>VFQT010001553.1_pt1 | contig 27133 bp, 28 predicted proteins | sample 3512381 | NCBI WGS metagenome assembly VFQT01 (sample SAMN10412376, study PRJNA504923) | tailings metagenome | isolation source: Relicate 2 Philex TSF3 active mining site | place: Philippines: Tuba, Benguet | collected 2017-08-29
TCTCTAACCCTTCCCAACACGTCCCGGTCCATGCTTCGCATCCGCCTCCAGCGCTTCGGCACCAAGAACGAACCCAGCTTCCGCATGGTCGTCGCCGAATCCACCACCCGTCGCGACGGTCGCTTCGTCGAGCTCCTCGGCCATTACAACCCCCGCGCCCGCGGCAAGGCCACCGAGATGACCCTCGATGCCGCCAAGTACGACGCCTGGGTCAAGAAGGGCGCCCAGCCCTCCGACACGGCCAAGGCGCTGATCAAGCGCGTGAAGGCCGCGGCCAAGGCCTGAGCCTCCCCTTACCCGCCCTTCGAAGGACCCGCTGATGCGGGTCCTTTCATTTGATGCGGGCGGTGAAGGGCGGCTTCACGGCGGCACAGCTTCGCAGTTTCACAGGGCAAAATCCGGGGAAAGAAATCTCGTGCCTCTCACGAATAGGGCCCTCCGCGCCTCCGTGGAGCTGTGAAGGCTGTGAAGCTGATATCCGTGCTATCCTCTCCGAGCCCGGCAGGTGCCCCGGGCCACATTTCCCTTGCCCCTTACCCCGCCTTTTCCAAAACCAACCATCCTGTTCGTTGGGAGGGATATCCAAGTGGCTAAAGGGCGCGGACTGTAAATCCGTTCAGCATTGCTGTTCGTGGGTTCAAATCCCACTCCCTCCACCACGAACCGGCCGCCGGGCGCTTGCGCCCGGGCAGGTCGGCCCTACCTTGGGAGCATGGCCGTCCGCCGCTACCGCGTCCTCGATGCCTCGGGCCGGACCGAGGAGATCCTCGAGGTCGAGCATCTCGCGGGCTCACCCGACCTCGTCCGGCACCCGTTGGACGGCCGCCCGGTGGAGCGACTTCCCGAGGCCCCGGCCATCGTGGGGCGCTGGACCGAGCGTGCCATGGGCCGCGCGGCGAAGGACGCCACCCGCCTCAAGGCAGGCGGCTTCCGCAAGCTGGAGAAGGACGGGGACACCTGGAGGGATGTGACCTGACCATGGCCGGGGAACTCATCGTGCTCTTCGACGGCGACTGCGGGCTCTGCAACCGCAGCGCCCGGTGGCTGGCGCGGCGCGACCGGCATCATCGCCTGTTGCTCGCTCCCAACGCCGGCGCGACCGCGAGGATCCTCGGGGAGCCGCCGGGCGGCGAGCCGTCGGGCATCGTGACCTGGGATGGCGCCCGACGACAGGTCGGCGTCCCGGCCATCGCCCGCGCGCTTCGCGAGCTGGGCGGCACCTGGGCATGGGCCGGCCGCCTCCTCGCCGCCCTGCCCCGCCCGCTGACCCATCCTGCCTATGCGTTCGTCGCCCGGCATCGCCGGCTGAGCAAGCCGGACTGCGCGCTGCGCGACCCCTCGGACCACCGCTGGGTGGATTGAGGGAGGAAGGGCGGAAACACGGAATCGCAGGAGCACGGAAGCACAGAAGCGCGGGATCAAGGGAATCAATAAGTCCTGCTCCGCGCGCCGGCGACCCTGGTTATCTTCAATCCGTGCCTATCCGTGATTCCGGGATTCCGTGCCCCCTCAGCGCCGCGTGTCGCGCGGGTCGAAGGCGTCGCGGAGGCCGTCGCCGACGAAGTTGAGGGCGAGCAGCGTGAGGCCGAAGAGCGCCGAGGGCGCCAGCAGGATCCACGGGCACTCCTCCATCACGTCGGCGCCCTCCTTGATGAGGAGCCCCCAGGAGGTCATCGGCGCCTGGACGCCGAGGCCGAGGAAGGACACGAAGGCCTCGAGCAGCATCACGCCCGGCACGGTGAGGGTGCCATAGATGGCGAGGGTGCCGGCGAGGTTCGGGAGGTAATGGCGGAGGACGATCCGGCCGGTGGACGCCCCCATCGTCTCGGCCGCCTGGACGAAGGGCGTCGCGCGCAGCGCGAGCACCTGGTTGCGGACGACGCGGGCCATGGTGAGCCAGGAGATGCCGCCGACGACGACATAGAGGAGCCAGAGGTCCTGCCCGAAGACCACCGTGCAGAGGATGATGATGAGCGTCAGCGGCAGCGTGTTGATGACGTCGACGACGCGCATCATCGCCTCGCCCACCCCGCCACCCGCCTGCCCGGCGGCGATGCCGTAGGCGGTGCCGAAGACGAGCGCGATGACGGTGGCGATCAGGCCGACGAGGATGGAGACCGAGCCGCCATGGAGGAGGCGCGAGAGCAGGTCGCGGCCGAGCGTGTCGGTGCCGAGGAGATGCCCCTCGCCCGGACCCACCGGGCCGAGCGCGAGGTCCTGCGCCCGGTAGTCGGCGAGCGGGAGCCAGCCCTGGGCCGCGCCGAGGCAGGCGGCGCCGACGAGCAGCAGGAAGGCGCCGGCGACGACGGCAGGGCGGTTGCGGCGGAAGCGCGCCCAGCCCTGGGCAAGGGCGCGCACGACGAGGACGAGCACGGCGAGGCCGGCCAGCGCGACGAGCGCGGCGACCGCCATCCGCGCCGCGTCGCCGGAGAGCGCGGCCCAGAGGCCCGTCGAGACCGCCCAGGCCTTGGCCGGCGCGAGGAGGGCGTGAAGGGCGAGCAAGGCGGCCGGCGCGAGGAGCAGGCCGGCGAGGTAACCCGGCGTCAGGCCGCCGGAGGCCGCCTGCCCTCGCTTGAGGCGGGGGTTGAGCCAGGCGAGCCCGAGGTCCGCGAGCAGGTTGAGGATGAGCAGCGCCGAGGCGTAGAGGATCGTGAGGCCGACGATGAGGGTGGCGTCGCGGTTGGTGACGGAGGTGACGAAGAGCCGGCCGAGGCCGGGGACGTCGAACATGGACTCGACGACGAAGGAGCCCGAGACGAGGCCGGCCGCGGCGGGCGCGAGGTAGGTGACGACGGGCAGGAGCGCGTTGCGCAGGGTGTGCACGAACCACACGCGGAAGGGCCCGAGGCCCTTGGCCTGGGCGGTGCGCACGAAATCGGAGGCGCGCACCTCGAGCATGGCGCCGCGGGTCAGCCGGGCGATGGGGGCGGCGACGACGATGCCGAGGGTGAGCACCGGGAGGAGCAGGTGCTCGGGACCTCCCCAGCCGCAGGGGGGCACGAGGCCGAGCCAGCGGGAGAGGAGCAGCGACAGGAGCGGGCCGATGACGAAGGAGGGAAGGCAGATGCCGAGGAGCGAGAAGCCCATCGGGATCCGGTCGAGCCAGCTGTCGGGGCGCGAGGCGGCGAGGACGCCGACGGGGATGCCGACGGCCGAGGCGAGCAGGAGGGCGAGGAGGCCGAGTTGGAGCGAGACGGGGATGCGCGGCGCGACGAGCTCGTTGACCGTCCAGCCGTGGTACTTCGTGGACAGGCCGAGGTCGCCCTGGGCGAGGTTGGCGAGGTAGCGGCCGAACTGGACATGGGTGGGCTGGTCGAGGCCGTAGTGGGCCTCGTAGCGCGCCTTGATCTCCGCCGGCATCGGACGGTCGGTGTCGAAGGGGCTGCCCGGGACCACCTTGACGAGGAGGAACGAGGCGGTGGCCACGACGAGGAGCACCGGCAGCACCTCGCCGAGGCGGCGCAGGAGGTAGGCGCCCATGTCAGCGCTCGCCCTCCACCTTGCGCTCGAGCTCGGCGGTGGTCGGGGGCGGCGGGAGCCCGCGGCGGGTCGGGTCGACGCGCCCGGTGCGGCGGTTGACCTCCTCGTACTCCGCGGCGCTCAGGGCCCCGCTCGTGCGCATGTGCTCGCGGCGGATCTCGCGGTCGCGGGTGGCCTGGCGATCCTGCTCGGCCTGGCGCTGCTCGGGAGTGATGGCGCAGCCGGCCAGGAGAAGCAGCGCGGCGAGGACGAGGGCGGGCATGGGGCCTTTCCTATCCCCGCGGGGCGGCAAAGGGCAAGCCGTCGCGATTTGGGCTTCCGAGTCCGCGCGGGCGGGGCTTGATGGTCGCCATGCCCGACCTTCCCAACGCCATCGGCTTCCCCGCCGGGATGCTCGGCGAGTACGCCCGGCGCGTCACGGTGATCGCCGGAGGCCCCGGCTGGGTCGCGTTGGACAAGCCCGGGGACGTCGCCCTGGAGGACCACCCCTGGCAGGAAGGCGCGCCGACCTTGCTCGCGGGCATCCGCGCGCAGCTGGCCGCGGGCAAGCCGGAGATGCTACGGCTCGGCATGGCCGAGCCGGCGGTCGTGCTCGGGACGGAGAGCGAGGTCGCGGGCGTCGCGATCCTGGCCGACCGGGCGGGTCCGCTCGCCGCGTGGCGCGAGGCGCTCGGCTCGGGCGCGCTGACGCTCGTCCACGAGCTGCTGGCCAGGACGGAGGACGCGCCCACCGAGGGCGGCCTCTGCGACCTGCCGCTGCGGCATGACGACGTCCGCCGCCGCACGGGGGTGTCCCATCGCTCCGGCAAGCAGGCCGAGACGCGCTTCGCGGCGGGCGAGTCGCTCGGCGCCTGGAGGCTCTGGACGGCGACGACCGCGCTCGCGCGCTGGGAGCAGGTCCGCTGCCACGCGCAGGAATGCGGCATCCGCATCGCGGGGGAGCTGCGCTATGGCCGCTCAGGGCGGGTCACCCTCGCGGAAACCGTGCGGGCGGGGCGGCTCAACAAGGGCGGCGACCATCCCCTGCACCGCGGCATCCTGCTGCGCCTCGCCGAGGTGGTCGGCAAGGTCGGCGGCGCGGAGATCCGGGTGACGGCGCCTAGGCCCGATGACTTCGAGACGGTGGTCCGGCGGCTCTCGAAGGGACAAGCAAAAGGGCCGGCCTGAAGGCCGGCCCCTCGCGGGCGTCAGCGCCCCGGGGTCACTTCTTGCGGGCCAGCGCGGCGGCCATCTTCGCCTTCAGGCGGTTGGCCTTGTTGCGGTGGATGACGCCGGACTTGACGGCCTTGTCGAGGGTCGAGCTGGCGACCGAGGCGGCGGCGGCGGTGGGCGCGGAGCCGAAGGCCTTCACCACGCTCTTGAGGCGGGTGCGGACGGTGCGGTTGCGCTGGGTGCGGGCCGCGGTCTGGCGGACGGCCTTCTTGTTGGCTTTGATGTTGGCCATGGGAAAGGGAAGGAATCCTCCGGCAGGCCGGGGAGTCAACGATGATTTGGGCGGTCAGTCCGGACGGGGGATGCGGAAGCGGTCGCGGGTCCGGACATACCCGTCGGGACTCTCCATCCGCCCGACCGGGGCGTGCCGAGCGGGATCGACCTTCCAGGTCGCGGGGTCGGCCAGGCCGGGACGGACATGGGCGAGCAGCCCCTCGAGGACGACCAGGCGGTTGTCCCCATACCGGCGGATGTCCAGCACGCGGCACTCGATGGCGACGGGGCATTCGGCGAGGCGCGGGGGGCGGACGCGCTCGGAAGGGAGGGCGCGGAAGCCGAAGCGGTCGATCTCGCTGACACCCGGGGGAAGGTCGGCGGCGCAGGCGACCATCCGGGCGGCCAGGGGTTCGTCGACGACATGCACCACCGCCTCGCCGGTGGCGGCGAGGTTGGCGGCGGTGTCCTTCGGCGTGCCATCGTCGCGGTCGGCGGGGGCGAGCACGAGGAGCGCGGGCTCGGCTCCCATGACATTGAAGAAGGAGAAGGGGGCGGCGTTGGGGCGCCCGGCGGCGTCGACCGTGGTGACCAGCGCGATCGGACGCGGGGTGACGAGGCCCGCGAGCAGGCGGTACGCCCGGGCGCCCGGGTTGGCCGCGAGGTCGAAGCGGTCCGCGGTGTCGCTCATGCCTCGGGCGGCGGGCGGTCGTGCGACATCAGCTGGCGGCGGAGGTCGCGCTCCTGGCGCCAGAGGAAGGCGAAGTAGAGGGCGACGCCCACGCAGATGGCGGCGTCGGCGATGTTGAAGGCCGGCCAGCGATGGCTCCCGAAAACGGCGAAGGGCAGATGGACGTCGATGAAGTCGACCACGTGATCCCGGAAGAGGCGGTCGATGACATTCCCCACCGCGCCGCCGACGAAGAGGCCGAAGGCGAGCTGGCCGCCGGCGAGCTCGCGCAGGAGCTCGCGGCGCTTGAACCAGACGAAGGCGAGGACGAGGAAGGCGAGCCCGGCCAGGACGAACTTGGTCATGGGATGGTCGGCGCCCAGGCCCCAGGCGGCGCCCCGGTTGCCGACGTGGACGAGCCAGACCGCATCGCCGACCAGCCGGACCGGGTCGGCCGCGCCGAGTCCCGCCTCATAGGTCGGATAGGGGATGTGGCGGACGACGAGGAACTTGGTCAGCTGGTCGAGGGAAAGCGCCGCCCCGAGGACGGCCCAGAATCGGGCATAGGGGGCGAGACGGGAACCCATCGGACTCAGGCGTCGTCCCCGCCGTCCTCGCCGCCACCGCCGCCGGTGCCGAAGCCGACCTCGTCGCCCTCGGCGCCGAGGGGATTGCCGCCGCGACGGCGGAGCGCGCGGCGCTGGCGCTCGAGCTCGCGCTGGCCCTCGATGGAGTAACGGGTCTGGGGGACGGAGGCGAGGCGGGTGGGCGGGATGGGGCGGCCGGTGATCTCGCAGGCGCCGTAGGTGCCGAGGCGCATGCGCTCGAGGGCGTCGTCGATCTCCTTGATCTGCGCCTGCTCGCTGGCGATGAGGTTCAGGGCGAAGTCGCGGTCGGCGGTGTCCGTGCCGGCGTCGGCCAGGTGCTGCGAATAGCCGGAGAGGTCGCCCGCGTCATCCTTGCCGGATTTCTTCAGGGCCTCGTCGGTGTGGCGGGTGACGGCGTCCTCGAGCTTCGCGCGGGCCTCGAGCAGGAGCTTGTGGTAGCGGCGCCATTTCTCGGGAATCCTCGCGGCGGCCTCGGCGGGATCGGCCTTCTTGAAGGGATTGAAGCCGAAGAGGGAGGCGAGGGAGGCGGCGCCGACCGAATTGGGCTTGTTGGCGGCGGCGCCCTTGGCGCCGGAGCCGGACTTCTCGCGCGACTTGCGCTCGTCATCGGGCACCCAGAGATTGAGCTTGGTGTTGCGCCGCGACTTCAGGTAGGCGCGGACATCCTCGACGGTGAAGACCTGGAGCTTCGGCTTGGCGGCCGGCGCCTCGACAGGGGATTCCTGATGATGCCCCTTGCGATGGGTGTCGAGCAGGCGGCGCTGCTCCTCGTGGCTGATGGCGGGAGAGGTCTTCGCACCGGCCTTGCCCTTGGCCGGGACAGGCGCCTTGCCCTTGGCGGCGGCGACCGGCTGCCCCTTGCCCTTGGCGGGGGGCTGGACCTTGCCCTTGGCGGCGGAGGGGGCGGGCGCCTTGGCGACCGGCGCCGGCTTGGCAGTCGCCTTGGGCGCAGGCTTGGCGGGAGTCTTGGGGTTAGGCTTGGCAGTCACCTTGGGCAGCGGCTTCTTGGCGGCAGGCTTGGGCAAGGGCTTCTTGGCCGCCGGCTTGGGCGCGGGCTTCTTGGCCGGAGCCTTGGCAGGCGCGGGCTTCTTCTTGGCGGGCTTGGATTTGGCCATGTTCGGAGTCTATCGGAGCGGGGGAGAAAGGGAAGCGGCAAGGGTCAGAGCGAGCCGTACTTGGCGAGGAGCGCCTCGCGGCAGCGGGGCGAGACCTGGCCAAATCGGCCGGCATCCACCAATTCGGGGACCCAGCGCCAGGAACGCGGGCAACGGACGCCGCCGGCCTTGGCGGCGGTCACCTCGAGGGCGGCGCCGGCGCGGGGCTCGAGGGTGACGGACGACACGATCCAGAGCTCGGGCAGGGACGCCGCATGGCGGGTGAGCGCGGCGAAATCCTCGTCGGCCGGATCGCCGGCGACATGGACGGCGGCGTCGAGGTTCTGGCCGATGACCTTCTCCTGGCGGAGCCGCTCGAGGGGGCCGTTCGCGCGCTCGGCGCCGACCTTGAGGATGCGGGTGATGTCGTCGCGCGCGGCGGGGTCCTCCCAGTCGGCCGGGATCTCGGGCCAAGGCTGGAGGTGGACCGAGCCGTCGGCGTACTCGGCGCGGGAACGGGCGTGCGACCAGGCCTCGTCGGCGGTGAAGGGAAGGAAGGGGGCGAGGAGGCGCAGCAAGGTGTCCAGCGCGAGGTGCAGCGCCGTCTGCACGGAACGGCGCGCGGGGTCGGCGGGCGCCAGCGTGTAGAGCGCGTCCTTCACGATGCTCGCGTAGGTCGCCGAGAGGGTGACGGTGCTGAAGGCCGCGAGGGCCGCGGTGGCGCGATGGAACTCGTAGGCCTCGCAGGCCTCCGTGACCTCGCGGACCAGCGCGGCGAGCTCGGCGAGCAGCCAGCGCTCGAGGGGGCGCAGGCGCGCGACCGGGAGGGCGTCGCGCGCGGCGTCGAAGTCCGCCAGCGAGCCGAGCTGCCAGCGCAGGGTGTTGCGGATGGAGCGGTACTGGTTGGACAGGGTGTCGAAGATGGCGTCCGAGAGCGGGATGTCGTTCTGGTAGTTCTCCGAGGCGACCCAGAGGCGGACGATGTCGGCGCCATGCTTGGCGACGTAGCCGTCGGCGGTCTGGGGCTTGCCGTCGGACTTCGAGATCTTCTGGCGCTTCTCGTTGACGACGAACCCGTGGGTGAGGACGGCGCGGTAGGGCGCGGCGCCCTTGGCGGCGACGGCCGTCCAGAGCGAGGACTGGAACCAGCCGCGGTGCTGGTCGGAACCCTCGAGGTAGAGGTCGGCCGGCCAATGGAGCGCCGGATGGCGGGCGCAGACGGCCAGGTGGCTCGTGCCGGAATCGATCCACACGTCGAGCGTGTCGGAGCCCTTGCGCAGGTCCTTGGGCCAGGCGGCGGGGACGGGCGCGCCGGCGAGGACCTCCTCGGTGGTGGCGGACCACCACCAATCGGCGCCGCGGCGGGCGACCTGGTCGGCGACATGGCGGGCGACGCCGGCGTCGAGCAGCGCCTCGCCGGTCGAGGCCGAGACGAAGGCCGGGATGGGCACGCCCCAGGCGCGCTGGCGCGAGACGCACCAGTCGGGCCGGCCGGAGAGCGCCGCGCGGATGCGGTTCTCGCCCCAGGCGGGGATCCAGCGGACCTGGCCGACGGCGCCGAGGGCGCGGTCGCGCAGGCCGCCGCGGTCGAGGCCGATGAACCACTGGTCGAGCGCGCGGAAGATGACCGGCGTCTTGGATCGCCAGCAGTGCGGGTAGCTGTGGACGAGCGGCGCGCGGGCGACCAGCTTGCCGCGGGCCTCGAGCAGGGCGAGGACGGCGCCGTTGGCCGGGCACTTGCCGTCGGTCTCGAGCACCGAGACGCCGACGAGCTCGGCGGGCACGCGGCCGTCGTCGGCATAGGTGCCGTCGTCGCGCACCGGGCAGTAGGCCTCGAGGCCGACGCGCAGGCCGGTCTGGTGGTCCTCCACGCCGTGGCCCGGGGCGGTGTGCACGCAGCCCGTGCCGGCGTCGGTCGTGACGTAGTCGGCGGTGACGACCGGCGAGGCGCGGTCGATGAACGGGTGCCGGGTCTCGAGCCCCCCGAGGTCTCGGCCCTTGGCGCGGAAGCCGTCGGTCGCGCCCTCCAGCTTGCAGGCGCCGACGAAGGCGTCGCGCAGGGCGGCGGCGACGAGGAAGGAGCGACCGGCGTGGCGGACCTCGACATACTCGAGCTCGGGGTGGACGGCCACCGCGAGGTTCGCGGGCAGGGTCCAGGGCGTGGTCGTCCAGATGACGACCGCGAGCGGGTGCGCCGGCGCGAGGCCCTTGGCGGCGGCCGCGGCGGGAGGGACGTCGAAGGCGACCCAGATGGACGGCGAGCGCTTCTCCTTGTACTCGATCTCGGCCTCGGCGAGGGCGGTCTGGCAGGGGATGGACCAATACACCGGCTTCTTGGAACGGTAGACGAGGCCCTGCTCGACGAAGCCGGCGAAGGTGCGGAGGATCTCCGCCTCGTAGGCGGGGTCCATCGTGCGGTACTCCGACTTCCAGTCGGCGAGGATGCCGAGGCGGCGGAACTGCCCGCGCTGCTTCTCGATGTAGGCGGCGGAGAACTCGGCGCAGGCCTTGCGGACGCCGAGGGCGTCGAGGGACTTGCCCTGGGCCTGGAGCTCCTTCATCACCTTGTGCTCGATGGGCAGGCCGTGGCAGTCCCAGCCCGGGACATAGGGCGTGCGGAAGCCGCGCATCGACTTGTAGCGCAGGATCGCGTCCTTGAGCAGCTTGTTGAGGGCGGTGCCGATGTGCACGTCGCCGTTGGTGAACGGGGGGCCGTCGTGGAGGACGAAGGCGGGGCCGGAGGCGTTGCGCTCCTGGATGCGGTCGTAGAGCCGGGTGGTCTCCCAGTGGGCGAGGCGACCGGGCTCGCGGGTGGCCAGGCCGGCCTTCATGGGGAAGTCGGTGACCGGCAGGTTGAGGGTGTCTTTGGGCTCCACGGTGAGGGGGCGGCGCGGGCGCCCTGGGGGGCGGCTGCGGGCGCAAAAACCGCCGGGACAGGCGGGGCGGCGAGGTTGGAGAGGGGGACGAGGGTGTCAACCCCGCCCGCCGCGCGATTGACAGGCGGGCCGGGCGCGGGTTGGTTTGGCCCCATGGAGAACCTCCGTCCCAAGCTCGTCACCAAGACCGGCGTCGCGATCGACCTGGCCGTGACCGCGCTCTTCTTCGTCTGGATGACCGGCATCCTGAAGAAGCACGTGCCGTGGGAGGAGGCCGGCCCCGACGCCGTCCTGCTCGGCGCGGCCTATTGCTCCCTCTGCCTGTCCGGCGTCCTCTGGCTGGCGCTCTCGCTCTTCCGGGTGACGCTCGTCGACCAGATCTTCCAGCGCAGCGCCAAGCAGACCCCCCAGGGTCGCTGAGGTCTCAGCGGGCGTCGCCCAGGGCGGCCTCCACCTCGTCGGCCATCCGCTCGGCGCCCTTGCGGTCGAGCAGATAGCCGGCCCATAGGCGGTCCAGGGCCTCGGGCTCCGCGGTGGGATAGGCCTCGAGCCAGGCGCCGAGCGACCGCCAGGCATTGTGCGCGACCGGGTTCTGCCGGAGGATGTCGCGCCGCAGCGTCGCGAGCCGCGTCGCCATCGCGTCGCGGACGCCGGGGAGATGGCGCAGGCGGACGGCCTCGGCGGCGGCCAGCAGGCGATCGCCCTTGCCGTCGGGATCGTGGACGAAGCGCGCGAGGGCGTCGAGGGAGGCGAGGGACTCGCGCATGCCGAGCGCGAGGGGCGGGCGGGCGTCGATCAACTGCTGCCGCGCGCCCAGCCACCAGGCGGCGGGGTCGGTGTCGATCCTCGCCAGCACGGGCTCGATCGGCTCGCCGCGCCCGGCGGCGGCGAGCGCCGCGGCGTAGCCCTCCGCGCCGAGGGAGCGGCGGAGGGCGCGGCCGAGGAGCAGCGCCTCATGGGTCGGCGCCTTGCCGGCGGCGAGCTCGGCCAAGGTGGCCGGCGGGCCGGCCGCCGCGCGGCGGTACCAGAGGTCGGCCATGGCGGGTCGCAGCTGGGCGACCGCCTCGGCGGCGAGCGAGGCCGGGGCCCAGGGCGCGGGCAGGTTGGTGGGCTTGCCGCCGGCGACCGAGGCGGCGCCGAGCCAGGCGCGCGCCGCGGCCTCGCCGGCGCGCAGCGGCGCCGTCTCGCGCGATCCAAGCCGGACGGCGACGAGGACGTGGCCGCCGGAGATGCCGACGGCGACATCGGCGAGACCGGGGACGTCGGCGGCCTCGATGCGGGGCTTGGAGACAGGGGGCGCGCCGAGGGCGGCGGCGTTGCGGAGATGGACCTCCAGCGCCTCCGCATGGTCGGCGACGAAGCGCTTGGCGTCGACGGACGCGGAGGCGACGGTCGCCAGCGCGGTCTCCTGGACGGTCACCTGCGGCGCGGCCGGCGGCGCCGCCGCCTCGGCGAGGGCGAGGGTGGCGGCGAGACAGGCGAGCCGAAGGGCGAGCCGGGGCATCAGCCGGCGAAGAAGTCCTCGTCGAGCTCGCGGGTCTCGCCCGCGGGCACATGGACGGGCTCGCCCAGGGGCGCCTTGTCATTCTTCCACACCTGCACCGTGGCGGCGGACGAGGCATCGGGCGAGCGCCAGAGCCAGCGGCCGATGGCGAGGAACTGCATCGGGACGCCGGCATCCTCGGAAAGCCCGGGGCCGGAGCCGCGGACGAAGGGCTTGTTGCCGATGCCGATCATCAGGTTGACGATGAGGCAGGTGCCGGTGGCGTCATCCTCCGTGGCCATGACCGTCTTGGCCACGGGCGCGGGCTCCGGCTCCGGCTCGGGCTCAGGAGCGACTTCCTCGGCGCCGGCCTCCTCGGCCAGGGGCTCGGGCACCGGCTCCGATGACACCTCCTCCGTCTCTTCGATTTCCTCAGTCTCCTCGGCATCCGCAGCATCCTTTTCATCGCTTTCTCCCTTCATCCCTTCATCCACCTCCACCTCCCCCTTCACGGCCTCCGTCTCCGCGTCGTCGGCGACGACGTCGGTGGCAGGAGCGGAGGCCTCAGAGGGGTTTGCGGGCAGCGAGTCGACCTTGGCCTCGAGCGCGCCGAGGGCGGCGCGGCCGGCGGCGAGGTCCCTCGCGAGCTGGTCGATCCGCGCGAGGGCCGACTGCTGGTCGGCGGCGGCGCGGGCGCGGGTCTCGGCGAGATGGGTGCGAAGCTGGGCCAATTCGGCGTTGGCGGCGTCGGCGGCGGCCTTCGCGGGTCCGGCCAGCTCGGCCTGGTCGAGCGAGGCCTCGGCATCGGCGGCGGCGGCGCGGGCGACATTGGCCGCGTCCTGGACCTGGGCGCGGAGCTCCTCGATGCCCTCGGCGGTGGCGGCGACCTGGGCGCGGAGCGCGGCGAGCTCGGCGGAGGCCTTGCGGGCCACGGCCTCGGCGGCGGCCTCGCCGGCCTTCTTGCCGGCGACCTCGGCGTCGAGCGAGCGGCGGTTGGCGGCCTCGAGCGAGGCGCGGACATCGTCGCGCACGCGGTCGATCTCCTCGGCGAGGGCGGCGCGGAGGCGAGCCTGCTCGGCGAGGCGCCGCTTGCCACCGGCGTCCTCGCGGAGGACGGGGACGACGACGATGAGGGCGGCGGCGAGGATGCCGAGGACGGCGAGGGCGGCCTGGAAGCCGTCGCTCGGGTCGAGCCCGAGGCTCAGGATCCCGATGACGACCAGGGCGTCCGCGGCGACCAGGAACCACTTCTCCTTCAGGAGTTGTTCGATTTGTTTCATGGTGCTTGGGGTGAGCGGCGGTCTGGCCGCAGGATGCCCGCCCCGGGAGCCGGGACAAGCCCCTTTCCGCGGCGCCGGCCCCGGCCGGCCCTCAGCGGGGGCGCTCGACGAAGCCGACCTTGCGGTGGACCTTGGCGAGCGTCCGGAAGGCGGCGCGCTGGGCGCCCTCGGCCCCGGCCTTCAGGACGCGGTCCAGCTCGGCGCGGTCGGCGGAATAGGTCCGGAAGCGCTCGCGCACGGGGGCGAGGGTGGCGTCGACGGCGTCGGCGACCGCGCGCTTGAAGTCGCCGTAGCCCTTGCCGCGGAACTCGTCCTCGAGGGTGGCGACCGGGCGGCCGGAGCAGGCCGAGAGGATCTGGAGGAGGTTGGAGACCCCCGGCTTGTCGGCGGCGGCGCGGACCTCGGCCCCGGAATCGGTCACGGCCGAGCCGACCTTCCTGCGGATCTCGTCGGCCGTGTCGGTGATGAAGAGCGTGGCCGAGGCGTTGGGGTCGGACTTCGACATCTTGGACCCGGGGTCCTGGAGCGACATGATGCGGGCGCCCGTGGCGGCGATGTAGGGCTCGGGGATGACGAAGGTGTCCGAGTAGGTGTGGTTGAACTTCTGCGCGAGGTCGCGGGTGAGCTCGAGGTGCTGCTTCTGGTCCTCCCCCACGGGCACCTTGGCCGCGTTGTAGAGCAGGATGTCCGCGGCCATCAGCACGGGATAGGTGAGCAGGCCGGCGCGGACGGATTCCTGCTTGGCCGCCTTGTCCTTGAACTGGGTCATCCGCTCCAGCTGGCCGAGCGGGCAGAGGCAGCCGAGGATCCAGGCGAGCTCGGTGTGGCCGGTCACGTGCGACTGCACGAAGAGGTGGCTGCGGGCGGGGTCGAGGCCGCAGGCAAGGTACTGCGCCAGGCAGCCGTAGGGGGTGGCGCGCAGCTCGGCCGGGACGGTCGGCACCGCGATGGCATGCTGGTCGACGATGCCGAAGAAGCAGGCGTGGTCGTCCTGCATGCGCCCCCAGTTGAGCACGGCGCCGAGATAATTGCCGAGGTGCAGCCGGCCGGTGGGCTGGGCGCAGGTCAGGACGACGGGTTTGGCGGCAGGCTCGCTCACGCCCTCCAGCGTGGGCGGGCGGGGCGGCGGGGACAAGCGGATTGGGCCGGGGACAAGTCCCCGGGGCGGCGACGCTTGCCAAGACGGGAGCCCGTGGTTGGATGGACGGTCCGGCGCGGAACCTCCTCCCCCGCCCCGCTGTTCCCCGACCACCATGGCCCTGATCGAAGCCCGCAACCTCACCAAGCGCTACGGGAGCCTCGTCGCCGTCGACGGCGTCTCCCTCGCCGTCGACCGCGGCGAGGTCGTCGGCTTCCTCGGGCCCAACGGCGCCGGCAAGTCGACCACGATGCGCCTGCTCGCGGGCCATCTCCGGGCCGACGGCGGCGAGGCCCGCATCGCCGGCGTCGATGTCGCCGCCGACCCCGTGGCGGCCAAGGCCCGGCTGGGCTACTCCCCGGAGGGCGCGCCGGCCTACGGGGAGATGACCGTGCGCGAGTTCCTGCGCTTCGCCGCCGACCTGCGCGGGCTGGACGACGCCGCCAGGCGCGTGCGGGAGACCCTCGCCCTCTGCCGGCTGGACGACGTGGCCGCCCAGCCCATCGACACCCTCTCCAAGGGCTACCGGATGCGCGTCGGGTTCGCCCAGGCCGTCATCCACGACCCCGAGGCCCTCATCCTCGACGAGCCGACCGACGGCCTCGACCCCAACCAGAAGCACGAGGTGCGCCGCATCCTCGCCGGCATGGCCGCGCGCAAGGCCGTCATCGTCTCGACCCACCTCCTCGAGGAGGTCGAGGCGCTCTGCACCCGCGTCATCCTCATCGCCCGCGGCAAGGTCCGCTGCGACGAGTCCCCCGCCTCCCTGCTCGCCCGCTTCCCGGGCAAGCGGATGGACGAGATCTTCCGCCATCTCACCGCCTGAACCCATGCGCGCCTTCCGAGCCATCCTCGCCCGCGAGTTCCTGGGGTACTTCCGCACCCCGCTCGCCTACGTCTTCCTCGCGGTCTTCAACGCCTTCGCGGTGTCGCTGGCCTTCTTCGTCGGCGCCTTCTTCGAGTCCAACGTCGCGAACCTCGACCGCTTCTTCCTCTACCACCCCTGGCTGTGGGCGTTCCTCGCTCCCGCCGCGGGCGCCCGCCTCTGGGCGGAGGAGCGCCGCCAGGGCACGCTCGAGCTGCTGCTGACCTGGCCGGTGACGGTCTGGCAGGCGGCGCTCGGCAAGTTCCTCGCCGGCTGGCTCTTCCTCGCCGTCGCCCTCGCCGCGACGCTCCCGATGGCGCTGACGGTCGGCTGGCTGGGCGACCCGGACGCGGGCGTGATCGCCAGCGGCTACCTCGGCTCGCTCCTCTGCGGCGGCGCCTGCCTCGGCATCGCCTCGCTCTGCTCGGCCCTGACCCGCAGCCAGGTCATCGCCTTCGTCACCGGGTTCCTCGCCTGCTTCGTCCTCGTCATCATCGGCTACGGCGTGCTGGACCCGCTGCTCGCGGGCGCGCTGCCGGCCGACCGCCTCGGCCTCGTCGCCCGCCTCGGGCTGTGGCGCAACCTGGAGCCCTTCACCCTCGGCGCGCCCGACCTCGGCGCCGCCACCTACTTCATCAGCGTCGCCCTGGCCGGCCTCGGCCTCGGCACCCTCGCCGTCGAGCGCCGCTGAGCCCGCCATGAACCGCGCCCAACTCGCCCTCGCCGCCGCCGCCATCGTGGCGGCCGCCGTCTTCGCCAACGTGATCGCCTCCCGCCTCGGGTGGCGCGCCGACCTGACGGAGGACCGCCTGTTCACCCTCTCCGAGCCCTCGCGCCGCCTGGCCGCGGGCGTCGGCGAGCCGGTGGAGCTGGAGTTCTTCGCCAGCCGCGGCGAGACCAAGCTCTCGCCTTACCTCGAGGCCTACGCGCGGCGCGCCGAGGGCCTGCTGCGCGAGTACGCCGAGGCCTCCGGCGGCCGCATCCGGGTCACCGTCACCGACCCCCAGCCCGACACCGAGGCGGAGAGCCGCGCCCAGCGCAACGGCCTCGGAGGCGCGCGGACCGAGGGCGGCACGGCCTACCTCGGGCTCACGGCCCGGCAGGCCGACACCCAGCGCGCCCTGCCCTTCCTCGACCCGCGCCGCGAGCGCTTCCTCGAGCACGACGTCTCGCAGCTCATCGCGTCCGTCACCCGGCTCTCCAAGCCCCGGCTCGCGCTCATCACCACGCTGCCGATCACGGCGGACATCCCGGCCTCGCCCGACCAGCCCGGGCCCGGCGACATCCTCCTGCAGGAGCTCGGCCGCAGCTTCGAGGTCGTGACCGTCGCCAACACCGCCACCGAGCTGCCCAAGGACGCCGCCGTCGTCGCCCTCATCCACCCGCACCACCTCAACCCGCGCCTGGCCTTCGCCGTCGACCAGTTCCTGCTCGCGGGCGGCCCCGTCCTGGCGGCCATCGACCCGCTCAGCCGCTTCCAGAAATTCCAGCAGGGCAACCTGCCCTTCATGATTCCCGGCGCCGCCATGGGCGCGGCCAGCGACCCCGCGCTCGCCAAGGCCTGGGGCGTCGAGGTGCCCGTCGACGCCGTGGTCGGCGACGCCGCCCGCTCGCTCCAGATGCCGACCGCCCGCGGCGAGCCCGTCACCTACCCTCCCGCCGCCGCCGTCGAGGCCGACGGCCTCGACCGGGAGCACCCGCTGACCGCCGACCTCAGCATGCTCAATGTGCTCGACGCCGGCTCGGTGCGTCTCGCGCCCGAGGCCGCCTCGCGCCTCCGGCTCACGCCGCTCGCGAGCTTCCGCGGGGCGGGTGTCGGCCAGGTCGCCATCGCCGCGGCCAACGCCGGCCCCTTCGAGCGCGTCGCCGCGACCTTCCGGCCCGACGGCCAGGAGCGCGTGCTGGCCGCGCTGGTCACCGGCAGCTTCGCCACCGCCTTCCCCGAGGGCGCCCCCAAGGAGGCCGCGGACGCCACCCAGCCGGCGCCGGCCGCCGACGCCAAGCCCGCCCTGAAGGCCTCGGCCAAGGAGGGCCGCCTGATCGTCATCGCGGACTCCGACTTCGCCCTCGATTACTACTCGCTGCGCCGCGGCACGGCCTACGGCCAGCAGGTCTATGAGCCGGTGAACGACAACCACGCCTTCCTCATCGGGGCGCTCGAGTCGCTCGCGGGCAACGCCGACCTCGCGGGGCTGCGCGCCAAGGGCGCGGCGCTCCGGCCCTTCGACAAGGTCCTCGACCTGCAGCGCGCCGCGCAGGCCCGCTACCAGGTGGAGATCGACCGCAACGAGGAGCGCCTCAACGAGCTCGGGCAGAAGCTGGCCGAGCTGACGCGCGCGCAGGGCGGCGACCTCTCGAAGGGCATCGTCGTCACCCCCGAGGTCGAGCAGGAGGTCCGCCGCTTCACGGAGGAGCAGGCGGAGGTCCGCCGCGCGCTCCGCGACATCCGCCGCGCCGCGCGCGTCGAGGTCGACGATCTCGGCCGCCGCCTCGCCGTCCTCAACCTCCTCGCCGGCCCGCTGCTCGCGGTGCTCGCCGGACTGGGCTACGCCCTCTCGCGCCGCCGGCGCGCCGCCTGACCTCACGCCATGCGCAACCGCACGCTGCTGCTCTCGACCCTGGCGCTGGGCGCCGCCGCCCTCGCGCTCGTCCTCCTCGAGCCCTCGGACAAGCCGACGGCCCCCGCCGAGACCCCGCTCGTTCCCGCCGGGCTCCTCGCCGACCTGCGGGCGGTCGAGGTGACCTCCGGCGGCCGCACCGCGCGCATCGAGCGCACGGAGGCCGGCTGGGTGGTGCCCTCCAAGCTCGGCCTGCCGGCCGACACCGACAACCGCCTGCGTCCGCTGCTGCAATCGCTGCGCCAGGCGAAGTCCCTCGGCTTGCTCACCGCGGACCCCCGCCGGCTGGAGCGCCTGGGCCTCGCCGACAACTCGGTCACGCTGACCGGGGCGGACGGCAAGCCCTGGAAACTGGAGCTGGGGCGGATGACGGACGACGGCGCGGGCGTGGCCGCGCGGCTTCCCGGCGAGACGGCCGCGCTGCGGACGAGCTTCGCGGGGCATCTCGAGGGCGAGGCGGCGAACTGGTTCGACCCCGTGCTCCTCACCTTCGCCGCCGACCAGGTGACCGCCCTCACGCTCGCCTTCGGCGCCGACGGCCCCCGCCTCGCGTTCACCCGCGACAAGGCGGGCGAGCCGCTCAAGGGCGACAAGGCCTCCCCGGCCGCGCTCGAGGCGGCGGAGGAGCTGCTCCTCTCGCTCGCGACGCTGCGCGCGTCGGACGCCGTCGCCCCCGACGACGCCGAGGCGAAGGCGGCGCTCGCCGCCGCGCCCATCGTGGTCTCGCTGACGCTGGCCGACGGCACGACGGTCGGCATCGCCTTCGGCAAGGCGAAGGCCAAGGACGGCGAGCCGCCGCGCGGCTGGATGTCGGTCCAGCACAGCGACCCCAAGCACCCTGCCAACGCCAAGGCGGCCAAGGCGCTCTTCACCTGCCCCCCGTGGCTCATCGACCAGGTGCCGTCCGCCGCCACCGACCTCGGCAAGCGCCCTGAGCCGCCCGCGGCGCCGCAGGGCCTGCCGACGCTGGAGCTCGAGCCGGCGCGCTGAGCGCTCAGGCCGGGCGCAGCAGGAGCAGGCTGGCGGACATGACCGCCATCCCGGCGACCAGGCCGAGGATGCTGTCGTGCCCCTTGCCGTAGGCGCGGCTCGTGGGCAGGAGCTGGTCGATGCTGATGAAGACCATGACGCCGGCGACGGCCCCGAAGCAGCCGCCCATCAGCGCGGGCGAGGGACCCGAGCCCGGGGAGACGACGGATAGGAGGGCGAAGCCGACGAGCGCGCCAACCGGCTCGGCGAGGCCGCTGAGGAAGGACCACACCAGCGCCTTCGTCCGGCTGCCGGTGGCGTAGTAGAGCGGGACCGAGACGCTGATGCCCTCGGGGATGTTGTGCAGGGCGATGGCGATCGCGATGGCGAGGCCGACGCCGGGGTTCTCGAGCGCGGCGAGGAAGGTGGCGAGCCCCTCGGGGAAATTGTGGATGGCGATGGCCAGCGCGGTGAGCAGGGCCATGCGCCGCAGCCGCGAGGGAGGGACCGCGGGGGCGCCGGCATGCAGGGGAGCGGCCTCGGCCTCGGTGGGCTGCTCGTGCGGGTTGTCGCCATGCGGCAGGGCCACGTCGATGAGCGCGATGAGGAGGATCCCGAGGAAGAAGGCCCCCGCCGCCCACCAGGGGCCGGACTCCGAGCCGAGGGCTCCGGTCAGGGCGCGCTCGGCCTTGGGCAGAATCTCGGCGAAGGAGACAAAGAGCATGACGCCGGCCGAGAAACCGGTGGAGACGGAGAGGAAGCGGTAGCTGGTCCGTCTGGCGCCGAAGGCGATGAGGCTGCCGATGCCGGTGGACAGGCCCGCGAAGAGGGTAAGGCCCAGGGCGGTCCAGAAATGCGGCAGCTCCATGGGGAGGAGCATGGGGGTCGGGTCGGCCCTTGGCGAGCGCGCTTGCCAAGGGCGCCGCGGGCGGCTTCAAGGGAGGGGATGGCCGCCGCCGAATCCCAGTCCCTCGCCACCTACCTGCCCGTCCTCGTGCAGGTCATCCTGGGCCTCTCCATCCCCGCCGCCATCCTGGCCGCCAGCCACCTCTTCGGCCAGCGCGCCAAGGGCAACTACATCAAGGACAAGGCCTACGAGTGCGGCCTGCCCTCGGAGGGCAAGGTGCACCCCCGCTTCGCGGTGAAGTTCCACGTCACCGCGATGCTCTTCATCCTATTCGACATCGAGGTGGTCTTCCTGGTGCCCTGGGCCCTCGTCTGCCGCGAGTTCCTCGCCGCCAGCATCGCCATCACCGGCGCCACGGCGGTCTTCCTCGGCGTGCTCGTCCTCGGCCTCGTCTACGAGGTCAGGCGCGGCGCGCTGGAGTGGGAGAAGTGAGGGGGCGCGGAGCCGGATTCCGGAAGCACGGAATCACAGAATCCCGGAAGCACGGCTTCACAGGGGGCAGCTTCGCAGCGGCACGACTTCGCGGCCACGCGGCTGCCGGGGTGGTGACTGGGGAACCAGGATCGACGTGGACAAGGCGATGGGCGCAGGTAGAAAGGGCGGGTCCCGATGCCACACCTTGCCGCGCTTAGCCCGGAGTTCCGGCAGCAACAGGAGACCTTCCTGCTGATGTCGGATCTCTTCCGGCTTCTCGTCCTCATCGCCATGCTGGCGGGGATGGGCAAGGTGTTCGCCAAGGCGGGTCGGCCGGCGTGGCTATGCCTGATTCCCGGATACAACCTGCTGGTGGCGCTCCGAATCGCCGGTCTCTCCGGCTGGTGGCTGCTCTTGCCCCTTGTCGGCTTGGTCCCGCTTCCCGAATCCGTCGAGTTCGCCGCCGCGCTCGCGGTGTTGGTCCTGTTCGTCGTGTTCAACGCCAGGCTCGCGAGACGCTTCGGTGAAGGCGCTCACATCGCCATCGGGCTGACCGTCATGGCGCCCCTCTTTTGGTGCTGGCTGGGCTTCGGCGACGCCAAGTGGCAGGGCGGAAAGGCAAACTAGCACGACCCGCATTCTGCCATCGGGCCATCCTGCCGCCCACGACCTCCTGCCGAGGCTCCCATTGGCGCCGTTGCCATATTCCGAGCCGCCGTGAAGCCGCGCCGCCGTGAGACTGTCATGCGGCAACGAGCGGCAGCGAGTCCAACGCCGCTGCTCCGCTGTTCCGCCGACCCGCAGTCCCGCCCCCGTCCGAGGCGGGCTCCGCCCGCCTCAGACCGCGCACACCCCGCAGCCGGTGCCTGGGATCTGGCAGAAGAAGTCGTTGCCCTTGTCGTCGACGAGGATGAACGCGGGGAAGTCGACGACCTCGATCTTCCACACGGCCTCCATGCCGAGCTCGGCGTAGTCGACCACCTCGACCTTGCGGATGTTCTCCTGCGCGAGGATGGCGGCGGGGCCGCCGATGGAGCCGAGGTAGAAGCCGCCGTTGGCCTTGCAGGCGTCCGTCACGGCCTGGCCGCGGTTGCCCTTGGCGATCATGACGTGCGACCCGCCCGCCTTCTGGAAGAGGTCGACGTAGCTGTCCATGCGGCCGGCGGTCGTCGGCCCGAAGGAACCCGAGGGCATGCCGGGGGGCGTCTTGGCGGGGCCGGCGTAGTAGACGGGGTGGTCCTTCATGTAGGACGGCAGGGGCTCGCCGCGGTCGAGGCGCTCCTTGAGCTTGGCGTGCGCGAGGTCGCGCGCGACGACGAGGGTGCCGGTGAGGGCGAGGCGCGTGGTGACGGGGTGGCGCGAGAGCTCGGCGCGGATCTCCGCCATCGGGCAGTTGAGGTCGACGCGGACGACCCCCTCCGCCGAGGGCTTGCCGCGATGGAGCGGCGGGATGAAGCGGCCGGGCTCGGTCTCGAGCTGCTCGAGCCACACGCCGGTCGCGTCGATGTAGGCCTTGGCGTTGCGGTCCGCCGAGCACGAGACGGCGAGGCCGATGGGGCACGAGGCGCCGTGGCGCGGGAGGCGGATGACGCGGCAGTCGAGGGCGAACCACTTGCCGCCGAACTGGGCGCCGATGCCCAGGGTGTGGGCGACCTTGAGGAGCTCCGCCTCGAGGGCGAGGTCGCGGAAGGCCCGGCCGTGCTCGTTGCCGGTCGTGGGAAGGGCGTCGTACCAATGGGTCGAGGCCAGCTTGACCGCCTTCATCGTCGCCTCGGCGGACGTGCCGCCGATGACGAAGGCCAGATGGTAGGGCGGGCAGGCCGCCGTGCCGAGCGAGCGCATCTTGTCGGCGAGGAAGGCGACGAGGGACTTGGGATTCAGGACGGCCTTGGTCTCCTGGTAGAGGTAGCACTTGTTGGCCGAGCCGCCGCCCTTGGCGACGAAGTTGAACTCGTAGCGCGCGCCCTTGCCCGCGGCGATGTCGACCTGCGCGGGCAGGTTCGTCCCCGTGTTGCGCTCCGTCCACATGTCGAGCGGCGCGAGCTGGGAGTAGCGGAGGTTGTTCTGCGCGTAGGCCTGCCAGACGCCGTGGGAGATGGCCTCGGCGTCGTCGCCGCCGCCGGTCCAGACCTGCTGGCCCTTCTTGGCGGTGACCTGCGCGGTGCCGGTGTCCTGGCAGAAGGGCAGCACGCCCTTGGCGGCGACCTCGGCGTTGCGCAGCATGGCGAGCGCGACGGCGCGGTCGTTGGCGCTGGCCTCGGGGTCCTGGAGGATGGCGGCGACCTGCGCGAGGTGCCCGGGGCGCAGGAAGAAGTTGATGTCGTGGAAGGCCTGGTTGGCGAGGAGCGTGAGCGCCTCGGGCGCGACCTTGAGGATCGGCTTGCCGTCGAACTCCGCCACGGCGACGTGCTCCGTCGTCAGGCGCCGGTAGGGCGTGGTGTCGGGACCCAGCGGGAAGGGGTCCTGGTAATGGAACGCGTTGGCCACGCGGACACTGTGCGCGCGGCCGCGCGCGGGGCAAGCCGAGGCGGGGAACGCGCGCAAAAAAAGACCCCGGCGCGAGCCGGGGTCCGTCCTGCGACAGGTGATCCGAGGATTACTTGTTGACCGACTTCTTGAGCGCGGCGCCGGCCTTGAACTTCACGCCCTTCGAGGCCTTGATCTTGATCTTGGCGCCGGTGGCGGGGTTGATGCCGTCGCGGGCGGCGCGCTTGGTCACGGTGAAGTTGCCGAAGCCGACGAGCGAGACGCCGCCCTTCTTGATGATGCCGTGGGCGATGGCGTCGATGACGGCCTCGACGGCGCGGTCGGCGTCGGCGCGGGTGCCGTCGAGGGTCTTCTGGACGGCGTCGATGAGTTCAGCTTTGTTCATGGTATGTGTTGGGTTTGGGGGTGATGGTTTAGGGATGCCTTGTGGGCGAGGAGAGGAGTAACCGCCCGCAAACCCGCTGGTCAACAGGGAAAGAAGGGCTTCCCGAGAAATCGCGCGGGGCCTCCGGGGCCGCGTCCGCGGTCAGAGGAACCTGCCCAGGAAGGTGACGAGCAGATGGAGGACGGCGTTCGCGAGCAGCGCGGCGGCGAGGTCGTCCGCCACGATGCCGAGGCCGGAGGGGAGCGCCTGGAGGCGGCGGATGCCGAGCGGCTTGGCGATGTCGAGGAAGCGGAAGAGGGCGAAGCCGACCAGCACCCAGAGGAGCTGTCGGCCCGGCGGGAACTGCAGGCCGATGAACACCAACGGCATGCAGGCGGCCTCGTCGAGGACCACCTCCTGCGGGTCCTTGCGGCCGAGGATGGCGGCGGCGGCCCCGCACAGGAAGACCGCCGCGAGCACGGAAAGGGCGCAGAAGGCCACCTGGTGGCCCAGGCCGTGGGGGCGCACGACCTTGTCCACGACCAGCCACCACCAGAGCAGCCCGGCGGCGGAACCCCAGGTGCCGGGGGCGGGGAGTCGGCCGAGCGGCCCGAGCGTGGCGAGCGGCACCATCAGGCGATGCCCGGCAGGTGTCGGCGGTGGCGGACCAGGTAGACGAGGCCCGACCAGACGGTCAGCGCCACCGAGGCCCAGAAGAGCGCGGTGATGATGACCTCCCAGCGGAGATGCCACTCGGCGGAGAGGTTCCAGTGCGTCTCATAGGCGCGCAGGCCGATGAGGTGGCCGATGGCGAGGATCTGCAGGAAGGTCTTGGACTTGCCCCAGCCCTCGGCCTCGAGCACCTGGCCCTTGGCGGCCGCGACCAGGCGCAGGCCGGTGATGAGGAACTCGCGGGTCAGGATGGCGACGATGCCGAGGGCGGCCAGCAGGGCGTCCGCGGCGGGCGGGTCGACGGGCGACCCTCCGGGGGCGACGCCCGCGAGCGTCCGCACCGGGATGCAGCCGAGGGCGAGGAGGGCGACGAGCAGCCCGAGGATGAAGATCTTGTCGACGAGCGCGTCCATCAGCCGGCCGAAGTCGGAGACGGCGCCGACCTTGCGGGCGACCCAGCCGTCGAGCAGGTCGGTGATCGCGGCGACGATGAAGAGGGCGAGCGCGGCCGAGGCCCAGGGGCCGGCGAGATGGGTCCACCAGGCGATGAGGCCGACGGCGGGGATGCGCGCGAACGTCAGGATGTTGGGAAGATGACGCAGGGCGCTCATGCGGGCTTGCGGGCAGGATGCCGTCCGCCGAGGATGCCGGGCAACGCCAAAAACCCGTGGCCACCCCTTCCCGCATCGCCGTCTACCCCGGCACCTTCGACCCGCTGACCCTGGGGCACGTGGACGTCGTCCGGCGCGCCGGGCGGCTCTTCGACCGGGTGGTCCTCGCCATCGCGGCGAGCGACGCCAAGAAACCCTGGTTCACGCTCGAGGAGCGGCTCGCCATGGCCCGCGAGGCCCTCGCCGGCATCCCCGGCGTCGAGGTCGCGGCGCTGGACGGCCTGACCGCCGAGTTCGCCCGCTCCCGCGGGGCCACGGCCCTGATCCGCGGCCTGCGCAAGTTCAGCGACTTCGAGTTCGAGTTCGACATGGCCCACGCCAACCGGCTCCTCGCGCCCGAGCTGGAGACGGTGGTGCTGATGCCCAGCAAGGAGCAGTTCGTGACCTCCTCGACCTTCGTGAAGGACATCGCCCGGCACCGCCTCGCCGCGGTCCGCGACTTCGTCCCTCCCTGCGTGGTGCCCTACCTGGAGCGCCGGCTGGCATCGGGCAGCTGACGGCAGGGCGGGCGGCACCCCACCCTGTCTCCTTGCTTGCCCCCGGGGGGTGGGTCGCTTTGCTCCGACCTTCCGCCCCAAGGGCCCCCAACCGTGAACATCCAGATCCAAGAGACCACCCCGACCCGCCGCAAGGTGACGGTCACCGTCCCCGCCGCCAAGGTCGCCGAGACCCGCAAGGCCGTGGCGCGCGCCTTCGCCAAGGAGGCCAAGCTCCCCGGCTTCCGCCCGGGCAAGGCCCCCGAGTCGATGATCCTCGCCCGCTACGGCAAGGACATCGCCGCGGAGAGCACCCAGCGCCTGCTGGGCGAGGGCTATGACAAGGTGAAGGCCGAGGGCGGCATCGAGGTCTTCGCCCTGGTCGCCGCCGAGCCGGTCGAGACCGCCGAGGGCAAGGACGCCGTCCTGTCCTTCGAGGTCGATGTCGTCCCGGCTTACACCCTGCCGGACTGGAAGGCCATCAAGGTCGAGGCCAAGGTCGAGCCCGTCGCCGACGCCGACGTGCGCGCCAAGGTCGAGGAGATCCGCGCCCAGCGCGCCCGCTTCGAGGTCACCGAGGCCCCCGCCGGCAAGGGCGACTATGTCCGTCTCGCCTACGAGGGCACCGTCGGCGGCAAGCCCCTGGCCGAGGTCGCGCCCGACGCGGGCCTGCTGGCCAAGTCCGAGGGCGCCTGGGAGGAGGCCGGCGCCGAGGGCGACCTCGCGCTCATCCCCTCCGTCGCCAAGGCCCTCGTCGGCCTGAAGGCCGGCGCCGAGGCCAAGGTCGAGCACACCTTCCCCGCCGACCACGCCAACGAGGCCCTGCGCGGCAAGACCGCCACCTACGCGGTGACCGTGAGCGAGGTCCGCTCCCGCCAGCTCCCCGCGATCGACGAGGCCTTCCTGAAGTCCGTCGGCGCGAAGGACGCCGCCGACCTCGACGACCAGGTGCGCAAGGGCCTCGAGGGCCAGCGCCGCCAGGACGCCGAGCGCAAGCGCCGCGAGGAGGCGCTCGACCTCCTGCTCAAGCCGCTCGACTTCCCCCTGCCCGAGTCGGCCGTCGAGCGCGAGTCCTACGACCTCTTCATGGAGTACGCCAACCTCCGCATGCGCGGCGGCGCCACCCCCGAGTCGCTCGAGAAGGACCGCGAGACCATCCTGGCCGACGCCCGCAAGGCCGCGGCCGCCCGCGTCCGCTCCCAGATCGTGCTCGCCCGCATCGCCAAGGAGGCGGGGGTCGAGCTCTCCCGCGAGGAGATGGGCGGCGCCGTGATGCGCGCGGCCTACGCCACCCGCACCCCGCCCGAGAAGCTGGCCAAGGACCGCGAGACCCTGCTGCGCATCCAGCGCGACGCCCTCCTCAACAAGGCCCTCGACCTCGTGCTCGCCGGCGGCGAGGCCCCGAAGAAGGGCTGACAACGCCCGCCGTCCGGGCACACTCGTCCCATGAGCTACATCATTCCGAACGTCGTCGAGCGGGACGCCCGCGGGGAGCGGGCCTGGGACATCTACAGCCGCCTGCTCAAGGACCGCATCATCTTCCTCGGCGCGCCCATCTACGACGAGGTGGCCAACGCCGTCATCGCTCAGATGCTCTTCCTGCAGATGGAGGACCCCAAGAAGCCCATCTCGCTCTACATCAACTCGCCCGGCGGCTCCGTCACCGCGGGGATGGCCATCTACGACACGATGAACTTCATCCCCTGCGAGGTGCACACCTACTGCCTCGGGAGCGCCGCGAGCATGGCCACCGTGCTCCTCGCGGCGGGCGCCAAGGGCAAGCGCTACGCCCTGCCCAACTCGCGCGTGATGATCCACCAGCCCAGCGGCGGCGCGGGCGGGCAGACGTCCGACATCTCCATCGCGGCCAAGGAGATCCTCCGCTGGCGCGACATCCTCAACCGCACGCTCGCCCGCCACAGCGGGAAGACCCCGGAGCAGGTGCAGCAGGACTCCGACCGCGACTATTACCTGACCGCCGACGAGGCCAAGGCCTACGGCCTGGTCGACGTCGTCGTCCCGGCGCGCCCGGAGAAGGCCTGACCCGATGGCCGACCAGGCGAGCGCCTGCTCCTTCTGCGGCAAGCCCGCGGCCTCGGTCGGCAAGCTGATCGCCGCCCCGGGCGGCGTCGGCATCTGCGACGCGTGCGTCGCCACCTGCGGCCGGCTGCTCGAGCGCGACCGCGCGAAGGCGGGCGCCAAGGCGTCCGCGCCCGCGGCCACGGCCGCGGAAGGCCCGGCGATCCAGGAGAAGCCGGCGCCGGCGAAGCTCGGCCCTGTCCGGCTCATCCCGCCGGCGGAGCTGCGCGCGACGCTCGACGAGCACGTCATCGGGCAGGAGCACGCCAAGAAGGTCCTCTCGGTCGCCGTCCACAACCACTACAAGCGCCTGAACGACCGGCTCGGCGAGTCGGGCCAGGTGCCCGCCGAGCTCGCGCCCGTGGAGCTCGACAAGAGCAACGTCCTGCTCATCGGCCCGACCGGTTCCGGCAAGACCCTGCTCGCCCGCACGCTGGCGCGCGCGCTCGACGTCCCCTTCGCCATCGCCGACGCCACGGCGCTCACCGAGGCCGGCTACGTGGGCGAGGACGTGGAGAACATCGTCCTGCGCCTGCTGCAGGCGGCGGACATGGACG
>VFQT010001554.1_pt1 | contig 27125 bp, 22 predicted proteins | sample 3512381 | NCBI WGS metagenome assembly VFQT01 (sample SAMN10412376, study PRJNA504923) | tailings metagenome | isolation source: Relicate 2 Philex TSF3 active mining site | place: Philippines: Tuba, Benguet | collected 2017-08-29
CGATTGATGGACTCTTGATGGGACTTCATGAGGTCACGAAACGTCGTAACCGCCTGTCGAAGCTCTTGTGCACCAACTATTTGAACCCCTGCCACGGCACTCAGGCTAGTGAGATGACAGGGCCCACCTACTACTTCCTCGGTGGGTCCGCAATCGGGGCGGATTCCTCCGTCTGCGGTTGGGGTCTGTTTAGTCCCGCTGGTAGTTTTTACCTCTGCGTTCGAAAGGCCCTGGTCGCCTTTCGCCAAATCAAAGAGGTTTCCAACATGGCAGCAGTATGCGAAGTTTGCGGCAAGGGTCCATCATGGGGCATGTCTGTGTCGCACTCCCACGTGCGCACCAAGCGTCGCTGGAGCCCGAATATCCAGCGTGTACGCGCCATTGTGAAAGGCGCCCCACGTCGCGTCTATGCATGCACCGCATGCATTAAGTCGGGCAAAGTCATCAAGGCCGGTCGTTAAAGGCACCCATGCAGGGCGTCATTAAGGCATACGACCCCACCTCGGGTGATGGCGTCGTCATTAGCGACACCGATCTCGCCGAATACAACTTGGCACCCAATGCCCTCGAGGGCTCCATCTTCCGAATGTTGCGTCAAGGGCAGCGCGTGGTGTTTGTGCTGGACAGCTCTGGTCGTGCCACAAGTCTCAGCCTCGGCTCGGAATCAGATATGGGGACGCCAGGGTCCTAAGTTTTAGGCTATGGGCATCCCCAGGGTGAACGCATGGAGAACTCCACGCAACACCTCACACAACTGAATCCGAAATCAGAGGTCAACACAGATGGCTGCAACAACGAGCAACACACGCTTGCAACAGTGGGTCAACGATTGGGCAGAAATTCTTCAGCCCGAATCCATTTATTGGTGCGACGGTTCAGCAGATGAGTATGAATCACTCTGTCAGTCGTTGGTAGACGCAGGTACGTTCACAAAGTTGGACGAAGCAAAGCGCCCCAACAGTTACTGGGCACACTCAGATCCGGGCGACGTTGCGCGCGTTGAAGACCGAACATTCATTTGTTCTGCTCGCGAAGAAGACGCTGGCCCCAACAACAACTGGCGTGAACCATCAGAGATGCGCGCAGAGATGAACTCGCTGTACAAGGGCGCAATGCGTGGACGCACCATGTATGTGGTTCCCTTCTCCATGGGCCCACTCGGTTCCCCCATTGCACATATCGGCGTGCAGTTGACCGACAGCGCATATGTGGCAGTCAGCATGCGCATCATGACCCGCATGGGACAAGGTGCGCTCGACGTGCTTGGCAACAACGACTGGGTGCCATGCGTGCACTCGGTGGGCGACCCATTGGCTCCAGGGCAGACAAGTTCTGCATGGCCATGCAACCCTGACAACAAATACATCGTTCACTTCCCCGAGACTCGCGAAATTTGGTCGTACGGTTCGGGCTACGGCGGCAATGCATTGCTCGGCAAGAAGTGTTTCGCACTGCGCATCGCATCGGTCATGGCACGTGACGCAGGTTGGTTGGCCGAGCACATGCTCATCTTGAAGCTCACCAATCCAGAAGGTGCATCGAAGTACATCGCCGCAGCATTCCCCTCTGCATGTGGCAAAACAAACCTCGCCATGTTGGTTCCCACCATCCCCGGCTGGAAGGCCGAGACAATTGGCGATGACATTTGCTGGATGAAGTTTGGTGACGATGGTCGTCTCTACGCCATTAACCCAGAAGCTGGATTCTTTGGTGTTGCACCGGGAACTGGCTACGACACCAACGCAAATGCAATGGAATCGTTGTGGGGCAACTGCTTGTTCACCAACACCGCACTGACCTCTGATGGCGACGTGTGGTGGGAAGGCATGAGCGACACTCCGCCCGCACGCGCAACTGACTGGAAGGGCAACACATGGACGCCCGAATCCGATGCAGTTGCTGCACACCCCAACGCACGCTTCACAGCGCCAGCATCTCAGTGCCCCAGCATTGCACCAGAGTGGGAAGACCCCGCAGGAGTACCCATTTCAGCAATCATGTTCGGTGGTCGTCGTCGCACAACCGTGCCACTGGTAACAGAGGCATTCGACTGGAACCACGGCGTTTTCTTGGGAAGCATCATGGCATCCGAAACAACTGCCGCTCAGCAAGGCGCAGTGGGCAATCTTCGTTTTGACCCCATGGCCATGCTTCCCTTCTGCGGATACAACATGGCTGACTACTTCGGTCACTGGTTGAAGATCGGCGCATCCACCAAGAGCGAAAACCTTCCAAAGATTTTCTTCGTCAACTGGTTCCGCCGTGATGAAGATGGTCGTTTCTTGTGGCCTGGATATGGCGAAAACAGCCGTGTGTTGAAGTGGATCTTTGATCGGGTTGACGGCAAGGGAGCTGCAACGAAGACCAGCATCGGTTACTTGCCTGGACCAAATGACATTGACACCGCTGGCCTGAACATCGCCATCAACGACTTGGAAGAAATTCTGAGCGTTGACGAAAAGGGCTGGAAAGAAGCACTTCCGCAGATTCGCGACCACTTCGCACAGTTCGGCGCCAAGTTGCCGCAGCAGTTAGTGAAGTCGCTCGACGAACTCGAAGCGTCACTGTCGTAGAACTCATAAAAAAGAGCCCTCGCTTCGGCGGGGGCTCTTTTTTGTTTGCATCTGAACTATTTACATGCCGCGGCTGATTATGCGTTGTCCCTGCGGCGACGACGCAAGAAGGCTGGAATCAATAAACCGCCGATAACCGCAAGCGATAGCAACACCCACACTGTTACGGCCACCGCTGATGGCCCAGTTGATTCTTCGCCAACAAAAACTGGTAGCGCAAATGTGAGCTTTTGATCTGCAGCAGACGTGCCCACCATCACAACCGTGTGTCGACCGTCTTCTACAGTGTCCGGTACTTCATACGAAGCAATCAAATCGCCCGCCTTGTCTACCTGCGATCGGCCCAGCAAGACAGGCTCTGAGTACATGCGCACCTCAACTGCAGAGGCCGATGCAAAACCATCAACATCTACTTCGATGGAGTCGCCGACCAGAATGCGTAGTCGACCCTCTGAATCAAGTGGCGCACGACCACCATCTCTTTTCACTGCAGAAATTCGCGCACGAAAACTTCCCGCACTCACAATGAGCTGGTTGTTGTCACGCGTGACGGTGGCTTCCACTCGCTTTCCATTAATGACCAACGCACTACTTGTGTCTTCAACGTCGGGCACCTCAATCGGCGCCAACGTTGTGGTTGTGGTTGTGGACGTTGTTGAAGTACTTACACCCGCACCGTCAACCGGCGTGACAGGAGATGCAGTCGGGTTGGTAGTTGGAGTGGAATTAGAGGGCGCCACAGTGTTTGATGGAGCTGTCGTATTTGTTGGCGCCACCGAGGTGGCGGGTGACACCGTGCTACTCGGTACCGTCGTAGCCACCGTCGTGTCAATCGTTACGGCTGTTGCAGTTACTGCAGATGATGGCCCCGTGTTTGACGACGCATCCAGTACCGAGTTGGCAATAAGTCGAAGGATGACAGTTCCGTCAGTGCTACACGTTGCGTTGACAGCCACCGAAGTGCCCGAAGCTGCACTCACCGCCATGGTGCATGATGCAGTTCCAATGTTGATGAAATCACTGGCAGCTATGCCCGAAACAGTTTCGCTAAATGTGACCGTATACGACAGCGTGCGAGATGATGACGGCGAAGTCGGGGCGGACAACGTGGCGGTGGGCGGTGTTGTATCAGCGGCCTCGGTGGTAAATCTGACTCCACCTGACGCCGTGGGATCGTGAGCGGGTGCATTATTACCGGCAATGTCTCTCACAACACCTGCGGAGAACGAAACGCATTGTGTTGCAGCAAATGCGAAATTCGCAGGTGGATTAATAACGAGCGCATTACCCGATGACGTGATTGACGCAGAGGTTGCAGAAATAGTTTGATCAGTTGTCGGACAGGTTGAACCGCCCGACTTCACCAAGACATTCCCCGTTGCCCCATAGACCGGTTCGTTGTACAACATTTCAACATTGTCAGTGACAGCGACATTGACCGCATCACGCACGGGAGTAGTACTCACCAAAGATGGGGCTGTTCTGTCAACAACTACGGAAAGAGACCCTGATGCAGGTGAGAGATTTCCGTTGATGTCTTCATGCCGAGCAGAGATTGACCATGTTCCTGCCGTCATTCCCGTCAATGAGCAGTAACCCGACGATGTAGACCCCGCAAGGGTGCATGTCTTGTTCGAAGCCCCATTTGTTGACGCCGTAATTGTCACTGTTCCGCCATTTTCAGTGGCTTGAACAACCATCGTCAAAGTTGTGGATGACGTGATGTTGTCAGAATTTGATTGACCAAGATCGCTTCCCACATTGAGATCAGGCGTACTCGGAGCTGATGGCGCCGTATTGTCGACATCTGTGGTGAATGTGTAACCACTGGAAGAAGTGATTCCGAGAAATGGATTCCCTGCAAGGTCGTTTATTGCACCGCGTTCGATGAGAACGTAATACGCAGTTGATGCTGGTAGGTCGTTGACAGGATTAATTGTGACAGTTGATCCAGAGTAGGAAATTCGATTTGACGTGGCGTCGAGCGTTTCGATTGTTGAGTTATCAGAAACTTTCTTAATGCTGATGTTAAATCCCGGACCAGCACTCACTGATTCTGAAAAAGTGAGGACTATGTTTGCAGTTCCATCTACTGCAGTTGCTCCGTTGGTAGGACTCTGTTGAGTCAGTGTTGGCGCAATTGAGTCAGGCGTGTCCGTCGTTGCAATTGTTCGGTATGCCCCGCCATTGCTGGTATCTCCAACCGCGAGGAAAACTCCTTCCCCAAATCCAAGCCCACGCCACTGGCCACTTCCACTCGCCAACCAATCTGTGGCTGTTGAGAAAGCAGTGCCGTTTACCGTTGTCAAAAATTTTGTCGCACCAAAGAGAAAAACACCGTTACCAAAACGCAAGCGAAAAACGGTTTCTGGACTGATTCCCAGTGATGGATGTGTCACTGCGGTCCATGAATACCCACTATTTGTTGACTTATACAGATGGTTTGTTCCGCCTGCATATCCGAGAATTGCCAGCAGTACCCCATTTCCATAGGCAACATCATTGAGAAATGTTGAGTTCTTGATTGTCCATGTGATTCCATCTTCCGATGTCATGGTTCGGGTTCCAACGGCAATAAATGTGCCGTTGGCATAAGTGACCGCGGTTGCTGCGGCATATGTCAGTGGAAACGTGTTTGTTTGTGGCAACGTCTGAATTTGCCAGGTCGCGCCGTTGTCAGTTGACCGCAAGACTCGATTCGCAGTTTCGTTTCCCGAGAGCATTCCGCCACCTACGGCAACCAGAATTCCGTTTCCGTATGCCACGTCGTTCCAATTGGCGTCCGAAAAGGGCACGTTTGTCGTGGGAATACTTGCGGTAGTCCATGACATTCCATCGTCCGAATACTGAATCTGCTTCCCAGCAGTGCACATCGTGTCACACAACGCGAAGAAACGACCGTTGAGATACTCAACATTTTCATATCGCCCCGCGGTTGCATTTGTTGTTGCAGCGGTCCAGTCTTGACCTCCATTTGATGAGTAATACGGAGTAATTCCCGCAACCTTTACCCATACCCCCGCACCAAATGCTGTGCCATAAAAGTCGCTATTGGCATTGGTTCCTGTTTTGTTGACGAACGTCGGCACATACGACGACCCATTCACCGGAACTGACGAGACCAACTGAATGGCCCCCACCGTGCACACGCAGAGGAGTGCCACAAGAAAACGACGCATGTAAGAAAACTAGTCTTTATATAATTTTCTTACAACAGCAAAATTAGCCGGTCTGGCCCACCAACATCGCGCGAATTCCAAGACCCATCAGAAAGAGGCCACCGCCGCCGTAGAGCAGATACAGACGGCCTTTGAGTTGGGCACGATACGAATAGATGATGGCCACAGCCATGATGGCAACAAACCCATAAAACGCATGAAATGCAGGAAACTCCATTTTCTGCTTGTTCACCAGCGTCACACCCAAGGCCACCTGCACAAAGATGGTCAACTGTGCAAGTCCTGTGAACCACCACAGAGCGCGCGTACGCAACGGAAGAACTTTGTGCGCCGCCAATGCCCACAACCCCGCCAGGCCGTTACCAACAATGACGAACCAGGTCCACGACTCGTGGAATTCGCGAAGTGTTGCGGAAAGCACTCTTTGAATCTACTTCCAGTGAGCGCCACCGCCCACATCAACGAATCAACGTGTCGGCTTCGCCACCAATTTCCACCAATGTGAGTCCTGATGCAGAAACATCAAAGGTGGTCACCGAACAGTTGTCGAGACGTGCCACCAGAACTCGATCATCGTCTGTTGCAGCGCCGATGACAGCGTTGATGGCAACAAAGTGGCTAAAGATGACGGTGTCAGTAGACAGTGAGGCCACATACTCGGCAATGGATTCTTTATACGCCCGATAGTGATCTCCTGACGACCGCGCCACCTCGGCCCAGGTGCCTGCCATCGCTTCTCGCAACCACGTGACACGATCCGCCAACGCATATCCCTCGGGCGACGGAATTTCGCCTACTCGTTGCTCGATCACAACGTCTTGCTTCCACGCAGTCGCAAGTGGAAATGCAGTTTGTTGGCATCGCAAGAGAGGGCTTGACACAACAGGGAGTGGACCACGTGGCGACAACTGGCTTGCAACTTTCAACGATTGTGATCGGCCCAGTTCATCTAATGCGGGATCGGGATCAACATCCCAACCCGCCGCTGCTCGACCATGTCGAACCATGTACACACGTGTCATTCGAAAATCCAACCGTCACGCATTGGTTCATTGCTTGCGGGATCAATGAACCACTCGTATCCGAACTGATGCGCAAAGCGTTCATCATCCATTGACAGAAAGAAACTTGAATCGGTGAGCTGACTGGCATGACATTTCATTGCTTCGCGCTTCTGCGATGCGTACGCCACTACATCTACTTTCAGACTGATTTCAGATTCCAGCGACCCCATTGGATTGCCATCGTCCATTGGACCGTCTGGGTCGAATGCCTCACGATCCGGTGGCAACATGCCAGCCTCACGGGCTGCTTGTAGCCCGCGTCGCATTTGATCGCGATTCATGGTGCCTTCAAGGACTCTCACCGAGGGAAACAATTCGGCCGCACGATGTCCCACCTTGTGCACCATGATGTGGTCAGGATGGCCATAGCCACCGTGCCAGTCATAGGTAGTGAGGACATCGGCCTTCTCATCTGCCAACACCTGTGCAAGCTTGTGCGCAGCTTCATCGAGTGATGCGTTACAGAACGCCCCAGGATTCTGGTTTTGTTCCCACCCGGTCATTCCGCTGTCTTCATATCCAAGAAAAACAACGCGATGCACGCCAAGTGTGTCTGCAGATGCCAATGTCTCTTTGTGTCGAAGACTGACAAGTGTCTCCCCTGCAGGCATGTCCGTCGGAATTTCACCGTGATCACCATTGGTCGCAACAACTAAAACAACGCGGTGTCCTTCTGCGGATGCGCGCGCGATAGTTCCGCCTGTTCCAATGCATTCATCGTCGGGGTGCGCGTGGAAGCAAACGAGTGTTCCCACTTATGCCTGCTTTGCTGCGCCACTAGCCAACAACGCATCAACATTTTTGACACCCCATTGAGACAGAACCTCAGCCGTGTGTTGACCAGGATGTGCAGATGGTCGTTCAACTGCTGGTGTTGTGCGTGAGAAACGTGGCGCCGGTGCCGGCTGCATATGCCCATTGATGTTGATAAATGTTTGGCGCTCAACATTGTGGGGATGCGCTGCAGCCTCGCTCATCGTAAGCACTGGTGCAAAGCACACATCTGTGGCCTCCATGATTGAACACCACTCGTCGCGAGTCTTTTCCTTCATCACACCACGTAAACGCTCTTTCAAGTGAGGCCACTGTGACGAATCCATTTGTTTTGCGAATTCAGGGTCACCCTCTAGTCCTGTGAGTTGCAACAGTTGCGCATAGAACTGAGGCTCAATGGAACCAAGTGAGACGTACTTTCCGTCTTTGCATTCGAAGACGTCATAGAAATGTGCACCCGTATCCAACAAGTTTGTTCCAGGAGCATTCTCATTGAAAATGCCCATGGACTTGAACGACCAGAACATGGTCATCAACACCGCTGCACCGTCCACCATGGCCGTGTCAACAACTTGCCCCTTGCCCGACTTCTGCGCTTCCAACAACGCACAGACAACGCCGTACGCAAGAAACATTCCGCCACCGCCGAAGTCACCCACCATGTTCAATGGCGGAACCGGCATTTCTCCTGCACGTGCAAAGTGCGCGAGCGAGCCGGCAAGTGCGATGTAGTTGATGTCGTGTCCGGCTGCATTGGCGTACATACCCTCTTGGCCCCACCCAGTCATTCGACCAAAGACAAGTTTGGGATTGCGTGCCAAGCACACATCGGGCCCCGCACCTAATCGCTCCATGACGCCAGGGCGGAAACCTTCAATCAAAGCATCTGCATTTTCGACTAACTGCAACAGTGCTTCCACGCCATCTGGATGTTTGAGATCCAATGCAACGTTTTGACGACCGCGAAGCATCAAGTCACCCGCAGGCGTATCGGGAGCTGGACCTCGTACTGCTTGTGCGCGGTCAACTCGAATGACTTCTGCACCCATGTCTGCCAGCAACATTGCAGCAAACGGCCCAGGCCCAATGCCTGCAATTTCAATGATTTTGTATCCGCTTAATGGGCCAGACATATCAATTCCTCTGTGTGTTGTGTTGAGAAGGTTTACGAACGATGTGCTCGACGAACATGCGATGTGATGGCGTCGTGGAAAAGTGGCCACAACGGAGTTGGCAAGTCATGTCCCATATCCGCCACAAACAAGAACGTGGAGCCGGGAATGAGTTCTGCGGTTCTCTCTCCACCCGATGGAGTGAGCAATGTGTCATCGCGACCATGAATAACCAAGGTGGGGATGTTGAGTTGACGCAAGCCGTCGCTTCGATCACCCGATGCATAAATTGCCGCAAGTTGGCGCTGTGTTCCCTCTGGGTAGAAACTGCGGTCGTATTCACGCGCAGCTCGTTCGCGAGCTTCGTCCAGGTTGAAGTACTTCTTCGAGCACCACACAGCCCAATTCTTTGCACTTTCGATGTAGGCGTCACGAGATGGTGGCGGTGGGGCCAACAACGCACCTAATGCCTCGTCGGTCGGTGTGCCGTATGCCAAGTCACCGGGAACAGACATGATGGACGTGAGACTGTGCATTCGGTTCGGATGACGCAATGCGAAAGTCTGGGCAATCATTCCCCCCATAGACGCACCCAAGACATGTGCTTTCTCAATTCCGAGATGATCAAGAACTCCAAGTGCATCATCGGCCATGTCATGCAATGTGTAGGGAACGGGAACCGTGACTTCTTCGCCCATCATCGCCTGCATGGTCACCTTGTCGGTCTCCACCACAACACCGTGATGTTTATGCGACAACCCACAATCTCGATTGTCGAACAGCACAACATGAAAGCCACTGTCAACAAACATCTGCATGAAGTCTGTGGGCCATGCTGTGAGCTGCGCCCCAAACCCCATAATCCATAACAAGGTGGGATGCGCTGGGTCCCCCATGGTTTCAAATTCAATGGAGATCCCTGAGGGCAATACTGCTTGAGCCATGTCTCCCATTCTCACAGGTGAGACGCCATAGATTTCAACGGAGGACCAATTAGCCCAGAAGTCGGCGCTTCTGCTCCTCGAATTCGGCTTCGGTCAAGGTGCCGCGATCCCGCAATGCTTCGAGACGCTCCAATTCGTGAGCGATTCCACTAAGCGATGGTGCACCATCGAACGAGTGGTTCTTCAAATTCTGAATCGCCCGAATCACATAGTTCTGCACGGTTGCTGGCGACTTGATATCGGAGAATGTTTGGTCTCCGTCTTCTCCGCCGGACTGAATGACGATGTCTCCCACCCCAAGAATTCGCTCAACAATGCCTTGCGAGAAATTGACATTCGCAACGCGTTCAAGCGGAATTTCAATTCCTGTGCGTGCAACAACCCCTTGTCTGTAGATGACACGTTGTGATGTGACAACAAAATACGTGGTGCGCCATTTGATGAGTTCCACCACCAGCATTGATGCAGTCACAATGATGACGCCAAGCCCCAAATATGTAAGCCACGTCTGGACCCACCCACTGACCAACGACTGCAGCCATGTCACCATCACCAAGACAGCCGCCAAAGACAGCGCTGATGGGCCGAAAAACCACCAATGAGGATGAAGGTCCAAGACAATTTCTTCGTGGTCATTCAAGAATCGGGGCGAGAAGGGCATGCGGCGAAGGGTAGCAACCCCCTAGTTTCTAGGTGTGCACATTCGAGACCTCACCGACACTCTGGCGCCATCGCCTGCCAGTGTGCTGGCTGGTCTCGATCCCGACCAACGCGCCGCCGTCACGGCTCCCATTGGGGTGGTTGTGGTGCGTGCGGGGGCTGGTTCAGGGAAAACCACGGTGCTTACTCGCCGCATTGCATGGCGCGCGCTATCTGACACCGCCGACATAGAGCGCACCCTGGCCATCACATTCACTCGACAGGCCGCAACAGAAATGCGAGCTCGCCTCGCTCAGTTCAATCTTGAGGGTCGGCCCACAATTGGCACCTTTCACGCAATTGCTCGCCAGTTGATGATTCAACATCTCACGGATGCTGGTCGACGAACTCCCGTCATTGCGAACAACCGCAGCTCGCTTGTATCGGAATGCATGGGACAAGATGCGCGCAACGGCGGAATTCATGATGTCATCACAGCCATTGATTGGGCACATTCCCAGATGTTGACTCCAGCAGCTACTCCCGATGCAATGGCAAACGTCGGAATGAAAATTCCATTGGGCGCGACGCGCTTTGTCGAGGTTTTTGAAGCGTACGAGCGATTGAAAAAGAAGCGTGGTGTTGTCGACTTGAACGACTTTCTCACATCCGTCGTTCACGCAGCCCAAAAAGACCCGCGGTTCGGCGAATCCATTCGCTTTCAGTATCGACACATTTCCGTTGACGAAGCACAAGACATGAACCCGCTTCAATATGCATTTCTCACAACACTGCTACCCCAGCAACCAGATGTGTTTCTCGTGGGCGACGGCAACCAAGCCATCTACGGATTCAACGGAGCAGATAAGTCGCTCTTCGAAGAACTTCCGGGAATACCCAGCGCATCTGCTGTCTATTCATTGCCGTCGAACTATCGATGCACGCCAGAGATTGTAACTATGGCAGTCAACACATTGGCAACAGATTCTCAACATGCCGATGCGCATTCACAACGAATCTCTGGCATGCCCGTTGACATGCGACGCTGCGAAGACGAGCAGAAAGAAATAGCCACAGTTGTTGACGCAGTCCGCCGAGCACATGGACGTACACAATCATGGGGCGATATCGCTGTCCTCGTCAGAGTGAACGCGCTTGCCGACATCTTCCGCGATGCGCTTATCTCAGCGGGAATTCCGGTGCGGTCATCTCGACGCGGAAGCGAATGGGGCCAAGCTGTCTCAACAGCAACTCAACTCACAAGCCGAGAAGGCCTATCAGTGTGGTCATCAGACATTTTGGACTCTGGCGATTACGTACCCGATAGTGCAGATTTTGCGGTAGCGACACTGGTGAGACAGTTTCTTGACGACAATCGAATTGGTTCACTTGATGGTCGTGCGTTTGGGTCATGGCTTGCCACATCTGCAGACCTTGGGGAAACTCATGGCGTCGAGGTCCTCTCATTTCACGCGGCAAAAGGACGCGAATGGGGAACCGTGGTTGTTGCAGGGATGGAGAAAGGGCTCATGCCCCACCGCAGCGCACGCAGTTCCACCGCACGCAGCGAAGAGGCTCGACTGGCATACGTTGCACTCACTCGCGCCGCTGATCACCTTGTCGTCACATGGACAGATTCACGTAACGGTAAATCAACTGGTCCATCGCCGTTTCTCCCCACACTGACGACATCCATCCCTTCACCGGCGGCACCCCCCGACGACATCCGCCGACTCACCCGTTCTCGCTCTACAGCACCCTCTCTGCGCGACATCATTATTCAGTGGCGCGATTCTTTGGCGAGACAACGACGTGTTGATCCCGCGGCGCTGTTATCGGATCGAGCTGTCGCGCGAATCTGTCAGGCACCGCCGCGTTCCCTTAACGATGTCATTGAACTCACTGATGCGGTGTTCGCACACCGATATGGAAAAGACGTACTTGAAATTGTGAGTAACTACCTCACGAACTGAGGTCACGACCTTTTCGAAGGCGATCAAGTAGTTCAACGGGCATCGATAAGAACAGACCTTCGGCTTCTGCGCACAAAGTGTCCCCATTATGAGCGGTTCCTTTTGTAAAGATTTTGCGCCCATCAACTTTGTCCACCCAACCAGTGAATGTGATTGGTGTGTGGAGCGGAGTTGGAGAACGGTAAGTGATGGATAGTTTTCCTGTCATTCCTGGTCGACCAGTCAGAGATTGAGCCATTCCCAGAACTTCATCGAACGCTCCGGCAATAAATCCGCCATGACAATGCCCTGGCGGCCCCTCGTACGGTTCAGTGAAGATCGCCGTACCAGACACAGCTCCAAACTCGCCGAAATCTGAATCTAAGTCCATCGACATGGGCATAGACAACGGGTTCATCACCCCGTAGAAAGGACTGCGATCTGAAAAATGCGACTCCGATGCTGATGAACCAGGTGACGAAGAATCTGTCAACGCATCAATTGCTTGAGCAATGAGACGATCAGCCTCTCGCACTGCACCTTCCGACGAAGTAGAGAGGAATGATTGCAAAATCAGTTGACGAAGCCGAACTGCCAACTCGGCTCGTGCATGATCTGAGGGCAATAACTCTTTCTCGCGTTCATGAAATGAGGGAAAAGTCCCGAATGATTCGTCAGCCACTAGTCACCAACTCTCAACAACACTGGCGCATGATCGCTGGGAGACTCCCCTTTTCGCGCGTTTCGGTCAACGCTTGTCCAGGTTGAACGTTGAGCTACTGATGCAGTGGCAAGTAACAAGTCAATTCTCATGCCGTGACCTTTGTAGAAACTGCCGCCTCGATAATCCCACCACGAGAACAATCCAGCGTCATCGTAGAAACGCCGGAACGTGTCCTCCATTCCAAAGTCACATACGTTCTGCAAAGCATCGCGCTCGGGCTGACTGACGTGAGTGGCATTTGCAAATTGAGAAACATCCCACACGTCTCGGTCATCGGGAGCAATGTTGAAGTCACCAGCGACTATCACATCGTCGCTCGCTGAACATGTTGCGTCTAGATGCTGACGAAGTCGTGACAACCATGACAGCTTGTACTTATAGTGATCATGATCTAACTCACGCCCATTTGGCACGTACACCGAACTCACTCGGATGCCGCCACATGTAGCGGTAATGATGCGGGCCTCGGTATCGGGCTCGATTCCGGGCGCAAAATTGTTCACAACATCTGTGAGACCCACCTTTGACAAAATGGCCACACCATTCCATTGACCCTGTCCAAAATGTGCGCTCTCGTAACCCAGCGCAGACATTGCATCTGTTGGAAACTTGTCTTGCGCCAACTTTGTCTCTTGCAGACACACCACATCTGGCTGAATTTCTGTCAGCCATTCCTCAACACGCGGCAACCGAGCCTTCAGTGAATTCACATTCCATGTAACAACGAGCACACTGAGAAAATAGTTCTCCCAGCACCCTTCACTGGTATTGACACCTATTTTTTCTTGGTAGCAGCTTTCTTCGTCACCGCTTTTTTGGCAGGAACCTTCTTAGTGGTCGCCTTTTTGGCAACGGCCTTCTTCGCGACAACTTTCTTTGCAGGTGCTTTGGCAGAAGCTCCTGTTGCAGTCGCCTTCTTTGCCACCTTCTTCGCAGTCTTCTTGGAGTCGCTGATTTCTGACTTCTTTGCAACCTTGGTTGGCGAAGCTTTCTTCACCGGTGCCGCCTTCTTCGTAGCGGACGCCTTGACGGTTGCAGCCTTTGCGACAGGCTTCGACGCGGGTTTCGCAGGTGGAGTCTTCACCATTGCCGCCACAACATCAGGAACCCCTAAGTCAACGCTGCGACGTGCCGGGGTGTACCCCACCACCGTCAATGTGACAGCGTCACCGATTTTGAAAATGTCACGCGCGCTACGTGGAATAGGAGTCGCCATGTTTCGTAATGGCACGTATCCAGCAACATCTCCGATGGACACCGAAACACCATTGGCTGCGTACGACTGAACAACAGCTTTTACTTTTGTTCCGACAGGATGTTTCTCGACAAACTCGAGATAGGGCACGACATCATTTGCCATTGCTACAGGTTGCGCCGCTCGCGCCTTCTTCGCGGTTTTCTTCTTTGCCCGCTTTTCTGCACGCGCGGTACGTTCGGAAGTGTCTGATGATGACGCAGGTTTCGCACGCACACTCGGCGGTGGCGCTTTGGGAATTGGCATTGGCTGGCTGGCTTCTGGACTAGCAACGGGAGTCTTCTTGACTACTTTTCCTGTCTGCACTGAACGACGACTCGTAGGACCACGCACGGGAAGACGTTCAACAAAGACCCAGCCAACGAGCGGAACTGGTTTGCCGCCAATGAGACGACCTTCATCAAACAACCACTTGTACTTACCGTGGAACTCTTGGTAACTGTCGTTGGAGAAAATTGCAGCATTCGCTTTATCGGCAATCGCCAGAATGAACGCATCGCCACGACCGACAGCACCCGCAGGTGGCGCCACCAATTCGTTATTGGCAATGGCGGTTTCAAATTCGGCACGCTCTTTTTTGGCAATGCGATGCCCAAAAGTTGCATCAACAATGACCGTGACCTTTGCGCCCTTGTATTCAGACATCAATGCCTGCACCGCCTCGTCCAATTGAGCGAGGCTGGGCTCTGTTCGGCCCTCGGTGGCGATATTCGACCCGTCGACGATGATGTGCTTGGTCACTTATTCATTGAACCACTCAGAGGGTCTCAACCTGGGGCAATTCGCTCGACTCGGCGAGAAGCGCCACCGCATAGGGTGATGGTGTGATGAGTAACCAGATCAAGGCGGTCCTGTGGGACTTCGGCGGGGTCATTTTGTCCAGCCCCTTCGAGGCGTTTCGCCGCTACGAGGCCGCTCACGGGCTCCCTCAGGACATCATTCGGACCGTCAACGCCAAGAACCCCGACAGCAACGCCTGGGCCCTGCTGGAGCGAAATGACATCACCCCCTCGCAGTTCGACAGCCTGTTCGCCGAGGAAAGCGAGGCCCTCGGACACCGCATTCCTGGGGCCGATGTCTTGGCCCTGCTCTCGGGAGACGTGCGGCCCCACATGGTCGCTGCCCTCGACACCGTTCGCTCGGCTGGCTTCCTCACTGCATGTCTGACCAACAATGTGGTCGCCACCACGGAACATCCCACCGACCGCCAGCGCGAGATTGCCGCCATCATGAGCAAGTTCGATCATGTGGTGGAAAGCAGCAAAGTGGGATGCCGTAAACCAGAAGCACGCTTCTATGAAATTGCGTGTGAACTGCTCAGTGTGTCTCCACACGAATGCGTCTTTCTTGATGATTTAGGAATCAACCTAAAGCCAGCAGCAGCCATGGGTATGCGTACCATCAAGGTGGTCGATTCATTCGTCGCACTCAGCGAACTATCTGAGCATTTATCGCTGCAGTTTCACAGCTAACGCACTGTTACAGACCAGCAAATGTCTCATTCATGAGGTCTTCGTGTTCCTGATCGTGAATGGCCTTTGAACCCGTCGCGGGGCTACCTGAAGCAACACGGGCCGCGTGGCGTAGGTCGTATCCACGTTCTTTGACGCGCCAAATGAGGTGTTCAACAAAGTGCCATGGCCCCATGTTCTCTGGCTCTTCTTGCAACCACACCACTTCTTTTGCGTTTGGATAGCGCAACAACACTTCGTTGATTTGATCAATGGGGAATGGATACAACTGCTCTACTCGAACAACCGCAACTGGAGCATTGCGCTTTGTGCGTTCACTCATGGCGTCGTGTGCCACCTTGCCGCTACACAACACAACGCGCTTTACGGCAGCCTTGTCGGTGACATGTGGATCATCCAATACTTCGAGGAATGATCCACTGGTGAACTCGTTGATGTGCGAACGGCTCTCCTTCATACGAAGTGGCTGCTTTGGCGTGAAGATCACCAATGGCTTACGCACATCACGCAGCATCTGGCGACGCAAGACGTGGAAGTACTGAGCCGCAGTTGTTGCGTTAACAACTTGAATGTTGTCTTCGGCGCACATTTGCAGGAAGCGCTCAATGCGCGCACTGGAGTGCTCCGGGCCTTGGCCTTCGAATCCGTGAGGCAACAACAGAACAAGACCATTCTCCTGCTTCCACTTGTCTTCGGCAGCCACGATGTACTGGTCAATCACAATCTGGGCACCGTTGACGAAGTCACCGAATTGGCCTTCCCACATCACCAATGCATTGCGATTTGCATGTGAGTATCCGTATTCAAAGCCAAGAGCGGCGTACTCGGAAAGTAGCGAGTCGTACACCCAGAATTTTCCAACGGAACCTGGCAAATGCTTCAAGGGCAAGAACGTGTCTTCGTTTTCAACATCAACAAGCGATGCATGTCGATGACTAAATGTTCCGCGACGTGAGTCTTCGCCCGCAAGACGGACGTCGTATCCCTCAAGAAGTAGAGAGCCGAACGCGAGGGCCTCGCCTACTCCCCACTCGAAGTCGCCATCGGCCTGATACGCCTTTTCGCGAGCCTCGAATTGTCGCACCAACTTGGGATGCACATTGAAGCCTTCGGGGTAATTGGTGAGCTGGTAGAAGATTTTCTCCAATGTCTCTTTGTCGACACCAGTGTTGACATGCGGTAATACTCCAACTGGTGCAGGAGGACGTGCCGCTTTCACTTTTGCCGGTGCGTTCTGACGAGTGTCATCCAAGGCAGCCTGCAGCTTGCCTTGGTAGTCCTGCAAAGTTTGTTCTGCCACTTCCAGGCTGATGTCGCCACGCTTCACCAGATGTTCCACATACATCTTGCGGATGCTGCGTTTTTCAGCAATGGCCTTGTACATCAATGGTTGCGTGTAGCTGGGATCGTCACCCTCATTGTGGCCGTGCAAGCGGTAACACATGAGGTCAATCACCACGTCTTTGTGGAACTTTTGACGATACTCATAGGCAAGTCGGGCAACACGTGCACATGCTTCGGGATCATCGCCGTTCACATGGAAGATAGGAGCCTGAACAGTCTTTGCGACATCAGTTGCATACAACGATGACCGTGCAAACTTTGGCGATGTGGTGAAACCGATTTGGTTGTTCACAACAATATGAATGGTTCCACCAACGCGATATCCATTGATGTCGCTCATAGCGAGACCTTCGTACACAATTCCTTGTCCTGCAAACGCAGCATCGCCGTGCATCAGAACGGGGATAACGCTGTAGAGCAATGGTGGCTGAATGGCATCCTGCTTTGCGCGCACCATTCCCAACACAACACCATTCACCGTTTCCAAGTGGCTGGGGTTGGCGGCCAACTCAACATCAATTGAATTGCCATTTGCAGACACATACGACCCATGCGCACCCAAGTGATACTTCACGTCACCACTACCCTGCACTGAATCTGGGCTGAGATGTCCTTCAAACTCTTTGAACAACTGTGAATAGTCTTTGCCCATCACGTTGACCAACATGTTCAGTCGACCACGGTGCGGCATTCCAAACACCACACCGTGCATGCCGTCGTCGGCAGCAGAACACAAGATTTCATCCACCATGGGAATCATGGTTTCAGCGCCTTCAAGTCCGAAACGCTTCGTACCGACGTATTTGGTCGCCAAGAATTTTTCAAAGGCCTCTGCTGCGTTCAAACGTTCGAGAATGCGTAGTTTCTTGTCCAACGTTGGAGTGAAGGTGACGCCCTCCATTTTGGACTGAATCCATCGCTGTTCATCCATGTCTTGGATGTGCATGTACTCAACGCCAATGGTGCGGCAGTAGGCATCGCGCAATACACCCAGCAATTCATCCAGCTTCATCTTGGTGCTGCCGGCAACACCACCCGTGAGAAATTCGCGTTCAAGATCCCAAATGGTGAGGCCATAGTTGGCGGGGTCCAATTCGCGTGGCAATTGTGGTTCTTTCCAACGAAGCGGATCTAGATCTGCAATGAGGTGACCACGAACACGATGTGACCGCACCAACAAGCTGACTTGCATCTGCTTGTGCATCATGGTTTCTTCACGATTCATTGGCGACACGTCCGACGCCCACTGCACCGCCTGATATGGAATTTCGAGGCTGCGGAACACGTCGTCGTAAAAACCGTGTTCGCCCAACAACAACTCGTGCACGCGCTTCAGGAACAAGCCGCTCTCGGCGCCTTGAATAATACGGTGGTCATACGTACTGGTAACGGTGACCACTTTCGACACACCAAGTGCATTCAAGTTGGTCTCATCGGCACCTTGGAATTCTGCGGGGTAATCAATGTTGCCCACACCGACAATGACACCCTGTCCGGGCATCAAACGCGGAACCGACTGAACAGTTCCGATTGTTCCGGGGTTGGTAATGGAGACATTCGCGCCTTGGAAATCGGCAATAGTGAGTTTGTTGTTCTTCACCTTGCGAATGATTTCGTCGTAGGCCACCAAGAAACCAGCGAACGACATTGCATCAGCGTCACGCACAACTGGCACCACCAAGTTGCGAGTTCCATCACCCTTGTCAACGTCAACAGCAAGTCCAACGTTGACACCGTGATTGCGAATGATTTGCGGCTTTCCATCTGCGTCAACAGTGAACGCATTCTTCATGTTGGGAACAGCATCAGCAACTGCACGAACAATTGCGTACGCAATGATGTGAGTGAATGACACTTTTGACAAACCATGGCGTGATCGATAGTCGTTGATCTGCTTACGGTTCACTTCTAGGAGACGCGCTGGAACATTTCGAAAACTCGTTGCGGTAGGAACCGACAAACTCTTTTCCATGTTGGTCACAATTGCGGCACCCACTCCACGAATTGGTTCTGGAGTGATGTCGCTCGCCACTTGGACTGGCGCCGGCGTTGCTGGTGTTGCTGGCGCAGCAGGTGCTACTGGCGATGTAGTGGGAGTAGCAGCAACAGGCGCTGCGGTGTCTGGCGTTGGCGATGCCGCCTCACCATTGGTCACGCTGCGGTAGTCAGAGAAAAATTCGCGCCATGCTTCACTGACCGATGATGGATCAGTGCGGAACTGTTCGTACATCTCTTCAACGAGCCACGAATTTGCTCCGAAGTCTTGTGTGCGGTCAGCTAAGTCAGCCATGTTGTCGCCTTAGGTTGTGTGCCCCGAAGGGCGGTGGGGCACCTGGGCGAGGCGCCGCGGACGCCATTGTCCGCGTGACGAATGGTACTTGTCAGGTACACCTGCGCCCTCTATTTCCGATTCAATGAGCAGTAAATTTGGTCTCATGAAGCGAATACTCCCCATCGTCGCAGCCTTGTCACTCACCCTTGCGGCGTGCGGTGGCTCGGGAACAAGCGAACCCGCCGAAACCGTCCCTGCCGGCGCCTTTGTGGTGAAGGCCGAACCCGGACTGCGATTCGACGCCAAGGAATATGGACCAGTCCCCGCTGGCGACATCACCTTTGGGTACATCAACAATGACACCATGCGCCACACGCTCATCATCGCCAAAGGCGACACAAAGGTGGGCACATTCAAACTTGAGGTCAACTCGAAGGGCGATGTCGATTCCGGAACCATCAACCTCGAGCCAGGCACCTACACACTTATTTGTGACGTGCCTGGCCACGGCAACATGCGCGCCACCTTGGTCGTGCAGTAACCAGTACGGTCGTGCAGTAACCAGTACTTCCCAGTTACGGGGATACAACAAAAAGGGCCACCCCATTGGGGTGGCCCTTTTTGTTGAGAATGTTTAGGCGCCCATTATCACAACAGTGAGGATGAACAGCACTGCCCACAAGACAACGCCTGTGATGATGGCATTCTTCTGGGTTTCGTAGATGACCAGCATCTTGTTGCCCGCCTTGATGCCACCAAACTTGCCCAGTGCGTTCAACTGCAACACCGCGCAAATCACCAGCGAAATGATGAGGAAGGTGTTGGCTTCGCCTGATGTTGCTGCGAACAAATCACCGTTTTCGATGAAGTGAGCTGCACCCACCATGTAGAACAACATGGAGATTGAGAAAATCATGTTCTGACGTGAGGCCAGCATGGCACGACGACCCGCTGTTGCGGCGTCTGGATTGGCTTCTCCACCATTCAACACATTGGTGGCATTTGCGATGACCACTTTCTGGTTCTTCCAGATGATCATCCAGACGTTTGCCGCCATGGTGATTCCCAAGATCATGCCCACTGAAATTCCAGCGTTCTTGGCATTGGATGGGCTGTCACCAACATGGTTCATGAAATCATTCATGTAGTCGGGAGCAACTCCAGTGATGAGGATGCCCGTTGCCAATGTTGCAATTGCCGCCCAACGGAACCACCACAGTGCGCGAGTGGCGATTTGGGTGATGGTGATGTTGCGGGCCTTGCCTTCGTCGCCGTATGCAGCGAGGCCAGGTACTTGCACCAAGTTGAAGTAGTACAGCAAGCCAATCCAGGTAATACCTGCGAGGACATGCAAATAACGGAACCAGAAATTGCCGAGTGCGGCCTGGTCAAAAAGTGACGCTGCATTCATATGAAATACACCCCTTTAGTTTCGGTGCCCATGCGGGCTCTCTAGTCAAGTTACCCCCCGAGTCCGCGGGAAGGGTGGAATCATCGGTCCCCAACTAACCTCTGTGGGGCATGGCTCATGAGTTCATTTACACCTGTTACAAGCTGGCACGGTTTTATCCCCCCGATCGCACCATCCTCGAGAACATCTCGCTCTCCTTTTATCCTGGCGCCAAAATCGGAGTCATCGGGTCAAACGGCAGCGGAAAGTCCAGCCTGCTGCGCATCATGGCCGGCCTTGATGACGGCTACTCCGGCGAAGCTCGCCTCACACCGGGATTCACCGTTGGACTCCTAGAACAAGAGCCCCAACTCGATCCCAGCAAGAACGTATTGGACAACGTGATGGATGGCGTTGCCCCCATTCGCGACATGCTTGCTCGCTATGACGAAGTGATGGCCATGTGGGGTGACCCCGATGCAGATTACGAAAAAGTGGGCGCACTGCAGGCCGAACTAGAAGACAAGATCGCAGCAGCTGATGCATGGAGCCTTGATCGCAACGTGGAAATTGCCATGGATGCATTGCGATGCCCACCGAACGATGCCGATGTCACCACATTGTCGGGTGGTGAACGCCGTCGCGTTGCGTTGTGCAGATTGTTGCTGTCACGCCCCGACTTGTTGTTGCTGGACGAACCCACAAACCACTTAGACGCAGAAAGCGTTGACTGGTTAGAGCGATTCCTCAAGGAATACCCCGGCACCGTGGTTGCCATTACGCACGACCGCTACTTCTTGGACAATGTGGCGAAGTGGATTCTTGAACTCGACCGTGGTCGTGGCTTCCCCTTTGAAGGAAACTATTCGTCATGGCTTGAGCAAAAGCAAGCTCGACTCGATGCTGAAGAAAAACAAAATGACAGTCGCCAACGCACTCTTCAACGCGAGTTGGAGTGGGTCAAAATGTCACCCAAAGCACGACAAGCAAAAGGTAAAGCTCGTCTTGCTGCCTACGACAAATTGCACGCCGAAGCCATGGCTGCAGAACGCGGTCCCGACAAATTGGAAATCAATATTCCCGCTGGTCCACGCCTTGGCGACAATGTCATCAAGGTAGAGAACCTCACAAAAGGTTTTGGCGACAGGCTGCTGATTGAAAACTTGTCGTTCTCACTTCCACCCGCCGGCATTGTGGGAATCATCGGACCAAACGGCGCAGGTAAATCAACACTGTTCGCCATGCTCACAGGTCAACAAGCGCCCGACTCTGGCACCGTTGAAGTAGGCGACACGGTGCAACTCAGTTATGTCGACCAAAACAGAGATTCTCTCGATCCCGCAAAAACGGTCTACGAAGAAATCACCGAAGGCGTTGAACACATGAAGGTGGGTGGCCGCGAGATTCACGGTCGCGCATATGTCGCAAGTTTCAACTTCAAAGGTGCCGACCAGCAAAAACTTGTGGGAGATCTCTCCGGCGGTGAACGCAACAGAGTCCACTTGGCCAAAGTGTTGAAGCGTGGCGGCAACGTGTTGTTGTTGGACGAACCCACCAACGACCTAGACGTTGATACGTTGCGTGCGTTGGAAGATGCTCTTGAACAGTTCCCCGGTTGCGCTGTGGTCATCAGCCACGATCGTTGGTTCCTCGACCGCATCGCAACACATGTGCTTGCATTTGAAGGTGACAGCCAAGTTCGGTGGTTTGAAGGAAACTTCAGCGAATATGAAGCGTGGCGTCGCAAAGAATTGGGAGCAGCAGCCGACCAACCACACCGCATTAAGTACAAGCCATTGGCACGGTAAAAGATATGTCGTTGAAGCTCATTAAAGCCCTGTGCTTCACACTCTTTCTCGCCGGCATTCCTTCCATCATCGTGTCGTCCATTCGTGGAAACAACGAAGGGTGGGTTGTTACTTTTGGCATGATTACCGCCGTCGCCGCCATCGTGCTCATCGCAGTTTCTGCAGCAACCACCACACAACGAATTGATGCATTCAGCGATGTGCTTGCAGAGCGAGTCGAACAACGTGTTCAACTTCTGGTACAAAACGGCGCAAACGAAGACGATGTGCGCGCACTCGTACGCGACACCATCGATCTCACTCGCGGACAACAGTGACCAACGACGAGTTGTTCCGTTCCTGGGAGGGTCTGTCCGACGCCGAATTTTCCACGGCGCTCGCAGAACACACGGGGAAGCTTCTCGTTCAACATCGTGAACAACTCATTGCGCGCGGCAATGTCTCGGTATGGCAACTAAAGGACTCGGGCGACATGCTTGCCCATCACTTTTTGATGGATGCATTTCGCACATTACGTCCCGACGACGCGGTTCTTTCCGAAGAAGGACACGACGATAGAAAACGTGTGCACGCACGTCGCGTGTGGATTGTTGACCCACTTGACGGAACCAACGAATACGGTGAAGGACGCTCTGACTGGGCCGTTCATATTGCATTGTGGGAGGACAACCATCTCTCCGCCGGAGCAGTGTCGCTTCCCAGTATCAACACTGTGTTTTCCACCGACCCAGCACCTGTTGTGCCACCGAAAGTTGACGACAAGCCGCGTCTTGTGACGTCACGCAACCGTGCACCGTACGCCGCAATCTTGGTGGCCGAGAACATGGACTGCACCGCGTTTCGTTTGGGAAGCGCCGGAGCAAAGGCGATGTCCATCGTGATGGGCGAAGCAGACATTTATGTCCACGATGGCGGCATGCACCAGTGGGACACTGCTGCACCAGCTGCAGTTGCACAAGCTGCCGGGCTTCATGTCAGCCGTATCGATGGTTCGCCTCTTGAATACAACGATGCCGATACATGGCTGCCTGACTTTTTAGTCTGCCGTGCCGATTACGCCGACGAAGTGTTGATGTCAATCTGGGGACGTGATCCACGCCTCGACTAGCACGCTCACCATCGAGGTTCGTGTTCACCGAGCTTTGGAACTGGTCCATATGTTGGTGAATAACCACTGAAGTCAACGGGCGAATTCACCGCGCGATACGGGTCTTCACCAGGCTGAGGTGTCATGTCAACAAACGCACCCGCTGCAATTGCTTGGGGATCTTTCACTACGTCAGCGATGGAATTCAACGGTGCCCACCACACATCGTGTTCATCGAACCGCTGTGTCCAGTACTCGTATGTATTCGTTGCAAAGTGTTCATCTAACACAGCGGTGAACTCTGCTGCATTTATTGCGCGCGCACGTGCGTTCTTGAAATTCTCCACCTGTGCAAGATCGTCCCTATTCATTGCTTTCAACAATCCCGGGAAATGTCGATCGGCTTCTAATCCCAACAACCAGAAAGCGCGGCCGTCAGAACAGCGATAGCAATTCATTTGCGGTGCAGGATTGGCTCGATTCGACCTGGTACTTTGACGTTTTCCAAATCGCAGATACACACCAATATCCCAGCCCAGTGTGTACATACCTGTCCGCAAAAGACTTGTTGACACAACGCGTCCCTTGCCGGTGCGTTCACGATCAAACAACGCCGCCATCACACCCGACGCAAGCGATAAACCAGTTGTGTGGTCGCCTTGTCCGCTTCGCAACGCAGGCGGAAGTTCATCTGGTGCAACGGTGGTGTGTGCCAGACCAGAACGCGACCAGAACGCACCGATGTCATATCCGGCACGATCGTCGTCTGGCCCACCTATTCCGTATCCAGTGATGATTCCGTATATCAATCGCGGAAACCGCGTTGTCAATGTCTCTGCATCCATACCGAGTCTTGCCAATCCAGCAGGTCTCACATTGGTGACAAACACATCGGCGTCTGCAAGTAGCTCCATCAAAATGTTGTGATCAGACGTGTTGCGTAGGTCCAACACCACTGATCGTTTGCCGCGATTATCAATTTCGAACGGAGGGACACCCTGTTGGTCGGCTACTCCGAGTGCACCAAACACCGCACGTTGCGGATCTCCAGTGGGAGGTTCCACTTTGATGACATCTGCACCCCAGTCGGCCATGATGCCCGTCACGGCGGGGCCTGCCACCCACACACCCATTTCAACCACACGAACTCCGTGAAGTGGACCTTGAGACATCGCCCCTCCTTATTCCCCAGTTCATTGTGTCCTATGTCGCCCAACAAATCAGAACGCAAACGGCGAGACTGACACGGTGACCAACGAATCGCCAGACCTCGCATGGGGAAACTTCTCCGCGACAGGACCGTGGGCATTACATCGCGACGACATTTCTTGGTCGAGGATTGCGGTCATTTTGCGCGAGCAAGCTCAACGTGAAGTTCCCACACTCATTCGCACGCGTCGTCTGCCACCGGTCGGCCGCCTCTTCGTGGTGGTCTCTCGATTGGGATGGGCACTACTTCCCTGGTTGTGGAAGAAAAAACGCAATCATTTCGCTACCCCCGAAGAGTCACGCGCATACCTATCGTTACGACTGCGGCACGCCATTGAGAAGCTCGGAGCCACGTACATCAAACTGGCACAAATCATTTCCAGCGGCGAAGGACTCTTCCCTTCAGAACTGGTGGACGAATTCAAAAGGTGTCGTGATCAAGTCCCCGCCGAACCATGGGATTCAGTGCGCACCACAGTGGAGCAAGATCTTGGTGCACGCATCGAAGATGTTTTTTCTTCTTTCGAAAAGACTGCCCTAGCCGCTGCATCTATTGCACAGGTACATCGCGCCACACTTCGCACTGGCGAAGACGTTGTTGTCAAAGTGCAGCGCCCCTCCGTGTCCACACGTGTCCGACAAGACCTTCAAGTGATGGCCTGGTTGGCCCCCTTCATGATTGGCCGCATCAAGGTGGCTGCTCTTGCAAATCCGCCTGCACTCGTGGAACTTTTCGCAGAAACCATCGTGGAAGAACTGGACTTCCGGATGGAAGCCAGCAACATGGTGGATGTTGCCGCAATGATGCATGACCTCAACCAAGAGGCGTACATCGTTCCTCGTCCACATCCATCACTTGTGACTCGTCGTGTTTTGGTGATGGAGAAACTGCATGGCTTCAATTTTGACGATGTCGAAGGCATGAAGGCAGCGGGTATCAATACCGAAGATGTTGTTCGGGCCGGAATGATTTCATTCATGGAGGGTGCGCTTATTCACGGCGTCTTCCACGGAGACCTCCACGGCGGCAATTTGTTCGTGCTTAGTGATGGTCGTACTGCACTTCTTGATTTTGGAATTGTTGGACGACTCACACACGCTCGCCGAATGGCATTCATGCGCCTGATGCTTGGCGCCACCACAAACGACCTTCGTGGCCAAGTAGCTGCACTGCGTGATTTGGGCGCATTACCCATGGACACCGACATTGATGCAGTCATTGTTGATTTAAAACTTGATCAACCAGTCGATCCCACCACGTTGAATGGCGAAGAATTGGTGCAAGAAGTTCAGCGCATCGTCAAGTCATTACTTGCTTATGGCGCAAAGCTTCCCAAAGAACTCATGCTGTACGTAAAGAACATGGTCTTCCTTGACGGCGCCATCGCACACCTTGCACCGGACCTGGACATCATTGCTGAACTCACCAACATCACCATGGTCTTTACACAACGTCACGGCGAACGGCTGTTTAAAGAACTTGGAATGGACCAGAGCGCATTCCAGATTGACCTCACCAGCGTCAAGAACAGCTTGGGTGTCGACGAGGCCACAGAATCACTCACCTACCGCGAGCTGCAGCGCCGACGGGAACTCATTCAGAAGCGAATGAAAGATCACCTCGTCGGCTGACATTTTTGTGGTCACGCCCGTTTCGGCGAGAATGACAATGTGAGATTGATTGTCACGCGGTGCACCGTTGAATACGCAGGGCGTCTTGAAACGCGGCTTCCCGAAGCCACACGGCTTGTCATGGTGAAGGCGGATGGGTGCGTCGCAATCCATTCAGATGGTGGCGCGTACAAACCACTGAATTGGATGAACTCGCCCAACACTGTGGAAGACAACACCGATCATTGGATTGTGCGCAGCCCAAAAGGTGAGGCAATGACCATCACCTTCCACGAAATATTTCATGATTCTGCACACGACCTTGGTGTTGACCCTGGGCTCGAGAAAGATGGCGTGGAGAAACAGTTACAAGAACTGCTCGCTGCATCACCCGAAGTGATGGAACCAGGTCTCACCTTGTTGCGACGCGAGCACTACACAGCACTTGGACCCGTTGACATTCTGTGCAAAGACCCCGCAGGAAACACCGTGGTGATTGAAGTCAAGCGACGTGGCGAGATAGACGGCGTGGAACAGCTCACTCGATACCTCGCCGACCTTGAGAACGATCCCACTCTCACACCACTACGTGGAATGTTTGTTGCGCAAAGCATCAAGCCACAAGCGCGAACGCTTGCAGAATCACGCGGAATCATCTGCGTTGAAGTGGATTACGACGAACTTCGCGGCAGGAAAGCCGACGAATGGACGCTTTT
>VFQT010001555.1_pt1 | contig 27108 bp, 24 predicted proteins | sample 3512381 | NCBI WGS metagenome assembly VFQT01 (sample SAMN10412376, study PRJNA504923) | tailings metagenome | isolation source: Relicate 2 Philex TSF3 active mining site | place: Philippines: Tuba, Benguet | collected 2017-08-29
CCGAAGTGGGTCCCCGGTCCGCCCAAGCGATTCGCTCAGGGAATCGGCGTCGTCTTCTCGGTCACGGCCCTGATCCTCGAACTCGCCGGAGCCGATGGCGCTGCGGTCGTCGTGATCGCCATGCTGCTCGTCGCCGCGAGTCTCGAAGCCTTCGTCGGCCTGTGTCTCGGCTGCGTGATGTTCAGCGGGTTGATCAGGCTCGGCGTGATCCCCGAGAGCATCTGCCTCGAGTGTGCCGATATCACCGGACGGCTCAATCGAAACGCGGCGTGATCGCGTCGAGGTTCCTCTCGGCCAACACACCACTCCACACGCCGGCTCCGTAACTCGCGTCGTCGATCACGCGTAAAGCGACGTATCGGATCGGATCGATCGACGGCTTGCGGCGCGACCATCGCCATACGTTCGGGACGACGGCGGCCATGACGAGAACTCGGCGGGCTCGGCGAGAGGCGAGGGACGCGAGCAGAACGATCGGCCACCACGTGCGCGTGATCGCCGAGGCGACGAGTCGACCGGCGTGCAGGTTGCCGAGACCGGCCAATCGACCGGCGACCAGCCAGCGATCACGTGTCTCGCCGAGTTTGCGGGCAAGGGCGACCGTCGAACCGACACCGATCGCTGTTCCGACGATCGAGTGACCGAGACCGATCGCACCCCATGAGACCGCGCTCCATCGGTTGATACGTAACGGCCGGACGGCACCGGCGTGTCGTGACTCCAGACGCGCCGCGGCCGATCCGTAGCCGAAGCGCTGGCGGCACAGTGCCTCGAGGCTCCGGCGAGGTAGGTGGTGCACCACGCACGACGGTTCGTAGCGGACGACATGGCCACGATCGGCGATACGCCAGATGAGATCGACGTCCTCGCCGAAACGCATGGATGGTTCGAACCCTTCGAGTTCGTCGAATACTGAGCGGCGTACGAGCAGAGCCGCCGCCGGTACGTACGACACTCTCGTCGAGGGACGGACCCGCGCCGGCTCCGAACCGAGATCGAGGGGCGACGAGTCGACCTCGTACGTGGCGATCAGGCCGTCGCCGGGAAGACTCGCAACTCGGGGAGCCACCACGGCGACTCGTGAGTCGGCGAAATGTGGCCACAAGACCCCGAGGCTCCCCGCTGTCCAACGAATGTCGGCGTCGAGGAAGAGGATCGCTTCGCGAGTGCTGATCGCGGCGCCGGTGTTGCGTGCCACGCCCGGTCCGCCCGCAGCATCACGTCGGACGACGAGTGCGCCGTCGATCGGTGCGAGTGGAAAACGCGATCCGTCGTCCACGACGACGATCTCGTCGAACCCATCGGCACGTAACGACACGACGAGCGCGGACAGATCCGCATGGCGCTCGTCGTGCGCGGGAATCACCACCGTGACGTCGTCGTACGGAGGACTCGGATCGGCCTCGATGACCGGGTGAATCACACCGGCATCGACGAATCGTTCGGCCAGTGATTCGGTTCCGGGTGGCACCGAGCCATCGGACTCGAGCACGTCGGCCAACCGACTTCCTGCCGAGCCCAGTCGAAAGAGTCGCAACGGAGATCCGGCCACGAGGGTGTCGTCGACTGCGCCACCGGACGCGGACGAGGCGGTGGAGGAACGGCGACGCCACCACGACGAGTCGAGGCGGTACCGGGTGCTCACGACGATGCACTCCAACGAATGATCGCGTCGTGGAGATCGGAGTGCCAACGCTCGAAGATCTCGCCTCCGCGCTCGGCACTGGCGTCGGACGGGTCACCGAGGATTCCGTTCTCACTGACGGCTTTCACACCGTGTGAGCGCAGCTCCGACACGAGTTCGCCGAAGGGAGTGGTACGTCCGGTGGTCACGCGGTCCCAGTCAACGACCCCCGGATCGAGGTGAGCGATGACCGATGTCTCGGTTCGTCCGGCGTGTGCATCGTCGTCGGCCGTGGCCGTCGGCCACCAGATCAACACCTTGCGACCTTCGCGGGCGAATACCGATCGCGCACGGTCGAGAGCCTCGGCATTGCCTCCGTGTCCGTTCACCAACACGACACCGTGTGCCCAATCGGCTGAACGCACGAGTTCGACGAGCACGGCCGTCGTGGTATCCGTTCCGATCGAGAGCGTGCCGGGGAATCCACGATGCTCGCCGCTCGCGCTCACCGTGATCGGTGGACCGATGACGGTTGCGACGCCGAGACTTCCCGACACCGCCGTGCACAACGCCACGGCGATTCGGGTGTCGGTGTCGAGGGGAAGGTGTGGGCCGTGTTGTTCGAACGATCCGACCGGAACGAGGAGGACGGGCGAGTCGAGCGCAGCGACCTCGGCCGATGTCATGCGAGATAGCCCCACTCCCGCAAGGCGGTGAGGATGCGGTCGGCAGCGGCATCAGGCTCCAGCTCGACGGTCTCGGATCGCGACGGCGTTCCGCCGGCATCGGTGAGAGTGCGCACACGGTCGAGGGCAGTCGAACCGGCAGGAGCCGGCAGCACACGAGCGCGTGGGCGATACGGAACGAGAGCAGTTTCCTCGCCGATCACCGATGCACGGTAAACTTCGATCGACGCTGTCTCGGTCGCGAGTAGCGCACGCAGCGGGGCGCGACGCAGGCGGGCGACCGAACCCTCGACCGAGAGCACCGCGCGGGGAGAAATCGCGAGAATCTCCCGCCGTCCACCGTCGAGACGTCGGACGGCACGGAGGGCATCGGCGTGCTCGTGGTCGAGGTCGACGAGTCCGAGAGCCTGATCGATTCCGAGTGCATCGGCGAGAAAGGCCGGGAACGAACCGGATCCACGGTCGAGCGAGTAGTCCCCACACCAGACGAGCGACGCCGACGACACGTGTGGTGCGACGACGCGAGCGATCTCGATGCTCGGAGCCGAAGGGTCGGCATCGACTCGAATCGCACGAGTGGCACCGCACGCGAGAGCGTCACGCAGTGCGCGTTCGGCGCCCGATGGACCCACGGTCACGACGACCACGTCGTCACCGGTCCGCTCACCCCAGGTGAGGGCGGACTCGAGAGCGGCTTGATCGGCGGCTGACACGCCAGCGAACCGGTCGTCCTCTCGGCCGACGGGGGTGACCCACTTGAGGCAGACGGCGACGGTCACGGGATCACGTCCGGTGGAAGACGATGCCGAAGCCGCCTTCGGGGTACGTCCAACTGATCGCACCCTCCTTGTTGCACACCATGTAACACGTTCCGCATTCGAAGCAGTTCTCGTAGTTGAAGAGAATGCCACCGTCACTCGTCGGGACGAAGAGGTTGGCCGGACACGCGGTCACACATTCACGGGTGGAGCAACCACGGCACGAGTCGCCGTCGACGACGATGTGAGCCCGTTCGTGAATACGGAACTCGGCCGTACCGATCCGCTCCTCGAAGGAGATCTCGGGCCAGGTGGTGTCTCGTGAGATCTTCATCAGCCGAATCCTCGCAGACCGGTCCAACCGTCTTTCAGCAGGTCGACGAACCGAATACCCGCCTTCTTTCGTTCCTCGCGCACGATGCGTCGTAGGCCGGGCTTCGGATGCGGATTCTCGACTCGGAAGACCCGCTCGACCACTCCGCTGACGAACGTCGGATATTTCTGCTGGACTCGATCCGACAGCACCAGGCCCGGAATCTTGCGCAACTTCTTGTGATCACCCAACACGAACGTGGCATTGAGTCGGTCGGTGTAGGTGCCGAGCGCGCGCGCCGAGACGTCGTTGCGGGCGAGTGCATCGTGCGCTGCTTGACCGGCGTACATCCCACTCGCCATCGCGAAGTTGACGCCTTCCAGCCAGATGCCCGCCGCGAGGCACAAGGCCGCGGCGTCACCGGCGACGAGAAGACCGTCGGCGACCATGGTGGGCATCATCGAGAGTCCGGCCTCGGGGATGACGTGAGCGGAGTATTCCTTCACCTCAGCGCCGTCGATCAGCGGAGCGATCGCTGGATGGCTCTTCAGACCAGCGATGATCTCTTCGGGACGCTTCGACTGCGCGGCCAACTTCGGAAGCTTGAGCACGACACCGAGCGACACCGTGTCGAGGTTGGTGTAGACGAACCCTCCGCCGTTCACTCCGGACGTACCACCGAGGATTTCGATGTCGACACCTTGATCGTCGCGGACGTTGAAACGCTCGTCGATCACGCTCTTGGGCAGAGCGAGCGTTTCTTTCACGCCGAGAGTGAAGTTGGCCGGATCGGTGTGCGGATACAGGCCGGCTTCCTTGGCGAGGAAACTGTTGACTCCGTCGCACGCGATGACGACCGATGCGGTGAGATCGCCGTCGGGTCGGTCGGTACGAACGCCGGACACGCGCCCGTTCGCATCACGGAGCAAACCGGTCACCGTCGTGGAGGTGACGAGAGTGGCTCCGGCATCGACCGCGTGCCGGGCGAGCCAGTTGTCGAAGTCGGGTCGATACGCAGTGGCCCCGTTGTACGGGGGTTGCCCCCACGACGGATTGCGATAGTCGATGGTGAGAGCGCCGGTGTCGGACAGCACCATCGTGGATCGACGCACCACCCAACGCTGGATCGGAGCGGTCTCCCACCACGACGGAATCAACTCGTCGAGAATGCGTGGATAGACCACGCCGCCGTACATGTTCTTGGAACCGGGGAAGGGGCCACGCTCGATCAGGATCACCCGTCGACCCGCGCGGGCCAACTGCAGTGCGGCGCACGATCCGGCCGGACCGGCACCGACGACGATCACATCGGCATCGAGCGAGCGGTCGACGGAATTCATGCGACTCCTCGTTGAGAGTCGGCGTTCAATTTCGCGGCCAATGCGTCGAGGACGAGATTGGCATCGGCGACGATCGCGAGATCGGACATCTGCATCATGGGGCAGTGGGCGTCGGTGTTGACGCTGATGATGTGGTCGGGCTGTCCGAGCCCGCTCGTGTGTTGGACAGCTCCGCTGATTCCGAAGGAGATGTAGAGCCGTGGATCGACCACGACGCCAGTGGTTCCGATCTGACGTTCGTGCGAGACCCAGCCGCGATCGGTGATCACACGGGTGACTCCCATCGACGCATCGACCGACTTCGACACCTCGGCCAACCGGGCGAATCTTTCGGCGCCGTCGAGTCCGGCACCACCACCGATGATGCGGGGGGCCTCGGCGAGATCCATGGTCGACACGTCGGGGGGAAGCACGGCGACGGTCGTGACGGCGGTCGTCGACCGCGTGTCGGCGTCGAGGTGGACGATGTCGACGTCGAGGTTCGGCCGTGGTTCGACTCCGCGGATCCCCGGTTGCAGGGTCGCGACGAAGGGCCGATGCACCTCGAACTGAGCGATGGCGAGTCCTCCACGTCGCGCGGCACGCACGCGGTGTTCGGACACTTCGGTCGCGCCGGCGAGGAGAGTGCGATCGAGACGACGAGCGAGGAGTGGAGCGAGGTCGCGACCGTCGGGTGAAGCCGGAACGACGACCGAGTGCGCGGCGCCGTGAGTCGTGACCGCCATGGTGGCTGCGTCGGCCAGGATCCGAGGCGCACACGACGTCGTGGGGGCGAGGATCAGGCGGGTCGCGACGCCGCGTGCGTGATCGATCGCGTCGTCGAGACCGGTTCCGACCAGAACTGCGAACCCACGGGCCTCAGCGACGGCCTCGAGGCCGCCGGACGGGAAGACGCCATCGCGCACCGGTACCACTGCGAGCAGTCCGACCGCGGCGTCCATCACCGAAAGATTAGGGGAGCGCCCCCGCCAACGGGCCGGTCGGACCCACAATCGTCGGGAACGAGCACGACAACGAACGTGATGAGAGGAGTATGGTGAGCGACGACAAGCGTCGACGGGACGAGTTGCGTGAGCGACTTGCCGAGTTCTTGGGAGGTGATTTGGCCGACGATCTGATGGGGGAGTTCCCGGCCGATGGCTGGGACTCGGTGGCGCGAAGTGAAGATCTCGATGCGGTGAAGTTCGACATCATCGCTCTCCGGTCCGACCTCGAGGACGTGAAGACCGATGTGGCCGAGTTGAAGACCGATGTGGCCGAGTTGAAGACCGATGTTGCGGTGCTGAAGACCGATGTGGCCGAGTTGAAGACCGATGTTGCGGTGCTGAAGTCGGATGTGGCCGAGTTGAAGACCGACATGAAGTGGGTCCAAAAGGATCTCGTCCGGATCAACACCTCGCTTCGATTCATGGCGGGATCGTTGATCACGGTCTCGGTTGCCGTCATCGGAATCCTCGTGCAGATCAACCTCAGTATCGCCAGCCTGCGCTGATCGACCATCACACGGCAGTGCGGTCGGCGGCAGCCTTGGTGCGCTTCTTGCGCAACCAGCGCACGACTTCGATCAACACGGTGATGGCCAACGCAGCCGTGAAGGCGAGGACGAAGGCCAACGTGTGATCGTCTTCGAACCTCTCGCCGAAGGTGAAACCCAGGATCGCTGCATACGAGGCCCAGATGGAGGCAGCGACGGCCACCCAGCCGGCGAACCAGCGATGAGGCTGGCGGGTCAGGCCACTCGAGAGAGTCAAGGCCGTACGTCCACCCGGAATGAACCGCGCAGTGATCAGCAGCAGACCGCCGCGCTCCTCGATCTGATCGGCCGCCCAGGCCAGACGTTTGGCGGTGGACGGTTTCTTCTCCGCTCGTCGTTGCACGTTGTCGCTGAAACTGCGGCCGATCTGATACGACACGTTGTCGCCGAGGAAAGCTCCGATGGCACCGGCCACGATCACGAAGATCACCGGATATGGCGCATCGCCCGCGGCACTGGCGGCCACGCCTCCGATGATCACCGTGGTCTCGCTCGGCACCACGGGAATGACCGAGTCGAGTAGCGCGATGACGAGGATCAGGGCGAGGAACCACCAGTTGCCCGAGATGTCCTTCAGCCATTCGGTGAGGTCGTCGATCGGTCCCCACGCGGCGAGCACGAGCCGACTCTAATCGACCGAGACCGAACGACCGGTTCGTTCAGACGGACGAACCGGCGCGTTCACCATCGACGACAGCGGCATGGGCACGACGCGGCGCGACGCAATCACCCACTCGTTCGACACTCACTCCCGCCGACTTCAGATCGTTGTAGAGCCACTCGACGGGACTCGGCGGAACGGCGAGTACGACCCAGTCGGGTCGACGCGTCTGATCGACACCGGTGGGGTGATGGAGCAGTGTGAGTTCGCCGCCGGCGAATCCCATCGGAACCAGATCGGTCGACTGCACGATTCCCTTGGCACCGGCCCGGATCCACCAGTTCTCCATGTCGAGAGTGATGCCGAGATCCTGACCCACGACCATTCCCGGCGTGGCGATTTCGACCGCACATCCACGGTCGGCGAGCAACTCGGCGACCGAGGTGGCGTGGTGGAATCCGATCTCGTCGATCACGACCACCGAATCACCGGATTGCGGTCCGCCGAGCGGGGCCGAACCGTCGAGGATGGCGCGAACGTCGACGACTCGGCGGGCGGTTTCGTCGGCATCGGGATCGGCCACCCACCACGGTCGCGTGGGCTCGGCACCGGTGGCCACGATCACGTGATCGGGACGCTTCTCGTTGACGAGGCCGGGCCACACGCCGGTGCCGAACACGATGTCGATTCCGAGCCGCTTGCACTCGTTGAGTTGATTGCGAATCATGTCGCCGAACTCGGCGCGATTCGGCACGCTCGCCGCCCAACGAACCTGACCGCCGGCCACAGCTTCCTTCTCGTAGACGGTGACGCGGTGCCCGTTGCGTGCCGCGGCGATCGCGGCCTGGAGCCCAGCCGGACCAGCCCCCACCACCATGACCTTCTTCGGTGTCGGAGAGATCGCGACGTGTTCGGTGGCGGCCCATTCGTTTTCGCGTCCGGTGCGAGGATTCTCGATGCACCCGAGCCAGCGATTGAGCCCCATGCGACCGACGCATTCTTGGTTGCAGGACAGGCACAGGCGGATCTCGTCGGTCGCGCCCGCGCGGGCCTTGACCGCGAAATCGGGATCGGCGATCTGACCGCGCACCACACCCACCAGATCGCAGTGGCCTTCGGCGAGTGCGCGTTCGGCCTGCAGCGGATCCTTGAATCGACCGACTCCGACGACCGGAATGTCGACGGCCTTGCGAATCGCACTCGGGATGAACATCGCATATCCCGGCGGAATGTGCATACTCGCCTCGATCATGAAGAGACTCGCCGTGGCCACTCCGATGGAGGTGTTGATGTAGTCGACGTGTCCACTCGCCTCGACGAGCCTGGCCACCTCGACGGCTTCGTCGATCGTGGTGCCGTTCTCGATGAGTTCGTCGCCGCACAGTCGCACACCGAGGGCCAGTCGATTCCCGATCACGCGACGTACGGCTTCGACGACCTGCAACAGGAGGCGTGCACGGTTGGCCAGTGAGCCGCCGTATTCGTCGGTGCGCTTGTTGGTGGCGGGCGACAGGAATCCGCGAACGATCGACGAGTGGCTGCACTGCAACTCGATTCCGTCGAATCCACCTTCGGCGCAGTGCTCGGCGACCAGCGCGTAGCCGGCCACGATCTCGTCGATCTCGGCGTGGGTGACGGCCTTGGGGACTTCACGGAAGAGAGGGTCGGCCACTGGGGACGGCGCCCACACCGGCAGACGACTGAACATGCTCGAGGCCTGACCACCGTTGTGGTTGATCTGAGCGAAGATCGGCACTCGATGTCGGTGCACGGCGTCGGTGATCGCGCGATAGCCCGGGATCACGTCACGGTGGAAGCCGTGAATCAGCTTCTCGTACGGCCAGTCGGTCGGATGAGTGGAGTGCTCTTCGGTGATGATGAGGCCGGCACCACCGGCGGCACGGGCTGCGTAGTACGCCGCGTGTTGTTCGGTGGGCTTGCCGTCGCGGGCGTAATTCGTGAGGTGGGCCGAGAACACGATGCGGTTGCGGGTGGCCACCGGTCCGAGTTGCAGAGGGGTCCACAGGTACTTGTATGCCACGAACTCAGACCTTACGGCTCGCCTAGGGTGTCCGGCTATGCGAGAACTCAACGGAAAAGTCGCCGTGGTCACGGGCGCGGCCAGTGGAATCGGCCGAGCCCTCACCGACCGGTTCGTGGCCGCCGGCATGAAGGTCGTCCTGGCCGACATGGACGAAGTGCGCCTGCGAGCGGTGGAAGCCGAACTCGCCGAAGGTGGGGCCGATGTCCTGCCGGTCGTCGCTGACGTGTCGCTCGGCGAGAGCATGGAAGAGCTGGCCCGTCGAACGCTCGAGACCTTCGGAGCCGCGCACGTGCTGTGCAACAACGCAGGAGTGGCCGGGGTCGGAGACCAGTGGACCGGACCGATGAGCGTGTGGGAGTGGGTCGTCAACATCAACATCTACGGTGTCGTGCACGGCATCCGTTCGTTCCTGCCGATCATGCTCGACCAGAACGAGGGTCACATCGTCAACACGGCATCGATGGCTGGTCTCATCGCCATGCCGGGCTTCGGTCCGTACAACGCCACCAAGCATGCCGTCGTCGCGATCAGCGAAGGTCTCTTCCTCGAGCTCGCCGCCAAGGGATCGAACGTCTCGTGCAGCGTGCTGTGCCCGGGATTCGTGAAGACCGATCTCATGCGCAACATCCATTGGACCGAACGTCTCGGTGAGCAACCCAAGGAGATCGTCGATCCGATCAGCGCCATGATGAACCAGGCCCTGCACGATGGGGTCGAGAACGGTATTCCGGCCACCGATGTGGCGAATCAGGTGCACGACGCCATCGTGAACGGGCAGTTCTGGATTCTCACGCATCCCGACATGCGCGAGTTGCCGGTGGAGCGCATGCAGCGAGCCGCGTCGCAGACCAATCCAGGTCTCGTCTAGTCGCGCGTCGAGAGTTCTTCGCCCCGCACCAATCGCTTCAGATTGGGCCAGTGGCGCCAGATCACGAATGCGCCGAGACCGATGGTCGTGACGATTTCGGTCGCCGGTCGACCCACGATCACGAGTCCGATCGGTAATCCGACGACGATGGCGAGTGATGCGAGTGACGCCTTCTTGGTGAGTTTCACGACGCTCGACCAGAGAACCAGGAGCACGAGGCTGACGAGTGGATAGAGCGCGAGCATCGCGCCGCCGGCGGTGGCCACACCCTTGCCACCCTTGAAGCGGCGGGTGATCGGGAACACGTGACCGACCACGGCAGCGCACGCCAGGATCAGCGCACCGGCGTAGCGGAAAGCGAGGAATCCGGCCAACACCGAGAGGGCGCCTTTGAGGCCGTCGAGCACGAACACGAAGATGCCAAGTTTGCGTCCGAGCAGGCGACTGACGTTCGACGCACCGGGATTGCCCGAACCCGACGTCGTGATGTCGACACCGCGCGCTCGCGCGACGAGCACCGCACTCGGGAACGTGCCGAGCAGGTACGCGAGAGGGAGCATCACGAGTGCGGGGATCACCGCCCCATCTTTACTCATGCCTCGGTACCCTGCCGAGCATGTCGGACGACACGCCGTATCGCGGAACGCGCCTGCGTCCCACGACGTCGACATCGTCCTTCGGAGCCTCGCGACGCGAAGGGCACGATGCCCGGGCGTTTTACGCGCGATTCCGAGCCCCCGACGTCTCCGATGACATCACGCTCGCCGACCCTGCTGCGGTGGCCGACGTCGCCGATCGAATCTTCGTCGGTGATTCGCGTGACATGAGCGCTGTGCCCGACAACTCGGTGGCTCTGATCGTCACATCACCCCCGTACTTCGCTGGTAAGGCGTACGAGGCGGCTCTCGGCGAAGAACACATCCCGTCCGACTACGTCGCCTATCTCGACATGCTCCGCGACGTTTTCACCGAGTGTCGACGGGTGCTCGAACCGGGCGGTCGGATCGTGGTGAACGTGGCGAATCTGGGTCGACGTCCGTTCCGATCTCTCGCCGCCGACGTGATCGGACTTCTCCAGGACGATCTCGGAATGCTCATGCGCGGTGAAGTCGTGTGGATGAAACAACGTGGTTCGTCGGGGAACTGTGCGTGGGGGTCGTACCGCTCGTCGACCAACCCGGTGTTGCGAGACACGACCGAGCGACTGATCATCGCAAGCAAAGGGCGATTCGATCGTGCGGTGTCGGTGACCAAGCGAGAGAAGCAGGGTCGACCTTTCGAATCGACCATGCCAGCCGACGAGTTCATGGAGTCGACTCTCGACGTGTGGGAAGTTCATCCGGAGAGCGCGACACGGGTGAAGCATCCGGCTCCGTTCCCCGTCGCACTGGTCGAACGATGTGCCCATCTGTATTCGTTCGCCGGCGATCTGATTCTCGACCCGTTCATGGGTTCGGGATCGACTGCTGTCGCGGCGCGGCGAACCGGTCGTCGTTTCGTGGGTTACGACACCGACCCGGTGTACGTCGACCTCGCGTACGAAAGGGTGCGGCTCGAAGGAGAGTCGGCCGACAGCGGTGATGTCCGGACGTTGCGCGAGATCGTGGAAGCGATGTTGCGAGCGGGCGGATTCGGCTCGGTCGAGTGGGGGCACAAAGTGGCGCAGTCGCTCGAGGTGTCGGGTCGGGCTCGTTCGGCGGACGGCCGTGATCTGTTGTTCGATCTCGCCGGTGGACACACGACGGTGCGCCCCGGATTGCTGCGCGGTGAGGTGGTGTGGCGCACGGTCGGCCGGGCGGCCGCGGTGAAGGCGATCACGGGGTCGGGTCTGGTGGTGTTCACGACCGGTGTGCCCGAGCGGGCGAGTGGCGGGGCCGTGTTGGACGCCGTGGCCAAGGAGGGCACGATCAGAGCACTGATCGACGTCTTTGCCCCCGACGCCCTCTCCCGCATCACCAACCTCCCTTGACTTGGTCGTTCTGGTGGCAAAAACGTCTCGTGTTTCGCGGAATTCTGCCACCAGTTCGCGTCAGCGGGAAAGTGCGCGAGTGCACCTCGGAGGCGAGTTGCGACGCTTCAGACGGCGAGGGCGGCGCGGCGACCCTCGAGGACGGCTTCGAGGATCGTGCGCGGCGCGACCGCGTCGCCCACGACGTGGGTGACACCCTCGATTGGCTCGGTGGGCAACCGGAAGCCGGCGTCGACCACCGCTGCAGCGTCGATCACGCGCACCTCGCCCGAGAAGCGATCCTGCACGCGCACTCGGACGCTCGTGCCGTCGGAACTCACGTCGCGAACCACGGCACGTTTCGTCACCGTCACTCCGCGCTGCGCGAGACGTACATTCGCCGGAGCAAGGTCTCCGGTACGTGACAACTCGTTGCCGGCGATGTTGTCGGGAGTGATGAGAATTGCGCGTTCACCGAGTTCTTCGGCCAACGCGACGGCGATCGGCCCACCGATCGGATCGATGATGACGACCGATCCGCCTTCGGGCAACGTGGCACGGCCGAGTCGTAGATCGGCGACGTCGATCACCGATACACCCACCGTGTAGTCGGGGATTCCACGACGTGAGCCGGTGGCCTGCACGACGGCATCGAATTGCGACATGCGCGACGCGATCGACGACGCATCCACGGCAGTCTCGATCGTCACGCCGAGCCGACGGCATTCCCGTTCCAACCAGTCGACGAGTGGAGCACCGGGGCCGGCCACCCGTGTCATGCCTCCGACCGACGACGCAGTGTCGACGACGGTCACGGAGTGGCCGCGTGTGGCGGCAACTCTCGCGGCCTCGAGTCCGGACGGCCCGCCACCGATCACCAACACTCGCTTCGAGGCGAACGCTCGCCCGTACCAATCGGGGTCGCTGTCCTCGTGCCCCGACGACGGTTCACCCACGCACGACACGATCGGATTGCGGGCGTCGCGTACCTGACAGGTCTGATTGCATCGGATGCACGGGCGAATGCGGTCGATCTCGTCGGAGCGCACCTTGGCCACGAGGTCGGGATCGGCGATCTGGGCACGCGTCATCTCGATGCCGTCGCACACTCCGTCGCCGAGCGCCCACTCGGCCTGACCGACGTCGACGATCGAACCCTGCAGGAACACGGCAGTCGAGGAACGGACAGCCGATCGAACGGCGCGACACACATCGACGTTGAAACCGGTCGGCTCGTGGAAATCGGGCCGAGTCTTCTCGGCCGAGAAGATCGCTCCGCGCACGACCGCGATGTAATCGAGACCGCACTCGGCGAGTTCGGCGGCGATACCCGGAGCCATCTCTGGTGTGATGCCGGCCCAGGGTGCGAGCTCGTCACACGACAGACGCAATCCGACCACGGCCGATCCGGCGGCCGCGCGCACGGATGCGATCACGGCACGCGGAAACGCCAATTTGTCGGCCCATTCGTCACCACGGTGATTGGTGAGACCGGACATGAATTGGCGAACCAGGCTGTGTTGGCCCGCGTTGATCTCGACGCCGTCCACACCGGATTCGATGGCCAGTCGAGCCGCCGTTCCGAACCCCGCAATCACGGCGTGAACGTCGGATGTCTCCATCCACTTCGGGACCTCGCGCGTGTTCACTTCCGGAACCCGCGACGGCGCCCACAACGTCAACTGCGAATAAGCGGACGACCCTTGCCCACCGGCGTGATCGAGCGATGCGATCACGAGTGAGCCATGGCGGTGGCATGCCTCGCTGATCGCACGCCAACCATCGCCGCAGTGTGAAGCGAGTGGAGCGCGCTCGTACGGCCAATCGCTGTCGTGAACACTCGCCCCCTCCACGACGACGATTCCGCAACCTCCGCGGGCCCGACGTTCGTAGTACGCGGCGTGACGCGAGGTGAGTCGACGTTCGTCGTCACCGAGATTGGTGACGTGCGGGCCGAACATCACCCGATTCGGCGCGGTGAGCGCGCCGAGTGACAACGACTCGGTCAGACGCATCAGGACGCGGTGACCGATTTGCGAGTGAGGCGAACGGGCTTGGTGTGATCCATGCTCGGCTTGGGAGCCGAACCGGGAATCACCGACTGCAATGCGTGTTCACCCTCGCCGCCCACGCATTCGGGGTCGGGGCCGTCGAGGGGGAGCCCGGTGAAGAACTTGGCGGCCATGCATCCGCCCTGGCACGCGTCGTATGCACCGCACGACGCACAGGCGCCGGCCGATTGTGGTTCACGCAGCGAACGAAAGAGGTCGCTCTCTTTCCACACGCGAGCGAAGCCACCGGTGTCGCGCACGTTGCCGGCGCGGAACTCGTCGTGAATCACGAACGGGCACGCGTACACGTCGCCGATCGGATCGATGAGACACACCACGCGACCCGCACCACACATGTTGAGCCCGGGCAGTGGATCACCGAGGGCGTTCAGGTGGAAGAACGAGTCGCCGGTGAGGACGTTCTCGCCATGAGCCATCAGCCAGTCGTAGATCTGGCGCTGCTGGCCGAGCGTCGGGTGGAGTTCGTTCCACGTGTCGGCACCGCGGCCGGCTGGACGGAGTCGCGTGACACGCAACTGTGCGCCGTACGAGTCGGCCAACTCCTTGAACGCATCGAGTTGCGGCACGTTGTGACGAGTGACGACGACCGAGATCTTGAACGGGCCGAACCCGGCCGAGGCCAGATTGTCCATCGCCGTGCGCGCCATGCGATACGAACCGGCTCCGCGCACGGCGTCATTGGTGGATTCGTCGACACCGTCGAGACTGATCTGGATGTCCAGGTAATCCATCGATGCGAGCCGACGGGCCTTCTCGGTGTCGATGAACGCACCGTTGGTCGAGAACTTGACTCCGATGCCTTGACCCACCGAATACTCGACCAGATCGAAGAAGTCGCGTCGAACCATCGGCTCGCCACCGCCGATGTTGATGTAGAAGACCTGGAGGTCGCGTAGTTCGTCGAGCACATGCATCGCCTCGGCGGTCGACAGTTCGCGCGGGTCGCGCTGACCGCTCGATGACAGACAGTGCACGCACTGCAAATTGCAGGCGTAGGTGAGTTCCCAGGTGAGGCAGATCGGCGCGTCGAGGCCGCTCTTCAACTGCTCAACGAGATGGGTCGGCTGGGCGCTCACGGACGATCTCCGATGATTCGAGGGATGAGAGGGCGGTGACGAACGAGGGCCACCGGTCGGGCACGACACCACAGGCATCGAGGGTGTCGGCGACGGTGTCGTGCTGAGCCAACGTGTTGACCACCGAGACGACGTCGGGGTGCTTCAGGAAGATCAGGCGGCGGTTCCCGTAGTGGTAGGCGAGGGCCCCGAACGGTTCGGGGCGAACGGCCACCTGAGGGTGCAGTTCGAGCCTCGAATCGAGTGCGACGGCCACGGCGCGGTCGGGATCGTCGGAGCGGATCAGTAGACCCCGCACATGCCGTCGATCGAGATCTCTTCGATGAGCAACTCGTCGGCGGGGGCAGGGGTCGAAGCGGTGGACGACTCGGTGACCACGGGGGCGGCGGTGTCGTCGGTGGTCACGGTGGGGGTCACGGTGCTGTCCATGCGAGAAGCGTACAACTGCCTCGGCCGAGGGGGACTACCGTTCTTCTCGTTCGTTGGGCCACCGGGTGGCCCCGGGGAAATGGGGATCCAGATGAAGACCAAGGCTGCAGTGTTGTGGGAAGTCGGTGCTCCGTGGAGCATCGAGGAGGTCGAACTCGACGCACCGAAGGCCGGCGAAGTGCTGGTCGAGATGAAGGCCTCGGGGATGTGTCACTCCGATGAGCACCTGGTGACCGGCGATCTTCCCTTTGCTCTTCCCATCATCGGCGGCCACGAGGGTGCCGGCATCGTGCGTGAAGTCGGCGAGGGTGTGAGTTGGCTCGCCCCCGGCGATCACGTCGTGTTCGGATTCATTCCTTCATGCGGACGCTGCCCGAGTTGTTCGACCGGCCATCAGAACCTGTGCGACCTCGGCGCGCTCATGGGTGGCGGACGCCAGATCACCGACGGTGGTGCGCGCCATCACGCGAACGGCCACGACCTCGGCCTCATGTGTCTGCTCGGCACCTTCGCTCATCACACCGTGGTCAACGAAGCATCGTGCATCAAGATCGACAACGACCTTCCGCTCGACAAGATGTGCTTGCTCGGTTGCGGTGTCGTCACCGGTTGGGGCTCGTCGGTGTACGCGGCCCAGGTGCGGCCCGGTGACACGGTGGCCGTCGTGGGTATCGGTGGAATCGGAGCCAACGCCATTCAGGGAGCGCGTCTGGCCGGTGCCAAGCGCATCGTCGCCATCGACCCGATCGAGTTCAAGCGCGAGAAGGCGATGGAGTTCGGAGCCACGCACACGGCGTCGTCGATGGCCGAAGCGGTCGGGCTTCTGCAGGACATCACCTGGGGCACGATGGCCAACAAGGTGATCATGACGATGGGTGTGGGCGACGGCCAGGTTCTCGCCGAAGCGATGGCGCTGGCGTCGAAGCGCGGCCGCGTGGTCGTGACCAACATCCACCCCGCGCTCGAGATGACCGCCAACGTGAACCTGCTCGATGTGACCCTCATGGAGAAGCAGATCGTCGGTTCGCTGTTCGGCTCGGGTAATCCTCGTGCCGACATCCCGAAGCTCGCCAACCTGTACCGAGAGGGTCAGCTCGACCTCGACGGACTGGTGACCCGCACCTATTCCCTCGACCAGATCAACGATGGCTACGAGGCGATGCGCAAGGGCGAGAACATCCGCGGAGTGCTCGTCTACTGACCTGGCCTCGGGGCGTCCCCCCGGTTTTCTGGCGCGACTTTTTGACCTCTGTGGTCAAAAATCCTCACCAGAACACCGGGGTGGCTAGCGTTTCGGGAAGGTCAAGGGAGGCGTCGCAGGCGCCGGATCAGGGGGAAGACATGTCGGGTATCCGCAAGTGCAAGGCCGCCGTTCTGTGGGGTCTCAACCAGGAATGGGCGATCGAAGAGATCGAGATCCATCCGCCCAAGGCCGGCGAAGTGATCGTGCACTGGAAGGCCGCCGGTATGTGCCACTCCGACGAACACCTCGTCACTGGTGACATGGTTCCTCCCGCCGAAGCCTGGCCGCTCATGGGAATCACCGACTTCTTCCCGATCATCGGTGGGCACGAGGGTGCGGGCGTCGTCGTCGAAGTCGGACCCGGCGTCTCGTCGGTCGCCGTCGGCGATCATGTGTCGGCATCGTTCGTTCCCTCGTGTGGTCGCTGTCGGTACTGCTCGACCGGACGTCAGAACCTCTGCGACAACGGCGCCAAGACCTTCATCGGCGGCATGATCACCGACGACACTCACCGTCACTTCGTGAAGGGTCAGCCCGTCACGCTCATGGCCAAGCTCGGCACTTTCAGCGAGTACGCCTGCGTCTCGGAGCAGTCGATCATCAAGGTCGAGAAAGACATCCCGCTCGAGTGCGTCGCCCTCGTGTCGTGCGGTGTGGCCACCGGTTGGGGCTCGGCCGCCAATCGCGCCGGCACCCAGGTCGGTGACACCGTCGTCGTGGTCGGATGTGGCGGTATCGGAATGAACGCCGTGCAGGGCGCCCGGATGTCGGGAGCGAAGCGCATCATCGCGGTCGATCCGGTCGAGTTCAAGCGCGAGAAGGCCATGGAGTTCGGGGCCACCCACACGTTCTCGTCGATGGCCGAAGCCATGCTCCCCGTCATGGAGATGACGTACGGACAGATGGCCGACCGCGTCATCATGACGCCCGGAGTTCTCGAGGGCGAGATGATGGCCGACGGGATGAACCTCACCGGCAAGGGTGGCACGGTCGTCGTCACCGCCATTTCACCGATGACGTCCGAGACCGCGTCGGTCAACCTGTTCCAGCTCGCCATGTGGAACAAGGAAATCAAGGGAACCATCTTCGGTTCGCTCAACCCGCGCGCCGACATCCCCGCACTTCTCGACATGTATCGCGCTGGTCAGTTGAAGCTCGACGAGCTCATCACCAAGACCTACCCGCTCGAGAAGATCAACGAGGGGTACGAAGCGATGCGCGACGGCACGAACATTCGTGGCGTCATCGTGAAGTGACGTCGCGTCGCACCCTCCTCGATGCGCTCGACTCATCCGTCGTCGGTCGTCGTCGTGAAGTCGAACTCGTGGTGGCGGCTCTCGATGCCGACCGCCATGTCCTTCTCGAAGGGCCTCCGGGAACGGGGAAGAGCACACTTCTGCGTGCCGTGGCCGAAGGTCTCGGCATCGGATTCGTGTTCGTGGAGGGCAATGCCGAACTCACCCCGGCCCGTCTCGTCGGTCACTTCGATCCGGCGCGTGTGCTCAACGAGGGATACGACCCGGAGGTCTTCGTCGACGGTCCACTCGTCACCGCCATGCGCGATGGTTCGCTCCTCTACGTCGAGGAAATCAACCGAATTCCGGAAGAGACCCTGAACGTCCTGATCACGGTGATGAGCGAGGGCGAACTCAACGTGCCTCGCTTCGGTCGTGTCGAGGCGTCCAGCGGATTCCGTCTCGTGGCCGCCATGAACCCCTTCGACGCCGTCGGTACCGCCCGCATCTCCGGTGCGGTCTACGACCGCGTGTGTCGCGTGTCGATGGGTTATCAATCCGCTGCCGACGAGGTTCGGATCGCATCTCGCACCGACGCCGATCTGCCGGCTGGTTGGCTCGACAAAGTGGTCGATCTGGTTCGTCGCACGCGAACGCATCCCGATCTGCGCGTCGGTTCGTCGGTACGCGGCGCGATCGACATGGCGGCCGTCGCGGCGTCGCTCGCCTCGGTGCGCGACGCGACGGTGACCGACGGTGGTGTGTCCCTCGATGCTGCCCTCGTCGCGTTGTCGGGCCGGGTGCGCCTTCGTGAGGGAAGCACCCGCACATCGGAAGACGTGGTGACCGAACTCTGGAACGAGGTGTTCGCACCGGCCACCGAGGCAAGCGGGGGAAAAGCGACCGCCCCGACGGGGGCGACCCGCTAGCCAAGGAAGGCGCCGCGGCCGATCAGGCCGTGTCGGAGGCATCGAAGCGAACGCTCTCGCGTCGCGAGCTCGCCAAACACGATCAGTTCGAACAGGTCTCGCCCGAGGTGGGCGAACTCGACGAGAACGCCGTCGATGACGCGATGGACGACGACCCGGACGCGATGCTCGCCTTGCTCGCGGATCTCACCGGAGCGACCGATCCGAAACTGCGCGAGCTCGCCAAGCGGCTCGCCGGTCGACTCTTCCTCGACGTCGCCAAACGCGGGCCGATCCGTCCGCGCGGGATCGGCAAGATGGCAACACTTCCGTATCGCCCCGATGCGGGCGACGTCGATCTGGACGCCTCGATGTCGGCCATCGTCGAGTCACGAGCGGCTCACGCCGCAATCGATCCCGAGGAATTGAAAGTGCGAACCTGGGTCCGACCCGGAACCGCCATTGCGCTGTGCGTGGACCGCAGTGGTTCGATGGGTGGTGAACCACTCGCCACGTCGGCCGTCGCCGCTGCAGCCGTCGCCTGGCGCGCCCCCGAGGACTACAGCGTGATCACTTTCGGCAAGGACGTGGTGGTGGTGAAGAGTCAGGAGTCATCGAAGGGAAGCGAACTCGTCGTGAACGACGTCCTCACGTTGCGGGGCTTCGGAACGACCGATCTCGCTGGCGCATTACGAACGGCGAGCGAGCAACTGTCTCGTTCGCGGGCGGGGCGGCGCATCGCCATCGTGTTGAGCGATTGCCGAGCAACGGTGGAAGGTGACGTGGCGGCCGCGGCTCGCGGTATCGACGAAGTGGTGATCATCGCCCCGGCCGAGGACGACGCCGAGGCTCGCGCACTCGCTGCTGAGATCGGAGCGCGGATCAGTACCGTTCGCGGCCCGAGCGAGGTGCCCGCCGCGCTGCAAACCGCCCTCGGCGACTAGCGACAGGCGGGGTCGTCGGTCGGCAACACACCGACTTCGTTCGACTCGACGAACACCGGCGGAAGCGTGGTCGTCGTGGTCGTCGATCCCGAGACCGACGAGGTCGAGCCCGTCGGAGCACGCGTGGTCGTGGTCGTCGACGCCGGGTCGAGAACGAGTTGCTCGGGAGCGTCGACCAGCCGCGCGAGTCCCTGGAACACGGCCAGCACGGCCTCCATGCTGTCGGACTTCAGATTCGGTTCGATCACGGCGTTGCCGTTGATCATCTTTCCGGTTCCCTCGATCTGATACGTCTTCATCGTCGCCGGATCGAGATCACGCATCGCCTGCGCGAGTTCGAGCAGCTTGCCGGGGGTCAGCTGGTCGTCGAGGATCACGTTCTGCAGGCCGGCATCGATCAACTTCTTGGCGACGGTCGGGCTTCCGGCTCCGACGTCGAGCGCTTTCTGGAGGGCCCGACGCAAGAAGTCTTGCTGACGCGAGATGCGACCACGGTCGGCGGCCGGATCCTCTTTCCACTTGCCCGAGTTCTGATCGCGGTACTGCAGTTTGCGCGAGCGAACGTAGGCGAGGCCTTCCTCGCCTTGGAAGGTGTGACAGCCGGGCTCTTCGATGAGCAAGCCGGTGTTGCGATCGCGGATACCGGTGGCGAACGGAACGCGCACACCACCCACGGCGTCGACGATCTGCTTGAAGGCGCAGAAGTCGACGTTGACGTAGTGGTCGACCGGAATCCCGAAGTTCTCCCAAATCGTGAGGATGAGGGTGTTGGGGTCGTCGCGGTTGAAGGCGCTGTTGATCCGACTGCGTGACGAGCGTCCAGCGATCTTGACCCACAGATCGCGTGGGAACGACAACACCGCCGATGCATTGGTGGTGGGGTCGAGACGCAGGATCATGATGGTGTCAGCGCGCTCACCGAGACCGCTGCGGTTGCCGAAGGCGCTGGCGTACGGCGAGTCGGGATCGACGCATGCGCCGTTGTCACTACCGGTGATGAGGAAGTTGCGAGCCGACATGTCCACCGGACCGGATACGAGAGTCACGTCGACCTCGGTGTCGGGAGTGCCGTCGGGTCGGGTGGCGGTCGGGAGGGTCAGTTTGGGTCCGGTCGCTCCGGCGAGTGTGACGACTTTCCGGTCGTTGGCCTTCTCGTTGCCGTAATAGATCGCGAGCGCGGCTCCGAAACAAGCGATGACGACGACCAGATCGAGCGTGAGAACGAGGCGCTGCGGCCAGGTTCGTCGGCGTTTGCGAGGACGGTCGTTCACAGCGGAGTCAAGTTACCGGTGTCGGAGAGGCGACCGAGGTCAGGCCGATGTACCGTCGGCGGCCAATTGCACGACGACGGTCGGAGTCGCCATCGAGTCGTCGGCCGTGAACTCCCAGTTCTCGACGCTCCCGGCGTCGGTCAGTTCGGTACGGGCGAGTTCGACGGCGGCGATGTGAGCAGTCGACGCTCGTACGGTCGCGAGCGACACCGCAGTCTTCTGCGACGTCTTGGCTTCGGTCTTGCTGCGACGAATCTGGGCCAGCACCTCACCGATGGGCTCGAGTATCCCCGGGTCACCCGTCGAGCCGAGCTCGCCACGAGTCGGCCACGACGCTCGGTGCACCGAGCCCGGTTGCCACCACCGCCACACCGCTTCGGTGGCGAAGGGGATGAAGGGAGCAAGGAGACGCTGCAATGCCGACAGAGCGAGACGGAGGGAGACCTGGGCCGACTCCGCGCCGGAATCGCCGTGCACACCGTAGGCACGACCCTTCACCAGTTCGACGTAGTCGTCGCAGAACCACCAGAACAACGCTTCGGTTCGTTCGAGGGCTCGTGCGTAGTCGTACTCGTCGAAGGCGCGGGTCGCTTCGTCGATGGTGTCGGCGAGGCGGGCCAACATGGCGAGGTCGACGGGCGAGGTGGGGACGGCGCCGGTCGAGGGCTCGTCGAAACCGAGGACGAACTTCGACGCATTGAGAAGTTTGGTGGCCAATTTGCGGCCGACCTTCATCTGCTCTTCGCTGAAGGCGGTGTCGACCCCGGGACGAGCCGAAGCCGCCCAGTAACGGACGGCATCGGAGCCGAACTTGTCGAACAGGTCGAGTGGGGTGACGACGTTGCCCTTCGACTTCGACATCTTCTTGCGATCGGGGTCGAGGATCCAGCCCGACAGCGCGGCATTGGCCCACGGCAGCGAGTTGTGTTCGAAATGCGAACGCACCACGGTGCTGAACAACCACGTGCGGATGATGTCGTGGGCCTGCGGACGCAGATCCATCGGGAACACCCGCGCGAACAGATCGGAGTCGTCTTCCCACTGGGCGGCGATCTGCGGCGACAGCGACGACGTGGCCCAGGTGTCCATCACGTCGGGATCACCGGTGAAACCGTTCGGTCGATCGCGTTGATCGGCGGTGTATCCAGGCGGAACGTCGGTCGACGGATCGATCGGCAACTGTGATTCGGCCGACACGATCGGCTGGTCGTACACGGTCTCGCCATCGGCATCGACGGGGTACCAGACCGGGAGCGGCACTCCGAAGTAACGCTGGCGGCTGATGAGCCAGTCGCCGTTGAGACCCTCGACCCAATTCGAGTAACGGTGGCGCATGTGATCGGGGTGCCAGGTGAGAGCCTCGCCACGCGACAACAAATCTCGGCGCAACTCGTCACCGCGGCCACCGTTGCGGATGTACCACTGGCGGCTCGTCACGATCTCGAGTGGGCGATCGCCCTTCTCGAAGAACTTCACCGGATGAGTGATCGGGCGCGGGTCACCGATCATCGCACCTGACTCGCGCAGCATCTCGACGACCTTGGTCTGCGCCTGATTGACGTAAAGGCCAGCGATGAGTTCGAAGGCCGCCACGCCGTCGATGGAGTCGAGCCCGGACGGCGGAGTGGAGACGATGCGACCATCGCGTCCGATGATCGCTCGGGTGGGCAGGTCGAGTTCGCGCCACCACGTCACGTCGGTGACGTCGCCGAAGGTGCAGATCATCGCGATGCCGGTGCCCTTGTCGATCTGGGCGAGGGGATGAGCGAGGATCGGGACTTCGACACCGTAGAGAGGTGTGCGCACCGTGGAGCCGAAGAGGGGTTGGTAGCGCTCGTCGTCGGGATGGGCGACGAGCGCGACGCACGCTGCGATGAGGACGGGCCGCGTGGTGTCGATGATCACGTCACCGGCGCCGTCGGTGCGCGCGAAGCGAATCTGGTGATACGCGCCCGGACGTTCGCGGTCCTCGAGTTCGGCCTGCGCGACCGCCGTCTTGAAGTCGACGTCCCAGAGCGTGGGAGCTTCCTGCGTGTAGGCCTCGCCGCGCGCGAGATTGCGCAGGAACGCACGCTGGCTGGCGCGACGACTTCGCTCGTCGATCGTCGCGTAGAGATAGGCCCAGTCGACCGACAGGCCGAGACGTCGGAAGAGATCCTCGAAGACCTTCTCGTCCTGGTGCGTGAGCTCTTCGCACAACTCGATGAAGTTGGGGCGCGAAATCGACACCGCCTGATGATCCTTGGGCGGATCGCCGCGGAACGGCGGTTGGAAGCCCGGCTCGTACGCGACCGACGGGTCGCACCGGACGCCGAAGAAGTTCTGCACACGTCGTTCGGTGGGCAGACCGTTGTCGTCCCAGCCCATCGGATAGAAGACCGACTTGCCGCGCATGCGTTGATACCGCGCGATGGTGTCGGTGTGGGTGTACGAGAACACGTGACCCATGTGCAGCGAACCCGACACTGTGGGGGGAGGGGTGTCGATCGCGTACACCTGGTCGCGACTCGTCGAACGGTCGAAGCGGTAGACGCCTTCGGCTTCCCACGCCTCGATCCAGAGAGCCTCGATGCCGTCGAGGGTGGGCTTCTCGGGGATCTCTGCCATGGGTCGCCAGGCTAGGCGAGCGTAGGCTGGTCACCTATGTTCCGGCTCTACGACAGTGCGACTTCGGAGGTCCGCGAACTGCGTCTGCGCACACCCGGTCGGGTGGGGATCTACCTCTGCGGTCCCACCGTCTATGGCCCCCCGCATCTCGGACACGGTCGTGCCACTCTGGTGTACGACATCCTGCGTCGTTACCTCGAGTGGTCGGGGCTCGAGGTTCGGCTCGTGTCCAACATCACCGACATCGACGACAAGATCATCGATCGCGCCAACCGCGAGGGTCGACCGTGGCAGGAGATCACCCACAAATGCGAAGACGTGTGGTTCCGCGCCATGGAGAAACTCAATGTGGCTCGCCCCACCGACGTTCCCCACGCCACCGAATACGTCGATCAGATGGTCGACATGATCGCAACGCTCGTGCGGGACGATCGGGCCTACGTGACCAACGACGGTGTGTACCTGTCGGTCGAAGGTGTCGACGATTACGGCCTGCTCGCCCATCAGAGTCTCGACGACATGTTGTCGGGCGGGGGTGAGCGCGAGGTGTTCGGTGCCGGCAACAAACGGCATCCGGCCGACTTCGCTTTGTGGAAGTTCTCCAAGCCCGGCGAGCCGTCGTGGCCGTCGCCGTGGGGGGACGGTCGACCTGGTTGGCACAGCGAGTGCGTCGTGATGAGCCTTGAACTGCTCGGTGAGGGTTTCGATCTTCACTGCGGGGGAATGGACCTCAAGTTTCCGCATCACGAGAACGAACGTGCGCAGGCCGTCGCGCTCGGCAAGGAGTTCGCCAGTCACTGGATGCACAACGGTTTCGTCGTCGACGCCGACGGCGAGAAGATGTCGAAGAGCCTCGGCAACGTGGCCAACCTGCTCGACCTCATGGAGCACTACGACCCGCGTGCGTATCGCATGGTGTTGCTCCAGACTCACTACCGCAGTCCGGTGCGAGTGGGTCAGGACAACATCGACGCCTCGGTCAGCGCACTGGCCGGTCTCGATTCCTTCGCGGCGCGAGCCGCTTCCTTGGGCGATGCGACGGCCGACCCCGAGGTGCTGGCGACCTTCCGTGAGCGAATGAACGACGATCTCGACACCCCGTCGGCGACGGCGTTGCTGTTCGACACGGTGCGACGCGCCAACGCGGCCATCGATGCCGGATCCTCGGAAGCACCGGCACTGGCGGCCGCGGTTCGTGAGATCTGCCGGGCGTTCGGTCTGGTGTTGAAAGGTGCCGCCGACGTTCCAGCGGAAGTCGCGGCCAAGGCGCAAGCGCTCGATGCTGCCCGCGCGGCCAAGGATTTCGCCACCGCCGACGCATTGCGAGCCGAACTTCAGGCCGACGGCTGGATCGTCGAGACGACCAAGGCCGGTACGTCGGTTCGACGCTGATCGGCGTTCGTCGACTCAGCGGTAGTCGGTGCGTTGACGAACCTTGGTGAACACGGCATCGAGAGCCGCGAAGACCGCCGTGGAATCCTGCAACTTCTGCTGGTCGCCGAAGAGCCGGATACGGCCAGTGATGAACGCCTGCTGCGCGTTCAATTGATCGGTGGCGACCGCGACGGCGGTGTCCCACTCTTGTTCGAAGCGCACGTGCTCGGGATCGGCGGCGCCGGGTCCGAAGGCGGCGCGACCCGCGCCGACCTGCACGTGATACACGACTTTGCCCTCGGGTCCACCGGTCACGACCTGGGTGATACCGATCTCGTGGGTGGTCGCCAGATCGGCCAATGCGCTGCTCGCCGAGACCTCCCGGGTGAGGGCGTCGATCCACTCGAGACTCAGGTAGCGGACGCGGGGCTCGTTCACCCTCCTAGTCTGCCGGGATCGCCACCGACTCCACGATCTCCGAACCACCCGAGGGTTTCACGTCCGCCGACGAACGGTCTCATCGCATTCTCGGCGTCGAGGAGTGGACGTTCTCGTGGTGGTCGCCCGACGCGTCGCTGGCTGGTTTCACGATGTACCGACTGCACGGTGGACTGCGTTGGGCGTGGTATTGCTGGGGGTTGAGTCGCCCGGGTGAGCCGCTGGTGCAGGTCGTGGAATGTCGGATCAAACCCCGACGCGACCCGATGATCGCCAAAGCCGAAGCGTTCTGGGCCGAGTACACCTGCGAGCACCCGTTCGAGCAATGGACGGTCGGCAACGAGACGTACGCCGTCGAACTCGACGATCCCGAGGAGGGGCTCGGCCGGGCGTACGGCGAACAGGTACCGATCGCCAGCGACCTCGAGTGGTACGCCACCGAGAGAGCGATCGCCGTGCCGTGCGGTTATGCGCAGACGGGTGTGATCGTCGGTGACATCGAGACGGTGAGGGGAGTGGTCACGGTTCCCGAGGTGCGGTCGATGCGCACCCATCGGTGGACGACCGACGCTGACCTCCCGTCACTCTTCGACAGCGGTGCGGTCGCCCATCTCGGTCGACGGGTCGCGTTCCGGTTCGACGACGACTCGCGCCTCGACCTCGTCCTCACACCGGATGGGTGGTCGACGCGTCGCTAGCGGCGCAGAGTCACCGTGGTCGCGGCCGTGCGTCCCGAAACCGATCCGTTGGTGGGGATCACACTGAACGTCGTCGGCGATCCGGGCGCGAGACCGGTCAGTTCGCAGAGGGCCAGATCGAAGAAGTAGCCCTTCTGCGAGCAGGTGACACGACGTCCGTCGACGAACACCGAGAAGTCGGTGGTGTCGGCCGGTCGAGTGAAGAGGATCCATGCGGTGGTGCAAGGTCCGCAGAAGAAGTTGGCGAAGACGAAGAGATCCTTCACGTCCTGGGGACGGGCCGATGTGGTGGTCGATCGGCAAGCGGTGTCGATGCCCCACGAGGCATTCACCGATCCGAGAGGCAAGGATCCGATCACCGTTCGAGTTGCGGTGTCGATGATCGACATCGAGTCTTCCCAGTAGTTGTTCACGTATGCGCGTTTGCCCTCGTCGTCGATCGTGACGTCGTACGCACCGTCCCCGACCGCGATGGTCGTCGAAGCGAGAGACGGAACGTCGACGACCGACACTGTGTGGGCGTCCTGGTTCACCACGTACACGGCCGAACCGTTCGGCAGGATTGCGAGTCCGCGCGGTGCATCACCGACGGCAACGGTGTCGATGTGCAGATCGGATGTACGGATTCGCGAAATCTTGTCGAGTGTGCGGTGGGACACGAAGAGATGGCGCCCATCGGGAGTGATCACGCTCGACTCGGCTCCGTCGGGAATCGACAGGGTTCGTTTCACGTTGGATGCGAGGTCGATCGCGACCAGGACGTCGTCGTAGGAGAGAACGGCGTAGAGAATCCGGCCGTCCGGGGAGAGTTCGATTGCGAAGGGGCTCGAGTCGAGCGTGATGAATCGACTCTGCCGCCGCGATGCGGTGTCAATGACGTGTACGCCGCCGGTCGCGGCGACGTACACCGTTGCGTCGTCGGCTGACAGAGCGAGATCGATCGCGCCGGCCTCGGTGTCGATCGTGGCCGACTTCTTCATGCTCACGACGTCGACGACGAACAATTCACCGGTGCCGTAGCCGGCCACGTATGCCGTGCGCCCATCACTCGAGGTGACGACGTCGATCGGGTGGTCGGCGAGCTTCAACTCGGAGGT
>VFQT010001556.1_pt1 | contig 27106 bp, 22 predicted proteins | sample 3512381 | NCBI WGS metagenome assembly VFQT01 (sample SAMN10412376, study PRJNA504923) | tailings metagenome | isolation source: Relicate 2 Philex TSF3 active mining site | place: Philippines: Tuba, Benguet | collected 2017-08-29
TCCGGAAAGTACCAGCCGAGTCTTGAGCTTGCGTTTCGGATTGCTGCGGTGTTTAGGAAGTGTGTGATTGAGCCTAAACCTTAGGCAACAAAAAAGCCCTCCACACGTGTAGAGGGCATTTCGTAAAACGAGACCGCTTAGCGCATCGGAGAGTAGCTGGTCGGCTTGAGCATTAAACTCTTTACGCCACCTGGTGCCGTTAACGGACCGCCTGCATCCTGCTCGCTCTTTGCGAGGTGTGCCTTCCAATCCGGATCAGCGCCGAAGTTCTTGAAGCTTTCATTCCGTGCTGCCTCGCTCTTGTGCACCAAGAGGTAAATAAGCGTGTCCTTTGCGCCCGGCTGGTCGGCATCCAGTGTTCCGTACACACTGTTTTCCATGCCGTGCTTCTCAAACAGCTTGAATGTGCCGCCACGGAAGCGCTGTACCAACCTCTCGAGGTTTCCAGTGCTCGCGGTGTAGGTACGAAGCTCGTAGATGCGAGGCTCACCCTTTTGACCCGTCTTTACAGCAGGCGAAAAGTCTGTAGCGTTGAATAAGAAGATGTCAGCTTTCGCGACGATGGGGCCATCTTTTTCTTCCGATTCCTTCACCGCGAGAGCCCACTCAGGATCTTTGCCAAATGCCTGCCAAGCCTTCTCACGTGCTTCACGATTTTTGTGGCGAACGAGGTAAGCAACATCGTTTTCAGCGCCAATCGCATCCCAAAAACCCATCACTTCCATGCCGCAGCGCTTGAAAATGCCAATCGTTCGCTTCTGGAAGCGTGTGTGCAGCGCGGCTGTACGACCTGGATGGCAGTGATAAACCCGCAGCTCGTAGAGATAAGTATCCTTTTTGGCTGCATCCACAGCCGGTGCAATCGTCATGGCAGCAGCTCCCGCAAGCAGTGTGCGTCGTGTCAGTGGCATTTCCGAAATCTCCTGCCGCAAAGGTGCGACACTGGAGGTTCATCGGGTAACCACACGATTCCTGCACGTGGCAAATTTCTGCAAGGGTATGTAAACATCACCACTACGATGCTGCACCGACGCCTGATGGACATTTTTCACCTGCTCGCCATCGTGGCAGTGTTTTCTGAGCAGCTGCCGTGGCCGATTGCATTCGAGGGGATAGCGTACAAAGTCGCAAAGCTTGGCGCGATGGTCTTCTTAATGCTCACATTGATTACGCACCAGGGATTCGCTGCCCAGCCACGCAACCTGAGATGGCTTGTGCTTTCCGCGTGGGCGGCATCAATCGCCGGGGATGCATTTCTCGCGTGGAGTGGCTTTTTCATTCAGGGTCTGGCCAGTTTTCTGACCGCGCATGTCTTGTACTGCATCCTCTTTATCAGGTCTGGGCAGACAAAATGGAATGGAGCCTTTGCGTTTCCTCTCGTCCTTTTCGGTGCGGGTATGGCATCCTGGCTTATCGCATCCGGAGGAGTTGCCGGCGGGCTTATTCCACCTGTAATGCTCTACCTGATTGTGATTTTGACAATGGCGATGCTTGCAGCTGCCCGCTTCAAAGCGGAACCAACGCTTGAAAATCGAACAGTCCTGTTTGGCGCACTGTTCTTTGTCATTAGCGACTCACTGTTGGCAGTGAATAAGTTCATCCAGCCCCTGCCATATTCCGGCGTGCTGGTTCTCGGGACGTATTACAGTGCGCAGGAGTGCATTCTGCTCGGCTGGGTCCGTGGGAAGAACGGGAAATCCTTAATCGATGAACCGGAAATTGTTCAGTAAAAGAAGTGCAAGCAAATCTGATAACAAGTTCATCAAGCCCCTGACATATTCCGGCGTGCTGGTTTTCGGGACGTATTACAGTGCGCAGGAGTGCATTCTGCTCGGCTGGGTCCGTGGGAAGAACGGGAAATCCAGGCAGGCATCGACAGCCACTACTTAAACAGAAACGGCACCAGCGGATGCGGCTGGCCACGAAACAACACAGGCAGGACTTCAATCGTTCCAAAACCAATCATCCCGGCAATCACGGTGCCCAAACCGGTCATCATAATCAGCGCGAGAATGCGCTTGGAACCCGTCTCGGCTTTGATCTGCCCCATGCTCCATGCCAGTATCCCGCCGATCAACAGCTCCGCAAGCAGCACATAAACTGGGGCCTTCCCAACCATCAAACAATCCTGATAACGCCACCAGTCCGCTCGAAATGCCGCGTCCTCGTGGAAAGCCAGCATCAAAAATGCCAATCCGGCACCTGATATCACTCGCCACGTCTCTCCAAATCGCTCCGCGGCTGCACCAGATAGCAACATCACCTGACACGCCACCAACGCCCACGAAACCGGCATCCACCACGGGCTGGAGAGAATCATCGGAGACCGCGCCACCGTGTAGTCCAGCGTCTTTGTCACCTCAACGCAGAGGGCATCCGCGATGAGCTCGACCACCCCAAATCCCAGGCAAAACAGCACCAGCTTAATCCAGCGCTTGTCTGGATCGCGCCACATTCCGATGGCAAGCGGGATGATGCATGCAATATTGATAATGACCGCCGATGTCCCGGCGAGGCCTTTGAGCGGCCCTGCGCCGGACAGCCAGGCGCCAACGATGCCAACGACAATACTGCTAGCCGCGTAGATAAACATCCTGTCGTTACACTACCCCAAACACCGTGACTTACCTTTGTCCCATTGGGTTTACAAGAATGTTGTCGATGAATAACCACGCCTTCTGCCCTGCAGCGGGATGCCAGGCCGGGAGTTTACCAACAGAGCGGGCATCGATTTGGACAAAGCGTGCCTTCGCTCCATTGGTCTTAATGCTCACATCATTACGGGCCGGCGATGCCGTATTTGCAGCAACATCTGCACTGCCACTTTGCTGACCACAGGGGCGCAACAGCTCACGGGTGATGCCGGCGGAAACGCTTACATCGCTAGCCGGGAAGATGCCAAGCGGGATATTAGTAAGCATCCCAACCACAACATTTTCGATGCGGAGCGTCTTGCCGAGATCGATAAGAATGGAGAAATCGGTGCCGTGGATGCCTATCCACATAGCACGATGGTTACTGGCATCCGCACGTTGTCCGCTTAGGATTCCCGCAACCCCTCCACCTGGATAGTCCCGGCTGGCAGCGGTCATTTGAAGGACTCTCGCACCGCTGGCATCATGTCTCACTCTTCCGACAGGTTTGACTTGCCGTGGAAGATGTTCCTGACGAAGCTGCATCCAGTGTTTACGAATCTCCGACCCGCGGGTTACATCCCAGAGAGTGGTTCCTTTAAGCCGTAACGCCAACACCGCAGTGATCCAGCTTTGTGTCCAGCCCGTTTCGATACACCATGCCCCCCAGCCGGCATCCGCACTGGATGCCCAATACTCCCAGCGGGTGAAATCGAATGCGCGGAACCAGCCGCCGTGCAGCTCCGGATGGCTCTCACTCTGTATCTGAATACGGCAGAGAAATGCTGCCAGCTTGTCTTCTGCTGCTTTGATACGCGGGTCTTTCAGCGCCGCAGCCGCTTCGTGCAGTGCCAAAAATGCGAAGTTGCAGGTGTACAGCATGTCGCTTGCGGTGTCTGCATTTGTTTGAATGAGTGGTGCTTCAGCGGTCCCATAGGCCTCATTCGATGCAGGCGGTGGGCAACCGCCCTTGCCCGCATCCCCGATTTCCTCGCGGATTGCCCCGCAGGCATCCTGACCACGGAGCAGCTCACCCGCCATTTTATGGAGCCATTCCTTGTGCGTGGATGTCGGCTCGATACGCACCAGCCAGGCGAGCGCAAGCAGCATTTTGGCGCGTTCCTGCTGAATCCCATTCATCCAGACCCAGCGGTCGGGGTAAGCGGCCATCGTCGCTGAAATGCCTGCCTTTGCTCGCTCGAGGAACAATGGGTCCCGGGTTTCCCGGTAAGCCCAGAGGAAGCAACACCACATCGTCGCCTGCATATGCGGAGAAAAGCTCGTCTGTGTTCCGCTGTGCAGCGCTTGCCAGCCGCTTTGTTCGAGTGGTCCCTGGTCGATACGGTCTGGGAGAAAGCCCTTGATACCCGTCAGGCGCATGTTGCCAAGAAGCGCACCCGCGAGCCGAGGGGCATACTTTTTCGTTCCAAGCATCGCCCCGGCGAGCATCATCCCAAGCATTGTGCGTGCATTGTCATCGCCGTAGTAGACGCCGTAGCCATCCATTGTTCCAGGACCGCAGTACGCAGGGGATGCGTTCCAGCCGAGGAGGCCAAACGCTGGATGCTTTGGATTCACGTGGTCGCCGACACTTATCGGAGACTTAAAGAGCAGCCAATCGCCCAAATTCTCGCTCGTTTTTGCGTGCTGATGGTCGCCAAGAACGGAGCTGGCCGCTGCGAGCGACCCGGCGACTTCCCCGCAGCAATCTGCACGAATCCACCAGCGCACCGGCTGGGTGCCATCCTGAAAAATGCGCGCATCAAAGCCTTCCAGAATGCCGAGGGAGCCATCCCCAACGGGAGTACGCAGCGTCGGCATCCGGCCAGTCCGGTGTCCAAACGGCCAGGTGGCAGCTGCTGGCGTCTCGGCGGATGCAGGCTCGGGGCCATTGGCAGGTTGGTTGTAGGTTGGCAGCATGGTGGGGTGCACCAGCATCCTGGATGTATAAAACCACTCAATTCCACGGCGCAGCGCGGCGACTTCGGCATCCGGCGGAAGAGCGGCGGTTTTGGTGAACATCGGGCGGACAGCAGCATCCCAGGCGAGTTGTTTGATGTCCGACGACGGGGCCAGCCAGCGCAAAATGTAGGTCCAAATAGCACTCCAGGCATCGGATGGTGCGTAGCGTGCCCGAACAAAGTTGCTGAGCTTTGTGGATGCCAGCATTACGCTCAGTCCATTTGGCAACGCATGAATACCTATGACGGCTTTACTATCCTTGGCGGGACCATAAACGGCCCTGTCAAACCCCGCGACCCGGCCAAGGGAGATCAATGGGTTTTGCATTTCCATCGGGATGAAATGGCAACCATGAATGGCCAAGATACGGTTGCGCTGGACGCTGTCACCAAAGCCATCCGATGTCACAACAGCCCGTTCCCAGTGCGTCCGGCGCGTTTCACCGCGTATCAAACCCGGGATGCCATCCGCAAACTCGATGTACACCTTAAGTTGTTTCTCCGCTGCGACATCGAGAAGGTCGGAATCGACCCCTGTCGGCGTTTCCGGATAGGTCTCCGAGAGGAGTAATAGCGCATCGCCTAGCTTTGCCGCATCAATCGCAGAACGTTGCGTAGCGTGCAACTGATAGGCAATACCATTCTTCACTAAGACCTTGACCAGGTCATTTGTCGGCAGGCTGACGATATGGATAAGCGGGATTGACATTGCCGTAAACCCTTATGCATCGCCGGGCAAATGTCCTGTTTAATGCAACATCCCCCGCGATCACTGGAGATTTGCACCATGGCAGAAGCAACCGAATCCGCCCACAAGGCTCATATCAACGATGCAGCATCCCGCGGCCTCCCCGGTGCAATGCTCCGCCCAATCAAGGTCACGATGATGGGAGCTGGCTCGGGATTTACACCGCGCCTCAGCAATGACATTTTGTCGATTCCGGGGAATCTCGGTGGCATGCTTGGCCTGGTCGACATCGATGCCAGCCGCCTTGCAACCATGCACCGCCTCATTCAGAAGCTGATTGACCAAAAGGGACTTTCTGACAAGTGGACGGTGGTCTCCAGTACCAACCGCCGCGATATCCTCCCGGGAACCGATTACCTCACAAACTGCATCGAAGTCAGTGGCCTCGCCTGTGTCCGCCACGACAATGACATCCCGAAAAAGTATGGAATCGATCAGTGCATCGGGGACACGATTGGCCCCGGTGGTCTGTTCAAAAGTCTGCGTACGATTCCCGTTTTCCTGAATGTCCTTCGCGATGCCGAGGAGCTGTGCCCGCAGGCGATTGTGCTGAACTATACCAACCCGATGTCGATGCTTTGTCTTGCGGCATCCAGGGTGTCAAGCCTGCCTCTCGTTGGGCTCTGCCACTCGGTCCAGGGCACGAGTGCGCTGCTCGCAAAACGCGCGGGCGTTGCGGTTGAGGAGATGGAGTGGGACTGCGCTGGCATCAACCACCTCGCTTGGTTTACCAAGCTGCGTCACGGCGGGCAGGATTTGTATCCAAAGCTGATGGCGCTCGCGGAGCGTGACCTTGCGGGTGATCCAGCCGATTTGGAAGATGCCGATGACCTTGTGCGCAAGGACATGATGTTGCATTTCGGCGCATTTATTACCGAGTCGAGTGGTCATTTGTCGGAATATCTCCCTTATTACAGAAAGCGCAAAGACCTGATTGAGCGCTATGCACGCAGCGGTTACCACGGTGGCTCCAGCTTTTACGCGGACAACTGGCCAACGTGGCGTGCTAACGCCGATGCTGAGCGCGAAGCGATGGTCTCCGGTGAAAAGGAGATTGGCTGGGAGCGCTCGTGGGAGTATGCCAGCTGGATTATCGAGGCACGCGAGAAGGACACGCCTTACAGAATCCATGGAAATGTTCCAAATACGGGTGGCCTGATCGCAAATCTGCCATCGGATGGCATAGTCGAAGTGGCCTGTATGATCGACCGAAACGGCATTAATCCGACCCGCTATGGCCGTCTCCCAAGCCAGATGGCGGGGATTTGTCAGTCCAATATGGCGATGTACGAGCTTGGCGCTCAGGCTGCGGTCGAGCGGTCGGTTGAGAAAGCGATTTATGCTCTCATGTTGGACCCACTGACAGCAGCGGTTTGCAGCCCGGCAGAAATTAAGGCGATGACACTTGAGCTGTTTGCAGCCGAAGCGGAGTTTCTGCCCGGGTATAAGTAGGAGTGTTGTGTGGAACGAAAGTTGCATGAACGTAGTGTGTGACTCCAGCATCCCTCGCTTCTACTTTTCTGTCTGAAGTTGGCACAAGTGATCTCAAACCCCATCGAGGGATTGCAGGCTTTTTGGCTGCGGTTCTCCCTGCCTGGCGGTTACCCCGTGTAAGGACGATGTTTTATCGCTTGGCGGGATTTGACATTGAACCAAAAGTAACAATGTTTGGTCGAATCGAGCTTCGAGGTCCGGGGCGAAATTGGCATAAACGCCTTCACATCGGCAAAGGCTCGACGCTCACCACCGACATCAAGATTGTTCTGGATGGAAGCTGCTTTATTGGAGAAAACGTCTGCATCTCGCCCAATGTCGTGATTCATACTGGAACACATGCGATCGGTAGACCTGATCGTCGGTGTTCGCCTGATGCATATGGCAAGGATGTCCACGTGGGTGATGGCACGTGGATTTGTATGAATGCAATCATTTTGCCTGGCGTTCGAATCGGTCGTGGAGTTGTCGTGGGAGCTGGATCTGTCGTTGCATCGGATGTCCCGGATAACTGCTTTGTTGCCGGCAATCCGGCGATTGTGAAAAAGTTACTTCCCGTGGCAGAAACAGAATAGACGAAAAACGGTATGCGTTGCAGCAGCCAGATCTGAGGGCTACCTCATGGTTCTTCGCGCGATGTAAAACAGCATACATACCCAACCTGTAGACCGGCTTTGTGCCGGTAAATCTGCACGGGTTCGAGGCCTGTCTTCCTGATCGCAGCCTGAATAAACGCTTGACTTTCAGGAAAGTCGCTGGACCACATATGGTCCGCAATCGCACCTTTTTCCGTATCGGTCAGTGGCCAATCTGCTATGTCATCCAGGTAGAGCTGAATGGTTTCATCCCTCGACATCCCCTCGGGACAGCACGTGTCGATCAATACCAAACATCCCGTCGGCATCAGGTGTTTGGCAATATCAGCCAGCCATGCTTGTTTGATGCCAGCCGGCAGGTGATGCATGGCAAACGATGTCAGGATGACATCGAAGTGTTGATCGCAGCGGGCGATGTAATCCACCATGTTTGCGTGCACCCAAGTTGCCGGGTAACGGTCATGAAAATTTGCACGGGCGATTTCAAGGGCTGGAGCGGTGAGGTCAACGCCTGTGTAGCGGCTTACACGGAGTCCCTCGAGTGCCTTGATAGCCATCGAGCTGTCGCCGCAGCCAAGGTCCAACACGGAAAATTCAGGGTCAAGCGATTCAAATACGCTACGTAGCGCGGTACCGATTTCCCGATGCTCCATGCAATTGTTTTGAATGATGTTTTGGTAGAGCTGCCAGCCCTGGAAAAACGCGGCAATCCCCGCGGGCGCAGGGACATCCGTGAGGTCAGACAACGCCTTACTCGACGATGTCATTCGTGTCACAGGTAAACAACGCATTTTGCGTGCGTCCGTTAAAGGCACGGAAAGCCTGAATCAGATTGGCGGCCGGAAGGCCACCGCGAATCGGGATGAACCAATCGATAATCAGTGTCCGCTTCGCCATCACGGTTGCACGAATAGCCTCGCAATCTGCATTGATGAGATTTGCAAGGTCCATACGTTGTTCCCGGGTAGACTTCTTTCGAAACTGAAAGGCTGTCGCAATCCGCACGCTCTCTTTGCAATTCGAGATAAAGCAGGCGTAGGTATCTTTTATAAGCAGATCATTGTCTGCATCAACGGTGACCTCGAAATGGGCCTGCCGAAAAATTTCTTCCAGCGTCTCAGTGCAGATATTGTCAGGATTTACAACCATGGTTATATTCCCATAGTACCGGAACCGTGGCGTGATACGTGCCTGCGTTCAGACGTAACATAGATTGCCATGTCAAGTAGCTCCACGGGTATCACTGTCCACTCCGTCTCGCGCACTTATCGTCGGACATCGGGGAGTTTATTTCAGCGCAAAACGACGACAATTGATGCATTGCGCGATGTGACCTTTCAGATTCCTAAGGGAGCATTAATAGGGTGCATCGGCCCAAATGGCGCAGGCAAGTCAACGCTGGTCAAGATTCTGTGCGGCATTTTAAAGCCGGATTCGGGCACGGTGAATGTCAATGGGCGTGAACCATTTTCCCAACGGCAGGAGCATGTCAGGCACATTGGCGTCGTCTTTGGCCAGCGGACACAGCTTTGGTGGGACCTCCCCGTGTCCGACACGTTTGCCCTGCTGCGCGCGCTTTATCAGGTTTCCGGACATCGATTTGAGGCAAGACAAAAGCTGCTCGTCGACCGTCTGGGCATTGGGGATGTCCTTGCGCAACGCGTACGCGAGCTAAGCCTTGGACAGCGGATGCGCTGTGAGTTAGCGGCGGCACTCCTCCACGAACCGGATGTCCTCTTCCTCGATGAGCCAACTATCGGGCTCGATGCCGAAGCAAAGCTCGCCGTCCGTGAGCTGCTGCGCTGGCTGCAGCAATCCGGGGATGTCACCACTATCCTGACGACGCATGACCTGCAGGATATCGAGGCTGTTGCTGATCGTGTGCTGGTGTTTGGGAATGGAACCATTTTGCTGAATGGCTCCCTCGCCGAATTGCGATCAGCGTTTGGAAGCACGAAAGTTATCCGCGTCGTAACCGATAAACCCGTCGGGCACATGGCGGCTATACCGTTAACAGCAATCGGAAACGAGCAAACCTTCACCTTCGACCCGAGCATCATCCCCGCCCCAGACCTCCTCGCTGCGTTCGCCGCGCAAGCAGTCATACATGATGTCGAAATCACAGACCAGATCATCGATGAAATCGTCGCCCGGATGTATCAGCATCACCGCGGAGCGCAATCTTAATGCGCTTGCTTTGGCTTGTCTTTCAAATGCGGATGAAGCGGCAGCTTGCCTACAGAACGGCCGCCTATGCCGGTATCGTCACGCAGGTCGTCTTCGGACTGGTGCTCGTCGCAATCTTTGCAGCGTTTTACGCAAATGGCATCAAGGCACCGATGTCCCTCCAACAGGTCACGACCTACCTTTGGCTTGGGCAGGCATTTTTCGCGATGACACCGTACAGCGTGATCCCCGATGCCGAGCTACGCGAGCAAATCCGGGATGGCAGCGTAGCCACTGAGCTGCTCCGCCCGGTGGATGTGCATAGCCTCTGGATGGCGAGGACGCTTGCATCCAAGCTGGCACCGACGGCCCTGCGGTGCATCCCGGTGATCGTCGTAGCGACGCTCTTTGCCGGGATGCGCCTCCCACCGGACATCCCCAGCTTTGCTGCTTGGCTGCTCACCACGCTTGGCGCATTGGTTCTCATTAGCGCGTTTATTGTCTTGATGATTTTGACGCAGTTTTGGACGGTCGCGGGGGATGGCCTGTCCCGCGCAGTTCCGGGAATTGCCGCGGCTACAAGCGGACAATTAGTCCCACTCGCGCTGCTCCCAGAGAACATCCGCGTGGTGTTTGAGTGGCTACCATTCTCCGGGATGGTGGATAAACCTTACGCCTTCTGGGTTGGGACGCGCCCGGTCAGCGACTTGCCCTTTGTGCTTGGGCATCAGGTGTTGTGGACGGTGTTGCTGGTGGCTGCGGGCCGATTCATTCTTGGACGTGGGCTGCGACGCCTTACGGTGACTGGCGGATGAAATTTTACATTCGGATGTGGTGGCTCTTCACCCGGGCGGCGCTACGGACACAGCTGGCGGATGCTGCGAATGCCGTTCTCTGGGCATCGGCGACATTGCTCGGGATGCTCCTTGAGTGGGCAACGCTTTGGGCACTCTTCGCGCGTTTTGGGTCGATTCCTGGCTGGGACTTTGCATCATCGAGTATGTTGTTTGGCCTTGTGCGCATTGCCTTTGGCATCGCTGAAATGATTGGCCGTGGTTTTGACCGCTTTCATCATGTGATTCGGAAGGGTGATTTCGACCGGATGCTTCTCCGGCCTATCCCGGTGGCTATTCAACTTTCGGTGGCGGAATTTAGCCGCTTCGGGATGATTGGGGCCGGCGCGGTTGCGTTCCTCTATGGATGTTCTGCGGCGCACGTATCCATGAATCTGGTGTCTGTACTGTATCTGGCTGCGGTGATTTCGGGTGGAGCGGCATTGTTCTACGGCTTGCTGATGATGCAGGCGACGCTTTGCTTTTGGACGGTTGATGGGATTGAAGTTGCAAATGCCGTGGTTTACGGCGGCCAGACGGCGGCGCAGCTTCCCCTCGATAAGCTGAGCCGCCCGCTGACATTTGTTTTTACGTACATCTTCCCACTCGCGATCATCAACTGGATTCCTGCGAAAGTGCTGCTGACGGGACAGTTCACTGGTTTGGCGCTATTGGCACCACTCATTGGCTGGCTCTTTCTAGGTTTGGGCGCCATTGTTTGGAGAGTGGGTGTTCGTGCCTATACGAGTACCGGTTCGTAACCATGCCACAACGTTGGCAAAGCAGGGTGTCGTGATATTGTGCATCCAACAAATCCCCCGGGGGTGAAAGTCACAATGCCTTTGTTCCTTCTCGCTGCGCACACTGCGCCAGCGCTTACGTATCGCCTGCAGGATGCATCCTTTGACGCAATCATGACCGAGCTGAACGCCGCCCAGAAGGCATACATGGATGCCTTTATGAAGAAGATTGACGAGATTCGCAAAAAGGATCCCAAGGCTCCACTGCCGGCATTAATGATGAATGACGGTCCTGCAAAGGACTTTGCAGGTCGCTTTCTTGCGTATGCAAAGGCGAATCCAAGTGCAGACGATGCACTACGCGCTGCGGTTATGGCAATGCAGACAAGCCGCGGGCAAAAAGGGTTGGAGTCAACCTACAAAGATGCCTGCAAGCAGCTTGGTGGCTATGCCGCATCCCCGAAAATTTCAGGTGTTGTCAATACTCTCGGACAGTCCTTTTCACCCGAAACAGAAAAGATCCTGTCTGACATTGTCAAGAAAAACAAAGACCCTAAGGTTGGTGCCAAGGCGCTGAAGGCTCAAATGGATAGCCGCCAGAGTGCCATCGAGATGGGCGAGCGTCTGAGTAAGAGTGAGCAGAGCCGCAAGGTCATGGATGAGCGCAACGGCGCAGGCTGGTCGGATGCGCAAATAGCACAGATTCCAAAGCTGCAGGGCGAGCTGACAGCGTTGCAAAAGGTGCTGGACACCAAGTTTTTCGGCGTGCTCCCAAGCCTTGCAATCGGAACCGCTGCCCCTGAAATCACGATTGCAAATGTCGCAGGTGGAAAGAGCAGCCTCGCGGCGCTCAAGGGCAAGGTTGTTGTCCTCGACATTTGGGCGACCTGGTGTGGGCCCTGCAAGGCGATGATTCCCCATGAACGCAAGATGGTCGAAGAGCTCAAGGGACAGCCCTTTGAGCTGGTGAGCATCTCTGGCGATGAGAAGCTTGAGACGTTGACAAACTTCCTGAAGACGGAGTCGATGCCTTGGACGCATTGGTGGAATGGCAACCAGGGCGGCTTCATGGATGACTGGAGCATCAAGTATTTCCCGACCATTTATGTCATCGACAAAAAGGGCGTGATTCGCTTCAAGGATGTTCGAGATGAAGAGCTGAGCAAGGCAGTCAAGTCGCTGCTCGCGGAGTAGTTTTGTAACGTCAAAAGCCCTTCGGACGTCCGTTGACTCCGGAGGGCTTTGTCATGTGGGGTTTACAGCGGTTGTTAATCGCGTCTTCAGCAACAACGCTCGAATCACGGCAGACGGTCAGGCAGGGCGTAGTAATCGAAGCAGGCTCCAGCACTGTGCATCGCGATCAGAATCCCGTTTGGAAAGCTGGATGTGCGAACCAAGTCACTCGCGTCAATACCATCAGTCTCATCCGATTGGCCAGTAAGAATGCCTAGCGGTGCAACCGGGTTACGTTCGTCAAAAACAAAGTAGCGAGATGCGATGGGTATTTGGTCGGTGCAGAGGACGACACGCTTTCCGCCGATTCTGACACTGGCGATACCCTCTTGATCCCCTTGAAATGGTTTGCCCGGGATGATGCCAACTGGCATACCATCTGACAATCGTACTCGATGTATTCCGAACCGTTCATCTGCGGCGTAGAGCAGTTTTTGATCTCCAGAGATTGCCAGCGCCTCCATTTCCTTTGTGCCTGAAAACTCGACAATTGCCCGGACGAACGTTAGTGTTGGGCGTGGGAGCATCATGTTAAGGCGTAAGTGATGAACATAGCCTTGGCGTGGTCCTGATTTTCGCGAGACATAAATGTCAGCTTGACCATCGCGTGCTACGGCGCCGGTAACGCCCATTGGCGCTGCGGCATCCCCAGTTTCCCCGCGAAACAATGTTCCGTTGTCAGCTAGAAAAATCTCTCTGACCTCGGGGCTGGAGCGGTTGGTGGTGAGTTCCCAGATTCGTAGACGGCTGCTGAGTCGCTCCGTAGCGATGGCAATATCGCAGCGACCACGCTTTGTCCGAATATTATGGAGGACATGGATGTTGTTTGGACGGTCAATCTTGTCGATGGTCAGGCGTAAAGATCCAGCTTCATCGAGGAGCACGATGGCTCCGCCTTCGGCAGCGGATGCTTTATTGGTTCCGAAGACAAAGAAACTTCCGTCAGCAGCCTTCGGAATCCAGATTGCCGGGTCATCTGCATCAGTGCCGATACGCTCCGAACGTTGAATATGCCTGAGTGGGATGCTAAACATGGTGAAAATTGGCCCTCCGGCGAAGCCGGAGGGCGGTCACTTCGTTACCGGCAGGGACCCATGTTTGGGTCATCGGCGACGTTTCGGACATTATCTGTATCTGGGGCTGTCCATGGTCCGCAGTCGGTGGATGAATCGCGTGCCCCGGGCGGGTTGCGCCAAAAGCGACGTGTTGAGCTGCTGGAGGAAAGCGTTCCATCCCACGCAACTTTACGGAATCCCGCATGTCCATCGAGGTACGTTACATTCATACCGCCAGCGTGGCGAGCCTGAATTCCGACCCAGTTGTTCAGGGCAAAGGTTCCAGGTCCGCGGGAGAGCTCATCGCCTTCCATTTCGGACTTGTTTGCTTCGAGGAACAGGAAGTTTTCCGCTGGTGCCTGCCATGCCGCGAGGTTTGGACCCTCGATACCAGGGAATTCCTCATCACAGAGGTGCTCATTAATGGCGTAGCTGTTGTACCAGGCGTAGTTTCCAGCGGCATCCGGGACCAAGCCCCAGGCTTGCTGCAAGAATGCTGGGGTCAACTGATAGGCGGCATAGTCATCCGATGCCATGTATTGCAGCGTCGTTCCACTTGGACAGGTAAAGACACTCTGGCCACGTTGTTGTATGTTTCCGACTTTTTGTCCGATGTAAGGCTTAAAGTGGAACATCCAGAAGTCCTTACCCCAGTCGCCATCGGCTGCAAATGAACCATCAGGTCGCGTCGTGTTGGCATCTGATGGCATACGCTCATCGTAGTCCTGGACATACATCATTGTTGCCGTTCCAAGTTGTTTCATATTGGAAAGACAGCTGGTTTGGCGGGCTTTTTCGCGTGCCTGCGCAAAAACCGGGAAGAGAATTGCAGCAAGGATTGCGATAATTGCAATGACCACGAGGAGTTCAATTAATGTAAACGCATTACGGCTAGCTTGTTTCATGAAAGCAACCTCCATCGAGGATGTTGTCATGTTGATCATCTGGCGGTGTTAAGAATTTGTGAACAACTACGTAAAAACATTAACTATAGTTACGTTTATTTGAGCAAGTCAATAGTCCGCTTTCATCGGGCGAGTTACCATTGTTTTCGTGCTGTTATGTCAAATGGTTTGATGTAAGTGAACGTAGTGATGCCAAAGAGTCCTTCGTAAGATTGGTCAATTTCTGACTTGCACGTACCAGACGGACCGTGTTTTTTTACGGACGTACCGTACTTGGAGCCACCGCCGCACGCGCTTCACTCCGTTGGGCAAATCGATTGCTAATATGTGAAATCAAATAGAAAAAACCTTCCACCACGTAGCGCAATGGAAGGGCTTCTCCGTCTCGCAAAGACTCGCCTCTACTGCGGGTTTTCTGTCGAAGGAGCCACCGCCGCACGGGCTTCGCTCTCATCATCGTAAACAGGCAGGAATGGCGCGAGCTCGCCAAAATTAACCATCCCGGCGATATTCGGATCGACTGAGTGCAGGCTGAGCGCAACACCGAGAGCCTTACAATCCTTGGCCATCATAATCATGTCGCGGATACCAGCCGAGCTGACGTAAATCAGCTCTTTCAGGTCAACGACAAGGCCTTTGATTTTGCCCGATACGAGCGACTTGTATTGTTGCTTGAAGGCATCGGTGGTGTCGTTATTCCACGTACCGGCAACCTTCAGAGAGAGGACTTCCTCTTCATCCACGGCACCATCAAGGGAAAGATTCTTCGGCTGATCTGACATTTGCAATCGCTCCGGCAGACGATAATCGCCCGCATCTATGATGGACAATCGTACCGCATACGAAAACTCATTTTGGAGATGTCCGTGAAGTTACAGGGACAGGAATCACTACAAGATGAAGTCTGCTCATACGTCAAACTGTTCATCTATGCTGTTGTTTCTTCGAATGAATTTAGGATCTGATGCTTAGAGTGTTTTCGAAAACACGAGTTTTGCATCCCCAGGGCCATAAAAATCCGGTATACAGCCCCGCTCGCCATAGTTGGACTTTGTGTAAAAACGCCTCGCCCGTAACGTCATATCGCCATCACTGGTCTCAATCACGATTACGCGACCTCCATTTGTTCGAATGCACGTTTCCACTTCTGTAAGAAGCAACCGAGAGATACCCGTTCCGTAGCAATCACTGCGAACGCCAATCCACCAGACATTCCACACGTTGTCTGCATACGCATCTGGTGCAAAATAAGACCAACCCAGCGGGATACGTGAAACCGCATCTCGGCAGACGATGACGTGATGCTGCTCGGGTAATGAGCCATCCAAAAAGGCATCCAATGTGTCCCCCAGTAGCTGCTCTAATTCATCAGGTGTAAAAAGTCCTGATTCCTGAGCAATCGCCAGAAGCTGTTCCTTATCGTCACGAACCATTGGTTCCAAGATTTCCACGGCAAAGTAATCCTTGTTGATAACACGCGTTAGTCGATGATGTTTACCGTACTGATACTCCATTGTCCACGGTACAAATCACATCTTCGTTTAGGTCGGCCAATCATGAGTCTCTGTCGCCGATGTCGGATTCGTATCAGCCGGGACATGTGATTCACAATTCCCGCCGATTTACCGAGGATTCAAATCAAAAAACCGGAAGCGATGCAGTTACGTCTCATACATTTGATGTATGTTATTCCCCGGGTACAACACACCCCGGGAGATTTTATTTATGTCTGCTGGACGGATGCAACGGACCGCTGCGGTCCTCATTCCCCTTATCGCAATCGGCGGAGCCACGGCATGGCGCTTAAATGTCGTCACAAAGGAAAAAGCCGCCGCTGCAAAAGAGGGCCCCGGGAAGTCCAAGCGCACACCCAATGTAACCGTAGCACCCGTCGAAGTCCGGGACATCGTTACATCCATTAGTGTTGTCGGTGATATCTCCGCTGTCTCAGAACAACGCATCGCCCCACGTATCGCCGGACGACTGCTCGAGCTGTTTGTAGATGAAGGCGACACCGTGCGTGCAGGCCAGATTCTCGGACGCATCGATGGCAATGACCTGGCGCAGCAGATCGCCCGTGCCGAGGCACAGCTGTTGGAGGCGGACCGTCGCGTAGAGCAGGCAACGCTGGCCGCACAGCCCGCCGCTGCCAATACACGGGAAACACTTACCCAGCAAAAGAATGCACAAAAGGTTGCCGATGCCACACTGCGCCAGGCTGAGCGCAATGCAGATCTCGCTATCGGCTCGGCGCGCTCCGCTGTCGCCGATGCGCAAGCCCGTGTGGATGCAGCCGATGCTTCCGTCGCTACCGCAAAAGCCGCAAAGACATCCGCGGATGCCAACCTGACCAATGCCAATGCCCGCCACAAGAGAGTTATCAACCTAAACAGCCGCGGATTTGTCTCGAATCAGGAAGTCGATAACGCATCCACCGATGTCAAAGTCCGCGAAGCAAATCTTGCAGCCGCAACCAGCAATGTCGAAGCCGCAATCTCGAACCTCAAGTCATCACAGGCGCTCCTTGCTCAGGCGCAAAAGCAGCTGGAATTGGCCGAAGCCAAAGCGAAGACCGATATTGAAGTCGCTAAGGCAACCTATGACTCCAGCCTGTCCCAAGTCCGCGCTGCGGATGCCAATATGATCCAGGCAAAGGTCTCACAAAAGAATATCAAGGCACTGGAAGGAACACGCGCAGCTGCACGGGCTGCCCTCGATGCCTTGCGGCAACAACAAACCCAGCTTAGTCTTGTCGCAGCCACGGATGGCATCGTTTCACAGCGCCTCGCGGACCCGGGCACGATGCTTACCGCTGGCACACCGGTTCTGACCATCCAGTCCAAAGGAGCAATTCAACTCGACTGCCTGGTAGACCCCGAAACAGCAATGAAATTGCGTCCTGGTGCCATCGCAGAAGTCAGCACATCCGATGACGACACGCAAACAACCCCAGGGCGAATTGCGGTCATTTTGCCTTCCGCCGATGCAGGAAGCCGACAGCTGCGGGTGCGCGTCCTCGTTGCTGCTCCGCCGCCAACCCTGCGAGCCGGTGGCTTTGCCCGGGTTACCTTTGAAACCGGTCGAGTCAACAGCGCTATCGTCGCGCCGCGCGAAGCCATCAAACGAACAAAGCAAGGAACGGTCGCGGCAGTCGTCGATGCCGAAGGAAATGTCAGCGTCCGTGATGTGCAATTAGGGACCGAAGATGGCAAGGGAATTCAGATTCTCAGTGGCCTCGCCGCAGGGGACATGGTCGTCACGATGAGCTTTGCACCACCGAAAGATGGCAGCAAAGTTAACGTTATCTCCCCGGATGCGGGTGGTAAAGACGCTAATGGCAACAAGGGTGAAAAGTCCGAGAACGGTGACAAGGATGGTAAGGATAAATCCGGGGCAGCGCCTGCCGCAGGAACATCCAAGTGAATATCGGCAAGCTCGCGGTAACGCGGCCGGTCGCGGTGACGATGCGCATCGCAGCGCTCGTACTGCTTGGTGTCGTTTCCCTTACCCGCCTCCCGCTGGACCTTCTTCCTAAAGTTGCACTCCCGACCGTTGTCGTAAACACGACCTGGCCAAATGTAGCGCCGGAGGAAATGGAAACGCAGGTCACACGCCCAATCGAACAGGCCGTCTCCAGCGCATCCAATGTCTACCTCGTCTCCAGCCAATCCAGCCTTGGAAACTCAAGCGTACGTATTCAGTTCAACTATGGCACCGACATTTCACTTGCGGCTGTGGATGTTCTCCAACTTGTAGAGCGCGCGCGTGGCCGGCTTCCTGTCGACCCCACGCTGCGGCCTCCCGCCGTTTTTCGGCTTAACCCAAGTCAGCTTCCCATTTTGATCTTTGGAGTTTCCGGAATCGAGAACCCGGCAAAGCTCAAGGCACTCCTCGTTGACAGCGTCGCTCCCATCCTGCAAAGCGCTGAAGGTGTCGCATCCGCAAATGTCAATGGTGGGGCAGACCGCGCCATTATCATCGATGTCGACCCGGCAAAGCTCCGCGCGATGGGCATCAGCATGTCGACGGTCTCGCAGCGTATTGTTGAAGAAAACCTAAACCTCCCGGCGGGGATCGCAAAGCAAGGGGCAACGGAATACACCATCCGCAGCATGGGCACCATCAAAAGCCTCGAAACACTTCGCCTCCTGCCAATCCCAACTGCCGGAGGGCAACAGGTGCGGCTTTCAGATATCGCTGAGATCCGGGATGCCAGTCGTGAACGCCGTGCATACACCCGCCTGATGGGTGAGAACAGCGTTGCACTGACGATTGTGAAGCAATCAGATGCAAATACAGTTGAGACGGCGACGAATGTAAAGAAGAAGATTGAGCAAGTCAGGCAAATGTATCCCGAGCTGACATTCGGGGTTGCTTACGACCAGAGCACCTTTATCGAGCATGCGGTTGAGGATGTCAAAGTCAGTGCGATGATTGGTTCGGCGCTTGCGGTTGCCATTTTGATGATGTTTCTCCGCAACTTCCGCTCAACCATGGTCGTCGCACTGTCGATTCCGATTTCCATCATTTCGACATTTACTCTCTTCTGGCTTTGTGGCTTTACCCTCAATACGCTAACGCTATCGGGTCTGTCACTCGCGACGGGCTTGATTGTGGATGATGCCGTTGTCGTCCTCGAGAACATCTTCAGGCATATTGAGCGCGACAAGAAGTCTGTCCACGATGCGGCTATCGAAGGGACCAATGAGATCACCAGCGCGGTGGTGGCATCCACAATCACGATCATGGTCGTCTTCCTGCCGCTGTTCCTGATCCGTGGTCAGGCTGGGCAGCTCTTCACTCAGTTTGCACTGGTGGTTATTTTCTCGATTGCTGTTTCGCTCCTTGATGCACTGACCGTAGTGCCGATGCTTGCCAGCCGCATGATCAAAATCGATCACAACGCTGCGCCGCAGGCCAAGGGGGCGGTGACGCGCTTTGCTGACTGGCTTGGAGAGCGCTTCGATGCACTCGACCACGCGTATCGGGATTCGCTCCGCATCGCACTCACCCGGCGTTGGATGGTCATTCTATTCGCCCTAAGCATCACCGGTGCGAGTTTGCTCCTGATTCCCTATATCGGGCAGGAAACACTCCCGCAGACGGACTCTGGCAACCTCCAGGTTAATCTCCGGATGCCAGTCGGGACAGCATTGTCTGTGACGAACCAGGCGATGCTGACCGCGGAAGGGATTGCGCGTAACCATCCGGATGTCGAGACGGTCTTCGCTGCTGCTGGTAGCAGCCTGTCTCCGCGCGGTGGTACGCAAGGTCTCGCAAGTCACATTGGTGGCATGACGCTGCGTCTTCGGGACAATCGCAAGAAGTCCACCGTGGATGTCGGCCAGGAACTGACCCGCCAAATGAATAAGGCGATTGCGGGTGCGCGTGTTAATGTGTCGCCCTATGACCTCGTCGCGAATATCATTGCTGGTGGCAACCAGAACATCGAACTCAATATTTACGGCCCTGACCTCAAGTCGCTGGGGGCTGTTGCGAAAGATATCCTTGAGGAAATTCGTCAAATACCGGGACTTGAGAGCGCGGATGTCAGCGTTCAGGATGCCACCCCTGAGCTGCAGATTCATGTCGATCGCGAGAAGGCGGCACGGCTTGGCGTGAGCTTCCGCGATGTCGCGGCAGTGCTTGGAGCTGCAACCAGTGGTGAACAAGCAGGTTTCTACCAGGAAGGTGGCTTCCAGTACCCAATCGTTGTTCAGGTTCCTGAGGCGCTTCGAAAAGAACCTGAGCAGCTCCTCGGTTTACCTGTGGCATCCCGGTCCGGGACACAGCTTCCGGTACGCTCCGTAGCTCGCGCTGAGATTGGAAATGGTCCCAACGAGGTCAGTCGAATCGACAGCCAGCGGTATATATCGATTGGCGGAAGCGTGCAGACACGTCCACAGAGTGAAGTCGCTAAGGATATCGAGAAGGTCATGATGGGCATCACGCTCCCGGATGGAATGTTCTGGGATCTTGGACGTCAACAGCGCCAGCGGCAGGAAGAGTTTAATGGTCTTTGGCTCGCGGTGGTGCTTGCTGTCGCATTGATTTATATGCTGCTTGCAAGCCAGTTTGAATCGTTTATCTACCCTCTCACGATTCTGACAACTGTTCCGCTTTCGATTGTCGGCGTTCTTCTTGGCCTGTTCCTTACGGGACGCAGCTTTGGCCTCACGGCTTTTATTGGCTTGCTGCTCCTTGTTGGAATTGTCGTCAAGAATGGCATTTTGTTGATTGAGTACACCAACCAGCTGCGCGAGCGCGGGATGTCACGTTTGGATGCTGTGCTTGAGGCAAGTCCGACGCGCCTGCGTCCAATTCTGATGACGAGCGGTGCGGCTGTGCTCGGGATGCTGCCACTGGCGATGGGCTATGGCAAGGGCACGGAGATTCAGGTGCCGCTGGCGACAGCGGTGATTGGTGGTCTTCTGACGAGTACGGCATTGACGTTATTCATCGTGCCGGTCGTTTATACCTTGCTCGATGATGCAGCACAGAAGATGCGCGCCAGGCGGTGATTGGTAATGTGGGGATGTCGGGTATCAGGCTCGACTCCCACCTGGAACGGGACCGCGGTGGAGGGTTGCTTTGACTACCAGTTGTTTACCCCGCTTTGGCTTTACGGTGATGACCAACGGGTCATGAAACGATGACAGCTGTTGTGGGTTGATTGTGATTCGGTGAACGTTTGGTGCCTGCGTGGTGGCAATCACCTTTCCCGCAAGCATCCACTCGACAACCGGTCGCTGGTCACGCGTCTGAACATCCAGGCGGAGCGTCGTAAGGCCCTGCATACGAATGTCGCCTCCTGATACCAGCTGCGGGATTGTGGATGGCCGGACACCTTGTTGGCAGCGTTCAAGATACCAGGGGTTGTCGGTGGCCGCTCGGTAAGCCTTTGCAACATCCGGGTTGTCAAGAAGCGCGTAATTGTTCAACCGACGCCCAGGCTTTGCGTGAAGCAGCGCATTCATACTGAGCCAGTGCACCGCTTTGATCCGTGGATAACGGCTGGGAAGGGCGGTGTAGAGTTGGATGATTTTGTCGATGCAAAAGTCAGTGCGCCTACGACCATCCACCTGGCTTTCCTGACTTGCTGCCCATTCACCAATCATCATCGGGTGCCTGGTTGCATATCGCTCATACACATAATCCAGACAGCTTGCCGGATGCCGCTCTGGATCCGGTCGCTTGCTATCGTTATCACGGAAGTAGACCGAGTAGAAGTTCACACCAACCCAATCGACCGAATCAGGGCCTGGGTAGTAGCGATCGATTCTGTCCTGTGGAATCCAGTTGGGACACCAGACCATCGCGATATTCGGGGCGATGGCGTGCATTGTGTCCGCAACGCGCCGGAAAGCATCCTTGTAGGCTGCCGGATCACGGTGATACGGAACCCAGTCGCCATTCATCTCACCCGCGAAGCGCAGAAAAACCGGGATACGGGTACGGGCTATCTCAGCTGAAAAGGCGCGAAGGTAAGCCGTATCCCGCGTTTGGGTGATGTCCTTGATGTCCATCACGATTTGCCCGCCCATGCCGCGACGTGCCAGCTGTCCAAGCCAGTTCACCGGTGCAGGACGACCATAGGCGAGATACATGAATGCGGTAGCGTGGCGACGTCCGATGCGTCGGTCGAATTCGGACCAGTCGCCATGGAACTGGCCGTTGTCGCCGGAGACCTTGCGGATGGCATCATCCCGGTCGATACACGCTCCGAGATAGCACCCACTGGATGGTTCGTTGCGCGCTAGTAGTTGTCGACGCTGCAGGTTTTCACCCGGCTGATCAACCATTAGGCGGACATCCTGATGGCAGAGCTTTGCGAGCGATGCGTAGTAGTCCCGTGTGTTGGAATCGCCCCGAGCACCGAACACTTTGCTGGCAGCCAGATATTCCCGCTCAGCGGTGGCAAAGTCTCCCCGCTTTTCGGCGGCGATGGCGGCATCGTAGTGGCTGTCAGGAATCGGCATAGGCGATAGTACGTTGCTTATTCAATGAATGTCCAGCCAGAGGTGATGGTGAAACAGACGAGCTCTCGCCAGACGAACCGTTGAAATTTGCAAATCTTGATAAAGTTATGTTAATAGAAAATATGCATATTCTCCTGATATTGGCCGCAATAACATCAGCAGTTACCGGTGATACGCGTTCTGTAAATGCGACATCCTTCTCTGGATGGCACCAATATGGAGGAAACCCACAGCACACTGCCATTTCCAGCGTCAGTCTCCAGCCACTGCAGCGGATTGTGTGGAAAACACCCATTGATAAGGCACCGCAGTACTCGGGGAGCAACCTGTTGGTCCATTACACAGGCCCGATGATTTCACGGTCCGGAACTGTAGTCATTCCAGTGAAGACGACAGCGGGTGGCAACTTTGTCGCCGAAGGACGACGGCACACAGATGGTGGCTTAATCTGGAGCACACCAACGGACTGGTCTGCACCACCAAGTGGTTGGGGGCCGGTAATCGGCGCCGCGTTGTTTCCGCAACCGGGCAACAAGAACAAAACATCTATGGTGATTGCCGCTGCCGGGGGGCGTGTCATCGTACGGGATGATGTTGACTCGCCTACCAGTCGTACACGAACGTTGACGTTTTATGGGGATGCTGCCTATCAGGCCAATCCGACGGCATACAACAACAACATCAAAATCAATACACCCATTACTGTCGACAACAGTGGCAATATCTATTTTGGATATCAGGTTCTGGGGGCAAATCCACTCGGTCTGGTGAGTGGGCTGGCAAAGATAACTCTCACCGGAGCTGGAATCAACTCCGGTGCTGTCTATCGTTACAAGTCAGTGTCCGGGCTAACTGCCGGGCTATCCAATGGCAAAGTCGCGACAAATTGCGCCCCTGCGATCAGTTTGGATGGTAAGTCTGTTTACTTTTCAACCAATGGTGCAACTCCCTACATCGTAGCGGTGTCCGCAGCCTCATTGGCACCCATCGCAGCTACGCGCCTGACGGATCCCAACACGGGGAACAATGCGTGGGTTGCTGATGAAGGTACTGCATCTCCGATGGTGGCATCGGATGGCACGATTTGGTACGGCATTCTGGAAAACCCGGCGGGTTCCAATCACTATCGAGGCTGGATGTTACGCTTCAGTGCAGGGCTGACGCAGCTGGGGCGTCCCGGAGCATTTGGCTGGGATGATACTTGCTCATTGGTACCGAGGGCTGCAGTTCCGAGTTACAAGGGACCCAGTCCCTATCTGGTACTCACTAAGTACAACAACTACTACGGTATTGGTGGGGATGGTCGGAACAAGCTTGCTATTCTCGATCCTGCATCGACGAAAACAGACCCGGAAACCGGTGTTACGATCTTAAATGAGGTCCTGACTGTCCTTGGGATTACACCTGATTACGATGGCCTGAACGGCAAAGTGCGCGAATGGTGTATAAACACGGCTGCGATTGATGTTGCTGGCAAGTGTGCATTGGTGAACTGCGAAGATGGCAAAGCCTTTCGCTGGGACTTCGTCACAAACACACTGTCTGAGCAGATCCCCCTTACGACCGGGATCGGTGAAGCCTACACAAGCACGATCATCGGCCCGGATGGCAAAGGCTACGCCATAAACAACGCCACTGTCTATGTCCTTGGCCGTAACTAAGCCGGCCAGTTTATTACTTTTGTTGCTTCCGCTGCTTGCCGCAGCGGAGCAGCCCCCCGCCGTTACCAAGAACATCACAAACACCGCTGCTCAATCGGTTCTGACAATGCTCCGCCCTGATGGAAGCGCTTGCATCTCTTGCCACAGTCCACTCGGCACAGAGCTGTTTACATCGGGCTTTGACCAATCCGATTTCGCACGCCGTGCAGCACGACACATGGGCAAATCCGATGCCATGGCAGTCGCCGAAACATTAGTCAAATTCCAAGTGCGTACAGGTCCCGCATCCGCACTGTTCCCTGTACATGCATCACCTTCAAACCTCAATGGCAGTGCCAAAGATGCAGCCTTTGGACATCATCTTCGGGCAGCCACACCACGCCTTTCCAGCAAACCTGTTGACTCACTAGCTACAGCAAAGATTGCCGTGACTGAGTTACTCAAACATCACCCTGGCACAGTCGAAGCAGGCATTGTTCTGGACCCGTTGTCCCGTGAACCGGGGATGCCGGATAACGGGTTAAGAATTGGTGACTGGATACCGGATGTTCCACTTAGCCGTGAAAGAACATCGCTTCTTGCATCCAAAGCAGTAGAGATTACTGAACATGCAATTAGTGATGATCCTAAGCGCAATGAACTTGCCGTACAAATGGTGTACGCAATCGCTGATCGCCCGCAAACCCCGCTGGCAACACTATCGTTCTACAAAAGGGCTGCGCTTTTGCAATTTGGTAAGCCTTGGAGCGGCTTTACGCCTTCAACAAGGATCCCCGAAAACCCACTGTGGGCAGTCGGAAACCAGCTCAGAATCATGCATCATCGCCGGACCGATGAACTTGGCATCTCACCTGAGGAATGTGTTGCATCAGGTCTGGTGAGCGGGGAATACCTTCAAACGGCTGGCAGTGCTGCCAGCTGGTTTTGGGTTTGCTTTGCGACTGACCCGACGCTGGAGTCGATGTCGCTCGATACCAAGGCACGTAATGGGCAGTATTTCCTCCAGGCACTTTCCGATACCGGGACGGCTCCGTGGACGTCCGCTTACGTTGCCACCTATCTTGTGATTGCCCGCTCGCGCATTCGTCCGCAAATGGCACTGCAACCCGACTTCACGGCGTTTGTGAACAACGATCAAATTTTGAAAAATGCACCTAAAGACAGGGCCGAACGTCTCCGCTATCAAAAGTGGTTACGCAATGTCCTGCGAACCGTTGTTTTTCTGATGCTGGATGACATCAAAGCCGGATTGCCTGTGTTCAATGCAGTTGGGGCAAGTCAGCAGCTCACTGATTTTTTACGATCCCTCAATGCGCTTGTTCCAGCGTCGAAACAGGCCGATGATGCCGTATTGGTCATGCGTGCTCTCGAGGCTCTTGCACCGTTTCGCGAGAAACAGCTGCATCCCAAACCGTGACTTGCACCCGATGTTGGATTGCCAGATAGAATGACCTGTAGTTGTTGCAGTGCCGCAGCGAACATTTTATTCAAAGGTGATTGATGCATGAACAGTTTTTCCCGTGGAGTCTTATTCGCACTGTGCAGTCTGGCGATATCCGGCGGAGCCTCACTGGCGCAGTCTGTACCGGTGATTCCGGCTCCGATGAAAGCCGAAGCCAGCACAGGCGCCTTTCGCATCGGTAAGTCTGTTGTTATCCGACACGACAAGGCTTCCGGGAGTGAGGCACAGCTCCTTGCAGGATTACTGAAGACACGCCTTGGAGTCACCCCAAAGACCGCAACCGGAAATGGTGCACTCGGACCCAATAGCATCTCATTGAAAGTAGATGCATCCCTGCCTCTCAAGGAGGGCGGTTACCGAATGAGTGTGGGCCCGGATGGCATTCTGATCATTGGCAAGGATGCAGCGGGTGTGTTTTATGGTACGCAGTCTCTTATTCAGCTCGCTCCACCTGCGGGGGATGCCCGCTGGGCGATGCCGGATGGCGCGGCGGTTTCAAGCGTCCGTATCGATGATGAGCCAACCTTTGGCTGGCGCGGTATTCAGCTGGATGTCGGACGTTGGTTCCTGCCGGTGGAAGATATCAAGAAACTCCTCGACTGGATGGCATTTCACAAGCTGAACGTCTTTCACTGGCACCTGACCGAAGACCAAGGATGGCGTTTTGAGTCCAAGAAGTATCCAAAGTTAACCGAAGTGGGTGCTTGGCGAGACAGCTCGCCTCCGTACGGCAACCGAAACGCATCGGATGGCACAAAGCATGGCGGTTTTTATACGCAGAAGCAGTGCCGTGATGTGGTTGCGTATGCAGCGAAGCGTCATATCACTGTTGTTCCTGAGATTGAGATTCCAGGTCACTCCAGCGCAGCGATTGCCAGTTATCCATTCCTTGGGAATGATGACATTGCCGGTTACGCTCCACGCGTCATGAACAAGTGGGGTGTGCAGAGCTATGTCCTGGCACCAAAGGAAGAGACGTTTAAGTACATCGAAGATGTACTTGATGAAGTCTGCAAAGTCTTCCCAAGCAAATTTATCCATATTGGTGGCGATGAAGCACCGAAGACACAGTGGAAGGCATCGCCTTTCGCCCAGAGCGTGATGAAGCGTGAGAGTCTTAAGAATGAAGAAGAGCTCCAGAGCTATATCATCAAGCGTGTCGAAGGGATGCTGACAAAGCGTAGTCGTCGCTTGATCGGCTGGGATGAAATCCGCGAGGGTGGTTTATCGCCAAATGCGACGGTTCAGGCGTGGCGTGGCGAGCAGGGCGGAATCGACACCGCCCGTGAGGGCAAGGATGTCGTGATGTCGCCGACATCCCATATGTACTTTGACTACTATCAGGCTGATCCAAAGTCCGAGCTTGCAAAGGGTCTGGAATACGAGTGCATCGGCGGCTTCTTGCCGCTAGAGAAGGTCTACTCCTATTACCCGTTGCCAGAAGCATTGAATGCTCAGGAACAGAAGAAAATTCTGGGTCTTGAAGGGCAAATTTGGGGTGAGTATGTGAAGTCGTACGAGAAGGCAATGTATCTGGGCTTTCCACGTGCGGCGGCGATGGCAGAGATTGGCTGGTCACCGAAGTCCCGTAAGAATTATGCAGATTTCACGGAGCGGTTAGCAAAGGTGAATGAGCACTA
>VFQT010001557.1_pt1 | contig 27092 bp, 21 predicted proteins | sample 3512381 | NCBI WGS metagenome assembly VFQT01 (sample SAMN10412376, study PRJNA504923) | tailings metagenome | isolation source: Relicate 2 Philex TSF3 active mining site | place: Philippines: Tuba, Benguet | collected 2017-08-29
GTACCAATCTGGAATTGCAGCCGCTGGGTCTTGTCACCGGTTTCCTTGCGAATGGCATTGCCCATGCTGAGCTTGAGCGGTCCAACCGGCGACAGCCAGCTGAGGCCAACACCAGCCGAGGCCCTCAGGCCACCGTTGGTGCCCACCTCACCCCAGACGTTGCCCATGTCGAAATAGGTAAACAGGCGAATGGTGCGATCCTGGGCCATGCCCGGCAGAGGAAAGAGCAGCTCGTTGTTGATGACCAGTCGCCGGTTGCCACCGAGCGCGGTGGAATTGTCGCTGCTCTTGGGACCCACGGTGCTGCTCGAGAAGGCGCGGATGGATCCAATACCACCGGCATAGAAGTTCTTGGTCGCCGGGTAATTCTGACCAGCCAGACCCAGGCCATAGCCCAGCTCGGTGTTGATGGCATAGGTGATGGACTTGGTTAGCCCCTTGAACCACTGGTGGCCATAGGTCAGGCGAACATACTCCAGCTCACCGATGGGCGTGCCGTAATCACCATTGACGTACTGGTAACGACCGCTGCTGGGGGCAATGGACGAGTCGCGTGAGTCGCGCGACCAGCCCAGGGTCAGCAGATAGGCATCGGCCCCGCCGGGGTAGGACTGCTGGTAGCTGTAGAAATTGGGGTTGGTGACACTGTTGGGTGACCCACCCACCTTCTGCTGCTCATAGGCCAGCCCAAAGAACACTCGGTCCTCCTCGGTATAGGGCACGCCGAAGCGCATGCCAAGACCGGCGGTCTCAATCGAGTACTGGCCCAGGGTGCTTAACTCATCGGCATTGAACTTGCGGGTGTAGAGGTCGAAGGAGCGGCTCACCCCATCGTCGGTCCAGTAGGGGTCGACGTGGCTGATCGCAAAGGTGCGGCTGACCTTGCTGGTGTTGACCTCGAACTTCACATCGGTACCGGTGCCCAGGAAGTTCTGCTGGGCCACCGAGCCAGACAGCACCAACTTGTCGGAACTAGAGAAGCCCACACCGAAGGTCAGGCTGCCCAGGGGACGCTCCTCGACCTTCACGTTGACGTCCACCTGGTCCGAGGCCCCCACCACCGCATCGGTGTTGACCTCGACGCTCTTGAAGTAGCCCAGGCGATCGATTCGATTGCGAGACAGGCGAATCCGCTCGCTGTCATACCAGGACGCTTCGAACTGACGCATCTCGCGGCGAATGACCTCGTCGCGGGTCTTGGCATTGCCACTGATGTTGACGCGACGCACGTAGACCCGACGGCCCGGATCGAGCTGGAGGGTAAAGTCCACCCGCTTGTTGGCCCGGTCGATGAGGGGCAGCGGATTGACGTTGGCAAAGGCATAGCCCAGTTCACCCATGCGATCGGTCATGGCCTTGGTCACCGCCAGCAGCTTCTCTTGGGAGAAGACCTCGCCAGACTTCAGGGTCTGCAGTTTTTCGAACTGGGCAGGCTGACCCAGCAGATCACCCGCCAGTTTCACGGATCCAAAGTTGAACTTCTCACCCTCGTTGATCACCAGGGTGATGAAGACATCCTTGCGGTCCGCCGACAAGGACACCTGCGTCGCGTCGACCACAAACTCCAGGTAGCCACGGTTCAGGTAGAAAGACTTGAGGGTCTCAATGTCGCCGGTAAGCTTCTGGCGAGAGTACTGGTCTGACTTGGTGTACCAGGACATCCAGGTGGGCGTGGAGAGCTTGAACTCCGAGAGCAGGTCTTTTTCCTTAAAGGCCTTGGCCCCTACAATCCGGATCTCTTTGATGCGGGCATCCTCGCCCTCGTCGATGGCAATCGACACCGCCACCCGGTTGCGCTCCAGCGGCGTGATGGTCGACTGGATCTGCACATCGTACTTGCCGCGCCCCAGATACTGGCGCTTGAGCTCCTGCTCAGCGCGGTCCAGCAGCGCCCGATCAAAAATGCGGGCCTCGGCCAGCCCAGAATCGGCCAAGGCCTTTTTCAGGGTGTCCTTGTCGAACTCCTTGGAGCCGGTGATCTCGACCACGCCAATCGCCGGACGCTCTTCGAGCAGCACTACCAGCACGTCGCCCTCTAGCTCGACCCGAACATCCTTGAAAAAACCGGTGGCAAACAAGAGGCGGACCGACTCGGTGATGCCGTTTTCGGAGATTCGATCACCGACCTTGATCGGCAGGTAGGAGAAGACCGTACCGGGCTCGATTCGCTGCAGCCCCTCAACCCTCACATCGCGAATCACGACCCCAGACACCCCGCCGGCCGCAGGCTGGACTGCCGGTGCCGCCGGAGCGGGCAGCTGGACCTGGGCCTGAACCGACAAGGCGGACAGGGACAGCCCAATGGCCAGGCTCAGGCGAGTGAGGGTGGGTTGAAGCGTCTGTGTCGGCATGTTGTTCCTTTTGACTGTCGGTCCCGGCTGGTCTCGCTCGCGCGCCCAGCCTAAAGTCCCAAAACCCTTAAAACATCGTTGAACAAGGCCAGGCTGGTCAGCAGCACAATGGCCACCAGTCCCATCCTCTGGCCCAACTGCTGAGCCTGGGCGGACAGCGGCTTCCCACGGACCCACTCGGCCAAATAATACAGGAGGTGCCCCCCGTCCAGCATTGGAATGGGCATGAGGTTGAGCACGCCGATGCTCACGCTGATCAAGGCCAGAAACGAGATGAATGCGGCGAGCCCCACGGCTGCGGACTGTCCTGCTGCACCAGCAATCGAGACCGGCCCGCTCAGCTCACGCCAGCTCAGGCTGCCCACCACCATGCGTCCGATGGCCTGCCAACTCAGAACAAACATGTCCGCCGTCCGATCCAGTCCCCGAACCACCGACTGGGTCAGGCTGTGACGACGGTGAGTCTCCAGGTAGACAGGCGCCAAGGACACGCCCAGTCGCCAAGGTCTGGCGCCCACGCCTGCAGCACCCGCGCTGGGAGCTGACTGCGCCGGCGTGACCGTCACGGTCTGCCTGCTGCCGGGCTGTTCGCTATGAGGATCATTGGCCATGGGCGTTGTCACGAGAAGGGCCACCGCCTGGCCCCCAGCCGCAGATACCGCGGCACTGATGTCCGCCGGCTGGCTGACCGACTGGCCATTGACCGCCAAAACGACCTGGCCCTCTCTGAGTCCCGCCAGGTCGGCTGGGCTGCCCGGCTGAACACCGGCAATGCGCACGGCCAGACTCTGGGGACGCAGACCCAGCTGGGCCATGAGGGCCTCGGGGGACCTGGGCTGACCAGTACTGGGATCAGGCCGGGAGGCCTGCTCTCTTGTGAGCACAAGCCTGACGGTCTTGTCCGGAGCAGCATTCTCAGCTGTGACCGCTCGACTGCCCTCTTCGGAGATCACCCGCATGGACACGTCCAATTCGCCCTGCGCCACCAGTCGTTGCAGCAAGGCCCAACGCAGATCAGAAAAACTCTCGATCGATTCACCATCGAGAGACAGGACGCGATCCCCGGAGGCCAGACCCACCTTGGCCGCCTGGGACTCGGCCTTTGGCTGGGCCAGGCTGGCCACCGGTTCGGGCTGACCGATCAGAAAGACCCCGGTGTAGGCCAAGACCGCAAAGACCAAATTGGCCAAGGGGCCTGCACTAACCACCCAGGCCCTGGCCCAGAGCGCTTTGGTCTCAAAGGCCTGGTCATCCATCTTGACAAAGCCGCCCAAGGGAATCGCAGAGACGGCCCACTCGCAGCCCTTCGCATCCTTGCGACTCAAGAGCACCCGGCCAAAGCCAATTGAAAACTTCTCGACCGGTACGCCCACAGATCGGGCGGCGATGTAGTGGCCCCACTCGTGAACAAAGACCAAGAGGGCGATGGCGACGAGAAAAGACAAGACTGCGGTCATCTGGCCAAGGCCTCCCTTAACCACTGCCCGCAATAGGCCCTGGCCTGCCGATCAATCTCAAATACATCCTCAAGACTGCTCGGCGGCGAGAATCGGTGACTGAGTCCACTAAGACTCTCGGAGATCGCCCTTGGGATCATGCCGAAGGCCATGTCGCCCTCGAGGAAACTGGCCACGGCCTGCTCATTGGCCGCATTGAAGATGGTGGTGGCTGCAGGCCCACTGGCCAAGGCAGATTGAGCCATGGCGAGAGCCGGAAATTTCACCAAGTCTGGCTGCTCGAAATCCAGCCGGCTGATCTGGTCCCAACGCAGAGCCTGCACGCCGGCCGTGATGCGAGTGGGCCAGGCCAGGGCATGGGCAATGGGGGTGCGCATGTCGGGCGATCCCAGCTGGGCCAGCGTCGAGCCATCGTCAAAGGCCACCATGGAGTGAATCAGGCTCTGGGGATGGACCACCACCTGGATCTGATCGGCTGGCATGGCAAAGAGCCAATGGGCCTCAATGAATTCCAGTCCCTTGTTGGCCAGGCTGGCTGAGTCCACCGAAATCTTGCGGCCCATCACCCAGTTGGGATGGGCAATGGCTGCGGCGACATCGGCCTTCTCAATGTCTGCTGCCGCCCAGGTTCGAAAGGGGCCACCCGATGCGGTCAGAACCAGGCCTTGAACCCCGGCTGGGCGCTCAAAGCAGCGATAGTCCGCCCCGAGGCACTGGAACATGGCGTTGTGTTCGCTGTCGATGGGCAGAATCGTGGCACCGCATCGTCTGGCCTGCTCCACCAACAAGGCGCCGGCACAGACCAGGGCCTCTTTGTTGGCCAACAGAATGGTCTTGCCAGCAGTGACAGCAGCCCAGACCGATGACAGTCCCGCCACGCCGACAATGCCAGCCACGACCCGTTCGGTCTGGGGATCGGAGGCGACGGCCTGCAGACCTGCCTCGCCCTCCAAGACCTCCGTCTGCTGCAGGCCGGCCTCTCGACAGGCCATCCGCAACGCCTGCGCCGCCTGGACATCGCCCATGGCCACCAGGGCCGGACGGTGGATTCGAATGAGCGACAGCAGGCCCTCAACATCCCGATGGGCCGTCAGGCCACGAACCGCAAACTGCTCAGGGTGCTGCCGCACCAGGTCTAGGGTGGACTGACCAATTGAGCCGGTGGCGCCAAGAACGCTGATCTGCATGGTGTGATCCTAGCGCAGACGATCCGCGACAAACAGCACGGCCCAGGCCACTGGGGTCACGGCGATGAGGGCGTCGAATCGATCAAAAAAACCCCCGTGACCGGGCAGCAGATGACCCGAGTCTTTGACACCCGCCTGGCGTTTGAGCAGGGACTGATGAAGGTCTCCCATGACGGAGACCGCTGTGAGCAGCACCACCATCAGTACCGCACCGATCAGGCCGAACGCCTCGACCAAGACCTGCGGATAACTGGCAAACCAGAACTCAGCGGCCAGCCAGAGATAGACCAGGTTAGCGAGAACCGCCGTGAGGACCCCTTCCCAGGTCTTGCCCGGGCTGATGCGTGGAGCCAGCTTGCGCCGACCCAGGGCACGGCCTCCAAAGTAGGCGGCGGTATCGGCGATCCAGACCAGGGCAAAGAGCGAGACCATGAAACCCAGGGACTGCTCTCGTGACAGCCAGATCGCCACCCAGGTGCCCAGCATCAGCCAGGCACTGGTGATGGCCGCCGTGGCGCCATTGGCGGTTCGAACTCGAAACAGGCCATAGGGCACATAGAGCAGCCAGACCAGCCCCACCCAGACCACCAGGCCTGTGGCCCACGGGGTCTGAATCAACCACGGGTCCAGAAGCGCCCCCACCACCACGCCCACCCAGACCGACAGGACGAGCCAGCGCATGGACGCACCGATGCTGGTCAGAGACAGCCACTCCCAGAGCACCAGACCACACAGCAAGGCCGCCAGAGCAGCAAAGCCCCAGTCCGAGGTGTACCAAGAGAACGGAATGAGAAAGGCGGCTGCTACAAAAACGGTGAGCAGTCGCGTTGCTAGCATGCCACCGGCTTGCTCAGTAGCTGAGCCGAGGTCCGACCGAATCGACGCTCCCGCGTCTGATAGGAGGCAAAAGCCAGGGCCAGCGCCTGCTCATCAAAATCTGGCCAGAGGGTGTCGGTGAAGTAGAGCTCGGTGTAGGCCAGCTGCCACAGCATGAAGTTGCTCACCCGCTGCTCACCGCCCGTGCGAATAAAGAGATCGGGCTCGGGCAAGTCCGACAGACAGAGATAGGGGCGCAGCCGGTCCTCGGTGATCAAGGCAGGCGACTGAGCCAAGTCAGGGTGGTCCGTCATCAGCCGCTGGACAGCCGAGAGCAGATCCCAGCGGCCGCCGTAATTCACCGCCACCGAGAGCACCAGGCCTTTGTTGTCCGCCGTCTGGGAGACCGCGCGATCGATGGCCTTGCGAAGCTTTTGCGAAAACGCACTCAGGTCACCCACCACGCGCAGCTGGACCTGGGCCTCTTTGAGGGCCTTGACCTCACGCTCCAAGGCCATCAGAAACAAGCCCATCAGAAAGCTGACTTCTTCTTCTGGTCGGCGCCAGTTCTCGGAGCTAAAGGCAAAGACGGTCAGGGCCTCGACGCCCTGCTCCCCACAGGCCTGGACGATCTTGCGAAGGGCGGCCACCCCCCGCTCATGACCGGCCATGCGAGGCAGGTGACGGGCTGTGGCCCAACGGCCATTGCCATCCATGATGATGGCCACGTGCCGAGGCACCGAAGAGACCGCCGGCACCTCTAGGGTGGAGCTGGCTGGCTTGCTGGGCTGACTCGGGCTTTGCATGGCGAATACCAGTGAGTGACGGTGGGTTAGACCGTCATGATCTCGCCTTCTTTCTGGGTGATGAGCTTGTCGATCTCGGCGACGTATTTGTCGGTGAGCTTCTGGACGTCTTCCTGGGTGCGACGCTCCTCGTCTTCGGAGATCAGCTTGTCCTTGACCAGTTTTTTGAGCTGTTCATTGGCATCGCGACGAACGTTGCGAACGGCGACCTTGCCTTCCTCGCCATCGGTACGCACGACCTTGGTCAGCTCGCGACGACGCTCCTCCGTCAGCGCTGGCATGGGCACCCGAATGATGTCGCCACTGTTGGCGGGGTTGAGTCCCAGGTCGGATTCCCGAATGGCCTTCTCGACCACTGCAAACATGTTCTTTTCCCAGGGGCTCACGCCGATGGTCCTCGCGTCAATCAGGGTGAGGTTGGCCACCTGGCTCAGGGGGGTGGGGTTGCCGTAATACTCCACCTGCAGGTTCTCGAGCAGGCCTGTATGGGCCCGACCAGTCCGAATCTTAGAGAGGGCCGACTTGAGAGACTCCATGCTCTTGGCCATCTTCTGTTCAGCGGATTGTTTGACTTCGGCAGTCGTCGTCATGTGGATCTCCAGAGTTGGCTAGACGTGAACCAGGGTACCCTCAGACTCGCCTCTGACGGCGGCCAGCAAGGCACCTTTTTTAAAGACACTCAGCACCCGAATGGGCAGTCGTTGGTCACGGCACAGCGCAAAGGCCGTGGCATCCATGACCTTCAGGTTTTTGGAAATGGCCTCATCAAAGGAGAGGCTCTGGTAGCGGACCGCAGAGGGATCCTTGGCCGGATCGGCGTTGTAGACGCCGTCCACCTTGGTCGCCTTGAGCACGATCTCGGCGCCGATCTCGGCCCCGCGCAGGGCGGCAGCCGTGTCGGTTGTGAAGAAAGGGTTGCCGGTACCCGCCGCAAAGATCACGACCTTTTTCTCTTCGAGGTAACGGATGGCCTTGGGTCGAATGTAAGGCTCCACCACCTGGTCAATGCGCAGGGCCGACTGGACCCGAGCCTCGATGCTCCGCTGACGCATGGCGTCTTGCAGTGCCAGCGCATTCATCACGGTGGCGATCATGCCCATGTAGTCGGCCGTGGCCCGATCCATGCCCGCAGCGCCCAGGGCAACGCCCCTGAAGATGTTGCCCCCGCCGATGACCACCGCCAACTCGGTTCCCTGATCGAGAACCTGCTGCACCTCATCGACAATGGCATCGATGGTGGCCTTGTTGATCCCGTAGGGGTCGTCCCCCATCAAGGCCTCGCCGGAGAGTTTGAGCAGAACGCGCTGGTAGGGCTTGTTGGACATGGTGATCGGCCTTCCGTCAGACCTTAGGCTGCGCGGGCCGCTGCCGCCACTTCGGCAGCAAAGTCGGTGACCTGTTTCTCGATGCCCTCACCCACCACAAACAGCACGAAACGCTCGAGCTTGGCGGATTTGGCCTTGAGCAGCTGCTCAATGGTCTGCTTGCCGTCTTCGGCCTTGACGAAGACCTGGCCCATCAGGGTGACTTCCTTCATGAACTTGGCCACCGCGCCCTCGACCATCTTGGCCACGATATCGGCTGGCTTGCCAGACTCGGCTGCCTTTTCGGCGGCTACACGGCGCTCGGCCTCGATCAGGCTGGCATCCACGCCGGAGGCATCGAGAGCCTTGGGCTTGGAAGCGGCAATGTGCATGGCCAGGTCACGACCCAGGCCATCGTCACCACCCACCAGGTCCAGCAGCACACCAATCTTGGCGCCACCGTGGATATAAGAGTGGAAGCGGCCCTTGGCCTGGACTTTCTCAAAACGACGCAGGCTCATGTTCTCACCGATCTTGCCGACCAATTCGGCGCGGACCGAGTCAACCGTGCCGCCAGCCAAAGGCAGCGCCGAGACCTGCTCCACGTTGCTCACGTTGTTGGCAATGATGAGCTTGGCCACGTTGTTGGCAAAGGCCAGAAAGTCGTCGTTCTTGGCCACGAAGTCGGTCTCGCAGTTGACTTCCAGGATGGCGGCCTGGTTGCCCTCGACTGCGATGGCCACAATGCCCTCGGCTGCCACACGGGAAGCGGCCTTGGAGGCCTTGGTGCCCAGGCGGACCCGCAGAATCTCTTCGGCCTTGGTCATGTCACCACCTGCCTCGGTCAGGGCCTTTTTGCACTCCATCATGGGTGCATCGGTTTTCTCACGAAGGTCTTTAACCATCGATGCGGTGATTTCAGCCATTATTTTTCTCCAAACAGTTTTCGTTAAAAAAAAGGGGCCAGAAACAGCCCCCGTTGAACCAGGCGGGCGGTCTTATCCGGCCTGGCTCGCGTCAACCTCGACGAAATCCTCTGATTGCGACACGGCAGCCACGACATCGGCCACCGCCTCGGTCTTGCCCTGCAGGATGGCATCGGCCACCGCACGGGCGTACAGACGGACCGCACGGCCAGCATCGTCGTTGCCAGGGATCACGTAATCCACACCCTCGGGGGAGTGGTTGGTATCCACCACGGCCACCACGGGAATGCCCAGCTTGTTGGCCTCTTGAATGGCGATCTTGTGATAGCCGACGTCGACCACGAACAGGGCATCGGGCAGGCCAGCCATGTCCTTGATGCCACCGAGCGTCTTGTTGAGCTTCTCGAGCTCACGGCTGTGGGTCAGGGCTTCTTTCTTGCTCATGCGCTCCAGGCCGCCATCTTCGGCCAGAGCCTCCATGTCCTTGAGGCGCTTGATCGAGGTCTTGACCGTCTTGAAGTTGGTCAGCATGCCGCCCAGCCAACGCTGGTCGACAAAGGGCATACCGGCGCGGGTGGCCTCTTCTTGAATGATTTCACGCGAGGACCGCTTGGTGCCCACGAACATGACCGTGCCGCGACGCGAGGACAACTGACGGATGAACTTGAGGGCATCGGCCATGTTGGCCACGGTGGCCTCGAGGTTGATGATGTGAATCTTGTTGCGATGGCCAAAGATGTACGGGGCCATCTTGGGGTTCCAGAAACGGGTTTGGTGACCGAAATGAACGCCGGCCTCCAGCATTTCACGCATTGATACTGACATGCTTATTCTCCTAGCAAGGGTTGTTTCCGGCCTTTTGGCAATGTCTCAAACGAGGGGATCCCCCACCTGACACACCCTTGCGCCAAAAGTGCGCGAATTAAAATGAACTGCAAAATAACGAAAAAAGCATATGATTATAACGACTTATGGCCGTTTCAATCAAATCACCCAAAGACATCGAAGGCATGCGCCTGGCCGGCCGTCTGGCCAGCGAGGTGCTGGACTTCATCACCCCCCACGTCGTGCCCGGCGTCACCACGGAGGCCTTGGACCAGCTCTGTCATGACTACATGGTCAATGTACAGGGCACCATTCCGGCCCCGCTGAACTATTGCCCGCCCGGCTACACCCCCTACCCCAAGTCCATCTGCACCTCGGTCAACCACCAGGTCTGCCATGGGGTCCCCGGTAGCAAGGTGCTCAAATCCGGCGACGTGCTCAACATCGACATCACGGTCATCAAAGATGGCTACCACGGGGACACCAGCCGCATGTTCCCGGTCGGCCAGATCTCGGTGGCGGCCAAACGCCTCTCCGAGGTAACCCATGCCGCCATGTGGAAGGGCATCGAGCAGGTCGCTCCTGGCAAGACCCTGGGCGATATCGGACACGCCATCCAGCGCCATGCGGAGGGCCACGGCTACAGCATCGTCCGCGAATTCTGCGGCCATGGCATTGGCAAAGTCTTTCACGAAGATCCCCAGATCCTCCACTACGGCAAGCCCGGTACCGGCCTGCGCCTGTCCCCCGGCATGACCTTCACCATCGAGCCCATGATCAACCAGGGCAGGCCCGAGATCCGGGAACTGGCCGACGGCTGGACCATCGTTACCAAGGACCACAGTCTGTCGGCCCAGTGGGAACACACGGTCTTGGTCACCGAGACGGGTTTTGAGGTGCTGACGGTCTCTGAGGGTAGCCCGGACTGGCAGCGACTCGCTGCCGCATGACCCCCAAGCAGGCCGTCCAGCAGGCCAGGGCCAACAATGCCCTGGGCTACGAGCAGCACCGCAGCACCCCCAGCCTCATGGCCAGCCTCTGCAAAGAGGTGGACCAGATCATTGCCTCGCTCTGGCAGGCCGCTGCCATCCCAAATGCCGACCTGATCGCGGTGGGCGGCTATGGCCGCGGTGAGCTTAGCCCCTACTCCGACATTGATCTGTTGGTGCTCATCGACGACGGTGTCCAGGACGCGGACATCGCCCAGCCCCTCACCCAATTCGTCAACAGCCTCTGGGATGCCGGCCTGGATGCGGGACACAGCCTTCGAACCCTCGACGAGTGCATGCAGCAGGCCAAGGACGACCTCACCGTGGCCACCGCCCTGCTCGAGTCCCGTCTGATCAGCGGACGGGCTGAACGCCTTGACGCCCTTCACCAACGTTGGCACAGCGAAATGGACCGCTCGGCCTTCGCCCAGGGCAAATTGCTCGAGCGCCGACAGCGTCATCACCGCTACCAGGACACCCCCTACTCGCTCGAGCCCAACATCAAGGAGAGCCCCGGTGGCCTGCGGGACCTGCAGGTCATCCAGTGGGTCTGCATTGCCTTTGGACTGGGCCATCGCTGGCAAGACCTGGTCGACAAAGACCTGCTAACCGTCGAAGAGGCCAAGGCCCTCGAGAGCCAACAGAAGGTTCTGCAGACCCTGCGGGCCCACCTGCACTGGGCTGCCGGCCGACGGGAGGACCGTCTGGTCTTTGACCTGCAAAACGCAGTCGCCCAGCGCATGGGCATCAAGGCCACCAACAGCCGTCGTGCCAGCGAGATGCTCATGCAACGCTATTACCGAGCGGCCAAGGTGGTCTGGCAGGTCAGTGCCATTTTGTTGGCCAACCTGGAGCCCACCCTGCTGCCCAAGGCATCAAAAGGCGCGTCCGCAGCGGGCCGCCAAGATCCCCTGGCCGAGAGCAAGCCCATCGACCAGGACTTCTGCATCACCCGGGGGCTGCTGGACCTTCAGGACGACAAAGTCTTCGAGCGCAATCCTGATCGCCTGTTGGAGGCCTTTGTGCTGATGTGCCGGCACAGCAGCCGCAGGGGCATGACAGCCAGAACCCTGCGGGCCCTCTGGAATGCACGCGACCGAATCGATGCGGACTTTCGGCAGAACCCCCGCCACAAGGACCAGCTGCTGCAGATCTTCAAAGAAGGTCGCGGCATGGTTCACAGCCTGCGGATCCTGAACAACCTGGGACTCTTGGGCCGCATGCTGCCGGTGTTTCGCAAGATTGTTGGCCAGATGCAGCACGACCTGTTCCACGTCTACACGGTGGATCAGCACATCCTTCAGGTCATCCGCAACCTGCGAAGGCTGACCATGCATGAGCATGCCCATGAACTGCCCAGCCTGACCGCCCTCATGTCTGACTTCGGTGACCCCTGGCGACTCTACCTGGCGGCCTTGTTCCATGACATTGCCAAAGGACGCGGTGGAGACCACTCGGAACTCGGCGAACACGAGGTCGCCCGCTTTGCCAAGCAGTATGGTCTGGACCAGCACACCTCAGACCTTCTGCAGTTTCTGGTGGCCCAGCACCTGACCATGTCCACCGTGGCCCAGAAGCATGACCTGGCGGACCCCTCCGTCATCGAATCGTTTGCCAGACTGGTGCAGACCCCAGAGCGACTCACCGCGCTGTACCTGCTCACCGTCTCTGACATCCGTGGCACCAGTCCAAAGGTCTGGAACAACTGGAAGGCCAGACTGCTCGAGAGTCTGTATCAACAGACCATGGCCTACCTCAAGGCCGAGACACCCCAGGCGGCCCGCGATGCCATCGGCGAGAAGGCCCTCATGGCCAAACGAGAAGAGGCCGGCCGAATCCTGCTCTTGTACGGCCGAGACCTGGAGCAGGCCCAACAATTCTGGTCAGACCTGGACCTGGGCTACTTCCTGCGACACGATGCCGCTGACATGGCCTGGCACGCTCGCATGCTGGCGCACCGTCCGGCGGTCACGAGCCCAGTGGTCTTCGCTCGCCTCTCGCCCAACGAAGATGGTCTGCAGGTGGTGGTCTACCAGCCCGATGCCCCCGCCCTCTTCACCAGAATCACCGCCTACTTCGATCAGGAGAACCTGCCGGTTCTCGAGGCCCAGATTCACACGACCAAGCGCGGCTATGTCTTGGATGCCTTCTTGGTCGATCACCACGACTTCCCCGGACACCCCCGGGAAATGATCAGCCTTGTGGAGGCCGGACTGGCCGCCCACCTTGGGGACGCCCAAGGCCTCAGCCGTCCCAGCAAGGGGCGCGTCTCGCGGCAGTCCAAACACTTTCCCATGCCCCCCGAGGTTGAGCTCACGCCCGATCACCAGGGCCTGTTCTTCAACCTGGCCGTCACGGCCAGCGATCGGCCGGGCCTGCTCTACACCATCGCCCACTGCCTGAGCAGTCATCAGATTGAGGTTCAGAGCGCCAAGATCACCACCCTGGGCGAGCGCGTGGAAGACGTTTTTCTGGTGAGCGGTCCGAGCCTGTCCACCGAGCGACAGCAGGTCAGCCTGGAGCGCGACCTGCTGCAGGCGCTGAGCAGTTAGATCCGCCAGCCCCGACGTCCCCGCCAGCCTCATCCCCCCAATCAGCCCGATCAGCCCACGTACGGCTGGGGACCATGCGCTTTGGCTTAGCGCTGAAGACTCACCTAGCGCTGGAGACTGGCGTAGTGCTCGTCAAGCCAGGCTGAGAAGGCCGCTCCCTCAGTGGGATGCCGCCTGGCCAGCGTCACCGTGGCCTGCAGATAACCCTGCTTGGATCCGCAATCAAAGCGCGTGCCATTGAAGCGATAAGCCAAGACCGTCTCATCGGCCAACAGTCGGGCAATGGCGTCGGTGAGTTGGATCTCGCCACCAGCGCCTGGTGTCTGGTTTTCTAGAATGTCGAAGATGTGCGGCGTCAGCAGGTAACGTCCCACCACGGCCAGGTTGGAGGGTGCATCTTTGGGGTCGGGCTTTTCGACAATGGTCTCGATGCGCTCGGTCTGAGGGCCCCAGGGCCTGCTGCCCACAATGCCGTATTTCTTGGTGTCCTCCGGCGGCACATCCTCCACAGCGATCACGCTGGCCCCATGCTCCTCGTACAAGTCCACCATCTGGGCCACGACCGAGCGACCATTGGGACCAGAGTCCATGAGGTCATCGGCCAGAATCACGGCAAATGGCTCGTGGCCCACCGCAGGACGGGCGCACAAGACGGCATGGCCCAGGCCCAAGGCCTCAGGCTGACGAATGTAGATGCAGTTGATGCTGGGGGGCGCCACGCTGCGAACCACCTCTAACAGGGCGGTCTTGTTCTTGGCCGCTAATTCGGCCTCTAGCTCGTAGGCCTTGTCGAAGTGGTCCTCGATGGCCCGCTTGGAGCGACCGGTGATGAAGACCATCTCGGTGATGCCCGCAGCTGCCGCCTCTTCGACGGCATATTGAATGAGCGGCTTGTCGACCACCGGCAGCATCTCTTTGGGACTGGCCTTGGTGGCCGGCAGAAACCGCGTGCCGAGTCCGGCCACGGGGAAGACTGCCTTGCGAACGCGTTGGGGTTTGGAGGAGGTCATCTGGTCTGGCCTTCACTGCGATTAAAAGTATCGATGAGCGCGACGAAGGCGCTTTCATCCATGGTCTCGATGCCAAGGCTCAAGGCCTTGTCCAACTTACTGCCCGCCTCTTCACCGGCGATCAGCAGGTCTGTCTTGGCAGAGACAGACCCAGTTACCTTACCACCGAGGCGGCGCACCTCGTCGCCAGCCTGGTCACGCGTCATCTGAGACAGGCTGCCCGTCAGGACCACGGTCTTGCCGGCCAGGGGCAGCGCACGCCCTGCCCCAGCGGCCTGCCCAGACGCGTCCGCAACCCCTGCTGCTGGCAGGGTGATGCGCAACTGCGCAACCAGGTCATCGACCTCCTGACGCACGATCGGATTGTTCATGAAAGCCAGAATGGCCTCCGCCACCACGGGTCCGACATCAGGCGCCTCTTGCAGGGCCTCCGAGTCGGCCTTGAGAAGCGCCTCCAGTGACCCAAAGTGGGCGGCCAAGTCCCGCGCGGTCTGCTCGCCGACATGTCGAATGCCCAAGGCATAGATCAGACGAGCCAGGCTCACCGATCGAGACCGCTCAATTTGTTCGAGCAGCTTCTGAGCCGATTTTTCGCCCGAGCGCTCCAGGGCCAGCAGATCGGCCAGCTGCAGGCGGTAGACATCACCAATCTGGTTCACCAGTCCGGCCGCCAGCAGCTGATCAATTCGCTTCTCCCCCAGGCCCTCAATGTCCATGGCACGCCGCCCTGCAAAGTGCCGCAGGGCCTCTCGACGCTGGGCCCCACAAGACAGGCCTGAGACGCACCGGGTCACAGCCTCGTCCTGCGCTCGCGCCACCGGTCCCCCACAGGCCGGGCAGCGCATGGGCATCACAAAGGCTCGGGCATCGGGGGGACGAAGACTGGCGATCGGCCCCAAGACCTCGGGAATCACATCCCCAGCCCGCCGGACCCAGACGGTGTCACCAATCATCAGGTCCTTGCGACGAATCTCGTCCTCGTTGTGCAGGGTGGCATTGGTCACCGTCACACCGCCGACTCGCACCGGTGCAAGGCGAGCCACCGGTGTCAGGCTGCCCGTGCGACCAACCTGCACGTCAATGTCCAACAGCTGGGTGCTCGCCTGTTCGGCAGGAAATTTATAGGCCATGGCAAATCGAGGGGCCTTGGCCACAAAGCCCGCCTGGCGAGACAGGGCCAATGATTCCAGGCGAATCACGGCCCCATCGATGTCGTAATCCAGACTCGCGCGTCGAGCCTGCAGGTCCGCTAGAAAAGCCTGCACCTGGGACAGATCGGCCTGGCCGCAGCGAACGGCTTCCACTGGGAATCCCCAGGCCGCCAACTGGGCCAAGACCTCGCTGTGATGAACCGGGCTCACCTGACCGGGGGGCAGCTGCAACTCACCACCAACCCCATAGGCAAAAAAACGCAGACGACGTCTGGCGGTCACCTGGGCATCGAGCTGTCGCAGACTGCCGGCCGCCGCATTGCGCGGATTGGCAAAGACGCGCTCGGATCGACTCAGCTGATCCGCATTCAGGGCCTCGAAATCTGACTTGGCCATGTAGACCTCGCCCCTGACTTCGAGCAGCTCCGGCCAGCCTTGACCCAAGAGTCGGCTGGGCACATCGGTAATGGTTCTGACGTTGTGGGTCACATCCTCACCGGTCTGTCCATCACCGCGGGTGGCGGCCAGTTCAAACTGACCCCCTCGATAGACCAACGAGATGGCCAGGCCATCAAACTTGGGATCCACCGCGTAGCGCAGATTCGAGGTCTTGAGCAGGCCAGCCAGGCGCTGGTCAAAGGCATGCAGCTCCGAGAGCTCAAAGGCATTGTTCAGCGAGAGCATGGGATGCGCATGGCGCACTGCTGAGAACTCCCGACGAACAGAAAAACCAACCGCCTGGCTGGCCGCCGCACTCTCGGTGACGCCAAGTCGCTGCTCCAGCTCGGCAAGCTCGGCCACCAGCGCGTCGTACTGCGCGTCGGAGATCTCGGGGTCGTCCTGCTGGTGGTAGCGCTGCTGATGACGCCGAACCTCCTGGGTCAACCAGTCCAGTCGCTGCTGGTCCACAGACTCGCCCATGACCCGTTAAGAAAAGATCTTTCGGTTGGCCCAACTGCCTGGGGGAAAGCCGGCCGACGTCAGGGCCTCGGCGCGGCTGGCCACCTGCTGGGCAAATTGATCGAACAAGGCCGAATTGAGTGAGCGACCGGCATCATCCACCAGCCGACCAGAGAAGGCCTCTGCACAGGCACGCGCCAGGTCCACCAGATCGGCAAAGGCCTCAGTGGGGTTGCTCACGCGGGGCAGGTCCAGCATGAAAGACAAGTGAAAGCCTTGGTCGCCGGGTAGAACGCTGTAGACCGCCTCGGACTGCTCGTCGAGCCGAGAGAAACGTCCCTCCGCTCGCTCGCTCAGGCCCATTGCTGACAAAAAGGAGGCCGTATTTTGTGTACTGGCGGGATGATCCGACTGCAGGTGAAAGACCAGTTGGCCATCCAGGGACTCCAGCATGCGCAGGCGTTCTCGCGACCGTGCATGACAGACCGAGAAATCCGGCAATGTGGCCATGAAGCCCGCCGCATCGACACCCGGACACTCCGAGAGGCCAGCGGCGAGCCGATCGTAGAACTGGTTGTATTCATTGAGCGAGAGACCACCCTGACGGGTGACCAGTAGCAAGGCCACCACCAAACGGTCCTGGCGGTCCAAGCCAAACCGAACCGTCTTCTGACCACATCGGTGCCAGTCTTTGAATTGCGCCAGGATCAACTCGTGCGAGACCTGTTCCAGCCCATATCCATCCAGGGTTACCAGCCATTCGTCCTGCTCGGACAGGTCGCGGTGAAGGCGCTCTGGACTGGCGGCCCGCAGACCAGATGAGCCAACAGGCGCAGTCCCCAGACCCGGGCCCTGTTCAAAGCTCTGCGTCAGGCCTTGTGTCACGCCTTGTGTCAGGCCTTGTGTCACGCCCTGGTTTAGACCATGCCCAAAGCCCGGCTCGGCCAGTCCAGTGACCCCATGGCGCATCGTGTCTCGCGCAAATGCGGGCTCTTCTGAACCAACCGACAAGCCAGGTTCTTCAGCAGAGAAGCCACCCGCAGGCGCATCGACCGGCTCGATGCGCGACCGGACGCGGGCGGTGAGCCTGCGCAAGCGCAAGGCCTCACGGAAGTTGAGGGCCAGCACGACCATCAAGACCAGCCCAATCATCAGGCCCACCAGTCCTGGCAAGGTCTGCAGCTGTTCGAGCAGGGCCTGCACCATGCGGACCGACTCGATCAGGCCGCTTCGGCCAATGCGCTAGCGGCATCCAGGTCCACCGCCACCAGACGTGAGACGCCCTGCTCCTGCATGGTCACGCCGACCAGGTGTTCGGCCAGCTCCATGGCAATTTTGTTGTGGGTGATAAAGACGAACTGGGTGGCCGTCGACATCTCTTTGACCAGGCGACACAGACGCTCGGTGTTGGGATCATCCAAGGGCGCATCCACCTCATCGAGCAGACAGAACGGCGCGGGATTCAACTGGAACAAGGCAAAGACCAGTGCGGTCGCCGTGAGGGCCTTCTCACCACCAGAGAGCAGGTGAATCGAGGTGTTCTTCTTGCCGGGTGGCTGAGCCATCACCTGCACACCGCTGTCCAGAATCTCCTCGCCGGTAAGCACCAGCCTGGCCTCGCCGCCACCAAAGAGCGTGGGGAAGAGTCGACCAAAGTTGGCATTGACCGTGTCATAGGTGGACTGCAGCAGGGCGCGACTCTCTCGATCGATCTTGCGAATGGCGTCTTCGAGTGTCTCGACTGCACTCATGAGGTCGGCTGCCTGCGCATCCAGGAAGCCTTGGCGCTCCTTGGCCTGTTCCAGTTCAGACAAGGCGGCCAGGTTAACGGGACCCAGGGCCTCGATCTCGCGGTTGAGACGATTGACCTCGGCCTGCAGGCTGGCTGGTTTGGGCAGATCAGCCGGGGGCATGCGATTGGGCCACTGGGCGTAGACCGGCTCCAAGTCGATCCCTTGGTCGGCGAGCTGCTGGTCAATCTGATCGATGGTGGCCTGGGCCGCCGCCAGCGCAGCATCGGCATGGGCGATCCGCTCCCGAATGGGGATCGCCTCACGGTCGATGGACAGACGCTTTTCATCGAGTTCGCGCGTGGCATGGGCCTTCTCATCGGCGTACTGGCGGGCCTGGGTCAGTGCCTGCTCGAGCGAGACGCGCTGGCCCAAAACCTGCTGCAAGGGGCTCTGAGCGAGTGCCTGTTCGGCCAACTGCAATTCTTGCTGGGCCTGCGTCTCCCGCTGCTGGGTCTCGGCCATGCGGCTCTGGAGTTCTTGGGCTGCGCGAACCAGAGCCTCCTGACGAGCCTGCTGCGATCGCTCGGATAGGCGGTGCTCTTGCAGGCTGGCCTCCACCGTTCGCAGACTCTGCTGTGCAGCCTCTCGCTGCTGCTGGGCCTCTGCCGCAGCCTGCTGGGCCGCTGCCACAGACGCCTGCAAGGCCTGACGCTGAGCATCGGCCTGAGACTGCGTCTGCTGAATCTGGGCGATGGTCTGCTCCACCGACTGAAGCTCGGCCGCGGTGGCATCGATGGTCTGCTGAAGGCCAGCTGACTTGGCTTCGAGCCGTTGGGCCTTTTCCTGAAGACGAATCTCCATGAGACTCAGTTCATGGTAACGGGACGTGGCCTTGGCGAGCGTGGCCCGACTGGTCTCCAGACCACGACGAGCCTCTTGCACTCGGACCTCCAGGCCTGAGAGCTGATCCTTGGCAGACGAGGCTGCCAACTCGGCAACCCGAAGCGACTTCACCAGCCCTTCAACCCGATCACGCTGCGCCAGCAGACCCGATCCGTCGGCGGCGGACTGACCATGCAGACGAAGGTCATGGGGACCGACCATGTGACCGGCCTGCGTGACAAAGGTCTGATGCGACTGCAACTGCCCGCGCTTGGCGATGGCCTGCTCCAAGGAGTCGGCCAGCAGCATCTCGCTGAGCCAGTAACGCGCCATGCTGGCGGCCTCACCCTGGCCCTGAATTTTGGAGGCCAGTCGATCCGCCCCAACTGCGGGATCCTGAGCGGGTGACTGGTAGAACACCACACGGCCGGGAGGCTGGTCGGCAGCCAAGGTGAGCAGGTCCGACAGGCCGCTGCCCGGGGCAATCGCCGACATCTTCTCGGCCAGGGCGGCCCCCACTGCCGTCTGCCACCCATCCTCCACCCGCAAGGCGGACCAGAGCTTTTTCTTGTCAGCAAACTGATGGCGGGCGAGCCATGGGTCCATCTGATCGTTCGCCTCTTGTGCAGCCAACAACTCGGACTGGGCCGCGTGCTCAGCCGTCAGGCGATCAAATTCAGCCTTGGTGGACTGGGCCTGCGTGCGAGCGCCCTCGAGGGCGGTCTCGTCCTCAGTCAGTCGGGCCGTCAACTGCGCCAGGGTCTGCTGCGCAGACTGCTCCAAAGCCTTGGCCTCCTGCAACTGCGCCTGAACACCAGGCAGCGCCGTGGGATCCATGGTCTCGAGCTGAGAGAGTTCGGTCTTGGCAGCACCGAGTCGAGCCGACAGCCTTTGCACCATGGCCTGCTGCTCGGCCAGCCGGGCCCCCAGCCCACGCAACTCCGCCTCGCTGGCGGCTGCGGTGGTGCGAGCCTCGTTGAGGGATTCAGTGGCCTGCTCAAAGGCCTGCTGCTTGGGGATCAAGGCCTGCTGAGCCTGCGACAGGGCCGCCTGCGCCTGCGACAGGTGGGCAGCCGTCTGGGCCATCTCTGCCGTCAGTTGCTCGCGCTCCTGGGCCCCCAGTTGCTGCTGAGACTGCAGGGCTGATAGCTGAGCCTGGGCAGCGGCAATGGTCTGCATGGCCCGGTCTTTGTTCTGCTGCTGGGCACGGTTGTCGGCCTCGAGCCCTGCGATTTGGGTGTTGATCTCAAAGACCGCAGCCTGAGCGGCCGACAACAGGCTCTGGGCCTCATCGGAGGAGGCTCTAGCCTCTTCCACCTCACGGGCCAGGGCTGTGCCCTGTGCAACCAGCGCATCCAAGGCATTGACCTGCTCGCCACGAGCCAGTCGGTGACGGCTGAGGCCATCGAGCGACTCCTGACGTCGCAGCGCCAACAAGAGTGCCTGCTCGTCTGCTCGCTGGGCGACCTTGTCCTGATAGACCTGCGCCACCTCGGCCTGCCCAGTGAGCTGCTCAATGCGCTGCCCCAGCTCCAATCGAATGTCATCCACCCGGGCCAGGTTCTCTCGGGCATCGGTTAGACGGTTCTCCGTCTCGCGCCGCCGCTCCCGGTACTTGGACACGCCGGCCGCCTCTTCCAGAAAGACTCTCAGCTCCTCTGGTTTGGACTCAATGACCCGCGAGATCATGCCCTGCCCGATGATGGCGTAAGCCCGCGGGCCTAGGCCGGTGCCCATGAACACATCGTAGACATCCTTGCGGCGAACATGCTGGTTGTTGATGTAGTAGCTGGACTGTCCGTCACGAGACAGGACCCGCTTCACCGACAACTCCGCAAACCGGCCCCAGGGTCCACCAAGGCGCCCCTGGCTGTTGTCAAACATCAGTTCCACACTGGCGCGCCCCGCTGGCTTGCGAGTGCCCGATCCGTTGAAGATCACGTCGTGCATGTTCTCGCCCCGTAGCTCCGAGGCCTTCGACTCGCCCAGCACCCAGCGGACCGCGTCAATCACGTTGGATTTGCCACAGCCATTGGGGCCCACAATGCCCACCAACTGGCGGGAAATCTGCAGGGTGGTGGGATCTACAAAAGACTTAAAGCCGGATAAACGAAGCTGGGTCAGACGCACGGCAATGGGCTCCCGATAAGTGCTGCGCTATAATAACATCGGTAATTTGGCTGTTTTTATCTGCCAAATAACCCCTAAATATCGTTAATTGTCGTTAATTTCGTTTTTGCTGCGGCGATCCGCCTGCAACATCAAGGATTTGAATGTCTAGCCGACCCTCAAAAAAACTCGAGACCTTTGACAACCCCCAGCCCGAGCGGGACTACCAGATCCACATCGAGGTCCCGGAGTTCACCTGTCTGTGCCCGCTCACCGGCCAGCCCGACTTCGCGCACTTCACCATCGATTACATCCCAGACCGGCGAAACGTCGAGCTCAAGGCCCTCAAGCTCTACATGTGGTCCTATCGAGACGAGGGCGCCTTTCACGAGGCAGTGACCAACAAAATTCTCGACGACCTGGTCTCGGCCACCTCACCGCGCTACATGAGGCTAACCGCCCGTTGGTACGTCCGTGGTGGAATCTTTACCACCGTGGTCTGCGACCATCGTCAACCAGGCTGGCAGCCTGCACCCACCATCGCACTGGCTGACTTCCCATCGCAGGCCTCCGTCAGAGACCCAGCTCGCTTCTAATCCCCATCGGTCCTGAGCCACCCACCGCCCCAGCAAGCCCATTTACAAACGGAGTCCCACATGAACCACGCCCAACTCGAATCGACGATCAACGCCGCCTGGGAAGACCGCGCCAAGCTCAGCCCGGCCAATGCACCCGCTGACATTCGCGAGGCGGTTCAGACCGTCCTCAATGCCCTGGATGCGGGCCAGGTTCGCGTTGCCGAAAAACTCAGCGGCAGCTGGACCGTCCACCAGTGGATCAAAAAGGCGGTGCTCCTCTCTTTCCGTCTGTCAGACAATGCCCCGGTCTCGGGGGGTGACCTGCAGTTCTATGACAAGGTGCCCACCAAATTCGAGGGCCTCTCGGCCGAGACCATGCGGTCCATGGGTGTGCGGGTGGTGCCACCCGCCGTGGCGCGCCGTGGCTCCTTTCTGGCCAAGAATGTCGTCCTGATGCCCTCCTACGTCAACATCGGCGCCTACGTGGACGAGGGCACGATGGTTGACACCTGGGCGACCGTCGGCTCCTGTGCCCAGATCGGCAAGAACGTACACCTGTCGGGTGGTGTGGGCATTGGTGGGGTGCTGGAACCCCTTCAGGCCAATCCCACCATCATCGAGGACAACTGCTTCATCGGTGCTCGATCCGAAGTGGTCGAGGGTGTGATCGTCGAAGAGAACAGTGTCTTGTCCATGGGCGTCTTTATCAGCCAGTCCACACGCATCTACGACCGCACCACCGGCGAGATTCATTTTGGTCGTGTACCAGCGGGCAGCGTGGTGGTGCCCGGCAGCCTGCCCTCCTCCGACGGCAAATACGCCCTGTCGTGTGCGGTCATCGTCAAGCGGGTCGATGCACAGACCCGCGCCAAGACCAGCATCAACGACCTGCTTCGGGGGGACTAATTGAGCGGGTCCCACCAGACCACTGTTCGGCTCTTCGGCCTGACGACCTGCGACACCGTCCGCAAGGCGCGTCGCTGGCTGGCCGAGCACAACGTGCAGGTGAGCTTCATTGACTTCAAGAAACAGCCGCCAGATCGTGAGCTGCTGCTGCAGTGGCTCAAGCACCTGCCCTATGACAGCCTGCTCAACACCCGCGGCACCACCTGGCGAAAACTCGACGAGACCGTGAAGAAATCCATCGTTGACCAGGCCTCGGCCATCGACCTCATGCTGGCCCAGCCTTCCGTGATCAAGCGACCTGTGCTTGAATGGTCAGATCAACTGGCAGTTGGATTTTCGGACTCTCTCTACCAAGGATTTTTCTCGTGACCGATACCCTGGCGCTGGCCAAAGCCCTGATCTCCAAACCCTCGGTAACGCCTGCTGACGCGGGCTGCTGCGAATTGCTCTCCGAGCGGCTCAAGCCCCTGGGCTTTCAGACCGAGATCATGCCCTTTGGCGAGGTCACCAACCTATGGGCTGTCCGAGAAGGTGGTCGCCCCGGGCCCACCCTGGTGCTAGCCGGTCACATCGATGTCGTCCCACCAGGCCCCCGTGAGGCCTGGCAGTCAGACCCCTTTGAGCCCACCATTCACAACGGTGAGCTCGTCGGTCGTGGGGCCTCGGACATGAAGTCATCAATTGCCGCCTTTGTCACCGCCTCCGAACGCTTCATCGCCAAGCATCCCAGTTTCGCCGGTCGCCTGGCCTATCTGGTCACCTCCGACGAAGAAGGTCCAGCCATCGATGGCACCGTGCAGGTCCTTCGCGAACTGGTCCACCGTGGCGAGCAGCTCAATTACTGCATCGTCGGCGAACCGACCTCCACCAAGACGCTGGGCGACATGATCAAGAATGGTCGTCGCGGCTCGCTGTCTGGCCAGCTCACCATTTTTGGTCAGCAAGGGCATGTGGCCTATCCGCACATGGCCGAGAACCCCATCCATCGCTTTGCACCGGCCCTGGCCGACCTGGCTGCGATTGTCTGGGACGATGGCAACCAGTACTTCCCGCCCACCACCTGGCAGGTCTCGAATCTTCATTCGGGCACCGGTGCGACCAACGTCATCCCTGGCTCTCTGACCGCCTCCTTTAATTTTCGATTTGCCACCGTGAGCAGTCCCCAGAGCCTGAAGGACCGACTCGAGGCCGTACTCCAGCAGCACAACCTGCGCTACAGCATCGACTGGAACCTGGGTGGCGACCCCTACCTCACACCAGCGGGCACGCTCTGCGATGCCATGAGCCAGGCGATCGAACAGGTGCAGGGCCTCAAGCCCGTGTTGTCGACCACCGGTGGCACCTCGGATGGTCGATTTATTGCCAAGCATTGCCGTGAGGTCATCGAATTTGGCCCACCGAACGCCACCATCCACCAGGTCAACGAGCGGATCGCCGTGGCGGATTTGGAGCCCTTGAGCGCCATCTATGAGCGCGCCATCGAAAAGCTCTTGGTTGAACTTCCCGCAGCCTGAGCCTCAGTGTCTCGCTGACTGGCGAGACTGGCTAACCGACGCCCTGCCCCAGGCCAACTGCCAACTGGGCCAAGGCACCCTGGATCCTTACGATGAGGCGCACTGGCTGCTCATCAGAGCATTGGGCTGGTCCTTCGATGCGGGTGCGGATCAACTTCAACGAACACTTGCGCCATCGGAGCAGCAGCGACTCAAGGACGTCATGCACCAACGGCTAATCAAGCGGCAGCCCACTGCCTACATTCTTGGCGAGGCCTGGCTCATGGGAGAGTCCTTTGCCTGTGACCGTCGAGCCATCATCCCGCGGTCCTTTATCGCAGAGTTTCTGGTGGGGCCTCGCCTACCAGGCCTCCACCATCCTGTGAGGCGCATCCTGGAACTGTGTACCGGTGGCGGCAGCCTATCGATCCTGGCGGCCAAGGCCTGGCCTGCTGCCAAGCTCACCGCCACCGACCTGGATCCTGACGCGCTGGCCTTGGCCCAAGAGAACATCCAACGCCACGGGCTCACGGATCGGATCACCATTCGACAGGGCGACCTTTTTCAGGCCCTGCAGGCCGGCGATGGTCCTTACGATCTGATCCTTTGCAACCCACCTTACGTGCCCACCCACAAGACCAATGCACTGCCAGCAGAGTTTCGTGCTGAGCCTCACAAGGCCTTTGAAGGCGGACGAGATGGCATGGAGCTGGTGCGGCGCATTCTGAAGGAATACCCCCAGCACCTCATCCCTGGTGGCCTCTTGGTGGTCGAGATCGGTCACGAAGCGGCTGCCTGTCAACAGCTTTTTGAGAGAGAATTTCTCACGCTCACGCCCCGTTGGCTGCCGACGGCCACGGGCTCACAACAAGTCTTTGCACTAGGAGAACACCTGTGATCACCCTGTACACCTGGGCCACCCCCAATGGCAAAAAGATCTCCATCCTTCTCGAGGAACTGGGCCTTGCCTACAAGGCGGTGCCGATCGACATCGGCAAAGGTGATCAGTTTGACCCCGACTTTCTCAAGATCAGCCCCAACAACAAGATTCCGGCGCTGGTCGACAGCGAAGGACCAGATGGCAAGCCCATCTCGCTCTTCGAGTCCGGCGCCATCATGCTCTACCTGGCCGGCAAGACCGGTCGGTTTTTAGGCAAGACTGATCGAGAGCGCTACGAGGTCTTGCAATGGCTGATGTTTCAGATGGGGGGCCTGGGCCCCATGCTCGGACAGGCCCATCACTTTAGGCTCTATGCCCCCGAGCAGATCCAATACGCCGTCGATCGCTACACCAAAGAGGCTCATCGACTCTATGGCGTTCTCGACAAGGCCTTGGCCAAAACAGGCTACCTGGCCGCCGGGCAGTACACGATTGCTGACATGGCCTGCTGGCCCTGGACGGCCTCACACAAAAACCAAGGAGTCGATCTGGACCAGTATCCGAATGTGCTCAAGTGGTTCAACAAGATCAACGAGCGCAAGGCGGTGCAAAAAGGCCTGTCCCTCTTCGCAGACCTTCGCAAGCCACTGACCGACGACAAGGCCAGGGCCCTGCTGTTTGGTCAGACCGGCAAGGCCTAACGCAACGCCAGTCTGATTTACTGCAGCTTGCCGCTGTCGGGCTTGGCCACAAAAGGCAGGCTCACGACCTCAATGCCCTCGTCCTGCAAGGCCTGGGTCTCCTCGGCCGTGGCCTGTCCCATGATCATGCGCTCGGGCGCCTCTTGGTAATGAATTCGCCTGGCCTCTTCTGGAAAGTCGCGACCCACGTCATCAGCACTCTCCACCAAGGCCCTGGCCAGTTCCAGTAGACGCTGTTGAACCAGGGCCCTCTTGTCGCTGAGCGAATGGACTGGTGCTGGTTGAAACCGGCCAGATGCTGCGGGCTCTTCAGATGCGGCAGGATCACACGATGGCGGAGAAGATCGATCGTTCAAGGCCGAGGCAGAGGTCTGAATGTGAGGCGCCGATGGGAGTCTCACAATGTCCAGACCATCGCAGACCGGGCAGGTCAACAGACGCCGCGCCCTTTGGTCCTCGCAGGATTCCGATGACTTGAACCAGCCCTCAAAACGATGGCCAGCAGAACACTGTAAATTGAACACCTTCATGATGAGCAAGCCCTTGACGAATCCTGCCATTGTAAGCGCCCAAGAGGCGATTGGCGCCTTGCATCGCTTCGACGCGGTCATCGACGTTCGCACGCCGGCCGAGTTCGAGGAAGACCATCTACCCGGCGCCATCAACCTGCCCGTTCTGGACAATGCACAGCGAGTCCAGGTTGGTACGCAGTACAAGGGCGATGCCTTTACTGCCAAAAAGATCGGTGCAGCCCTCATGTCCCGCAACATCGCCGAGCACCTGGCGTCAGCCCTCATCGACAAGCCCAAAGACTGGCGACCATTGGTCTATTGCTGGCGAGGAGGCAATCGCAGCGGTGGGCTGGCGACCGTGCTCGCCAAGATCGGCTGGCGGGTCAGCCTGCTAGAGGGTGGCTACAAAGCCTATCGGAGTCTGGTCATCGATCAACTTCCACGCCTCGTCGAGCAGCATGACTTTCGGGTGGTCTGTGGCCCTACCGGGTCTGGCAAGACCCGCCTGCTCAAGGCCTTGGCAGCCCAGGGCCGGCAGGTCTTGGACCTGGAGGACCTGGCCTGCCACCGAGGGTCTCTGCTGGGAGCCGAGCCACACCGTCCGCAGCCCAGCCAGAAGGCCTTTGAATCCCTGATCTTCGAGGCACTTGGCCGCATGAAGACCAGCGAGCCGATTTTTGTCGAGTCCGAGAGCAAGAAGGTGGGCAATCTGCATGTGCCCGACGAGCTCATGCAGCGCATGCGGGCCAGTGACTGCATACAGATTGACATGCCGATTGACCAACGCGTCAGACTGCTCTGCGAAGAGTACGCCCACTTTCTGAGCGACCCACGGCCCCTGCAGCTGCAATTCGACAAGCTCATCGACCTGGCCGGCCACGCCACCGTGGACCGCTGGCGCCAGCTTCTAGCCGATCAGAACTGGAACGGGCTTGTACAGGATCTGCTGATTCACCACTACGACCCCGCCTATCAGCGCTCGATCAAGAGAAACTTTCAGAGGGTGGTCGCGGCCCAGCGACTG
>VFQT010001558.1_pt1 | contig 27080 bp, 23 predicted proteins | sample 3512381 | NCBI WGS metagenome assembly VFQT01 (sample SAMN10412376, study PRJNA504923) | tailings metagenome | isolation source: Relicate 2 Philex TSF3 active mining site | place: Philippines: Tuba, Benguet | collected 2017-08-29
CCCCTGGATAGCGAGCCACGAGATCCGCTATCTCATCGCGATCATCGAGCTCTGGGATTGTGCCGTTGATGCGAACCTGGTTCCGGAAAAGTTTGGGCGATTCACTAAAGGCGGCTTCGATCGCGCTATCCAGCCAAAATCTCGCTTCGCGATCGCCATATTCGATAAAGGGCGAGAATTCACCCCAACCTTGGGGGCCTTGGAATAGCGCTACTTCTCGAACCGTAAGTCCGCGGAACTTCGTCCGCATCGGAAGTTGTACTACCCGAAGCGAATCAAGGATCTGAGCGAGATCCATTTAGGGACGCTTTGGGAATTTCCCGAAATTTGGCGGGCGCTTCTCTTTATATGCGTCGCGTCCTTCTTGGCCCTCTTCGGTCAGATAAAAAAGCAAGGTCGCATCGCCAGCAAGTTGTTGCACGCCAGCCAGGCCATCATCGGCCGCATTCAAACCAGCTTTCAATAACCGGAGCGCCATCGGTGAATGGCGCAACATCTCGCGGGCCCATGAAACAGTCTCTGCTTCTAATTCGGCGACCGGGACCACGGTATTAACCAATCCCATTTGGAGCGCCTCACTTGCATCGTATTGACGGCACATGAACCAGATTTCGCGCGCTTTCTTCTGGCCGACATGGCGAGCCAATAAACCGGCGCCGTAACCACCATCAAACGAACCGACCATCGGGCCGGTCTGTCCGAACTTCGCATTATCTGCAGCGATCGTTATATCGCAGACCACATGAAGTACGTGGCCACCACCAATCGCCCATCCGGCCACCATGGCTATCACTGGTTTTGGCGTCCGACGAATCTGAACTTGAAGATCGAGGACGTTTAGCCGACCGATACCTTTTTTGCCGACCGAATCACTTCCGATGTAACCATCATCGCCACGAACCGATATATCACCGCCGGAACAGAATGCCTCTTCACCTTCACCAGTAAAGATGATCACACCTACCTGATCATCATCACGTGCAAAATTGAAAGCTTGCTGTAGTTCGGCAAGGGTCTCGGGGCGGAATGCATTTCGAACCTGAGGGCGGTTGATTGTTATCTTCGCCATCCCGTCAGCGATCTCATAACGCACATCAGTGAAATTCTCCGAGCCAGCTCCGCGCTGCCAATTAGGGATGGTTCTACTTCCCGGTTCGCGCTTAATCGGTTTGCTCATATGGCATACCCTACGGTGGTTATGGAATCCCCGGTAAGTCGAGAGCTCCGCGCTATCGCGCCTTCGTGGTCGACGCCACAAATACTTGAGGCGCTGCTCACTGCGTTGAAGGGTGATGGCCCCGCGCTGGCAACGACCGAGATTCCAATCAAGTCAGTGTCCTCAAATGTGGCGCTAGTAGTGACGACTTCCGGATCTACTGGTGCACCAAAGAGCGTTGCGCTCTCAGCCAAATCTCTAATAACAAATGCCCGTGCAACTCACAAATATCTCGATGCAAAGATCGGCGAGCGCTGGTCTTTATTGCTGCCTACCAATCATGTCGCAGGGATAAATGTGCTAATCCGATCGATTGAACTTGGTACCGAGCCGGTCGGTCTTTCTGGACAAGCCGATTATTCAGCAATCGTGCCCACCCAATTGCATCGAGCTCTCGAAGGTGATGAACAACTATTAGGACATCTCCGCGAATGTAAGGCGGTGCTCGTCGGCGGCGGTCCACTGGATAGCGAGTTACGGGATCGCGCCGAGAAAGCCGGAATAACGGTAACGGCGACTTATGGGATGACCGAGAGTTGCGGCGGCGTCGTTTATGACGGTCTCCCACTCGAAGGTGTTGAGGTGAAGATTGTCGACGACCGGATTGCTCTGAAAGGTCCACAGATTGCACTTGGCTATCTCGGCGAGGAATTCCCAACCATCGATGGATTCTTCCTAACCTCTGATCTCGGTCGAATGAAAGATGGTCGCCTGGAAGTAATCGGCCGAGGCGATGATCAGATCATCTCTGGTGGTGAGAAGATCTCCCTCGGTGCTATCGAGAGATTCCTCCAGGAGAGATTCGCTAATCCCGAGATAATCGCTTTTGGTAGACCGGATTCGGAATGGGGTGAGCGACTATGTATCGCGACCACTCAAGATTTCGAACTCAGTGAAATTTCCTCGCTCTTGAAATCTCAATTTGGATCACATGCGGCTCCTAAGGAGTTATTGAAATTGGATTCGATTCCATATTTGTCGATTGGTAAACCAGATAGAAGGCGGTTGGCCGATGCCAACTCGTGAAGAGTGGATTGCCGGGGCGCGTCCAAAGACACTTCCTGCGGCGATTGCGCCAGTAATAGTGGGTACCGCTTTTGCTGGATACAACGCAGGTTTTCTCAACTTCCTTCTTGCGCTAACTGTGGCTCTTGGACTTCAGATTGGGGTGAATTACGCCAATGATTACTCCGATGGCATAAGAGGGACCGATGGGGATCGCGTTGGGCCAATGCGTTTAGTTGGTTCTGGTAGAGCGACCCCTGGAGAAGTTAAACGTGCGGCCGTCATCACTATCGGTGCTGCCGCTATTGCTGGCGTGTTACTTGCCGCTCGAACTGATTGGACTTTGTTATTAGTTGGAGCGGTTTCCATTCTCGCCGCTTGGACTTATACCGGTGGGCCAAAGCCCTACGGCTATCACGCCTTGGGTGAAGTCTCAGTCTTTATATTCTTTGGATTAGTAGCGACACTTGGGTCGTATTACATCCAAGTCGAATCGCTCTCGGTAGATGTCCTCTTGGCGGCCTGTGCCATTGGCGCTATCGCGTGCGCAATATTGGTCCTAAATAACCTCCGAGATCTTGAATTGGATGCGTTGGCGAATAAACGGACCTTGGCGGTTCGAATCGGGGATGACAAGACTAGAAAGTTCTATCTCTTCCTGATGCTCGTGCCATTCCTAGTTTCGGCGGCGCTTAGTTGGGATTCATTCTTCTTCCTAATCCCATTTTTGGCACTTCCCCAGGTACTTCGAATCTGGCAGGAGTTGAGAGCGGGCTCTGTTGGGAAAGCTTTGATCTCGCTATTGGAGCGAACTGGGCGGGTCCAGATCATCTATGCCTTATCGCTCTCATTAGCGACCTTGCTCTCTGCTCGATAAACTTACGCCATGCTTCGAGTCGCCGTAATCGCATTGATCATCGTTACTGCGATGACCATTTACGCAATCATCGATTGTTCGCGCACTCCGGAGGAGAAGATTCGAAGTCTTCCCAAGTGGGCTTGGCTAGTAATAATTCTCTTCGTCCCAGGCGTTGGTGCGATTGCTTGGATTATCGCGGGAAGGCCACAAGGACCAGGGCGGAGACGTCGTAAAGGCAAGATCGTCCCACCAGATGACAATCCAGATTTTCTAGGGAAGTTATAGACCGCTATAGGTGTGGCGACCCGTTCCCCATACATTTACGTATACATAATTGAATAGGTAGCAAGACCCAGCAATCAACGAGAGCCATGCTGCTCGCTTACCCTTCCAACCTGCTGTCACGCGAGCGTGGAGATAAGCGGCATAAAGAATCCAGGTAATAAAAGACCAAGTCTCTTTGGGATCCCAGCCCCAGTATCGGCCCCATGCTGCTTCCGCCCAGATCGCGCCAGCGATGATCGCAAAGGTCCATAGTGGGAAGACCAGCGCTACCAATCGATAGGAGAGTTGGTCCAATACTTCGAGAGTCGGAAGGCGTTTAGCGAATGCACTTCGCTCCCCTTTACTCTCCATCCGGTCTAACCAAAGATATGTTGCAGCAACAGTATTTGAAAGTAAGAAGATTCCGCCAGAGAAGATTGCGGCCGAGACATGGATGACTAACCAAATCGATTGTAGAGCTGGGACGAGTGGCGCGCTCGGACGATAAAGGAGCGTCACCGCCGTACCTAGAATTATCAAGACAAGCAGTGAGATGGGAAGACCCAACCAGCGAAGATCGTACTTACGACCAACCACTAAATAAGCAAGTGAGAAAGTCAGCGCTCCAGTGATGGAGAATTCATACATATTCCCAATCGGCGCCCGCTCTGCCGAGATGCCACGTGCAACCACGCCAATCAAAAGCGCAAGTGTCGCGAAGGTATATGCAATGGTCGCGAATCGATTCGAGCGAGCTGTGGCACTTCGGTTTATCTCGCTCTTAACGCCTTCCTGATTAGCTCTGATGGAGAAAGCAGTTTCAAATGCGTAGATGACAAATGAGATGGCGAAGGCAAAGAGCGCTACGTAAACCAGGTCGTTAGAGAGATATGCCCAATCGCTCCGGCTCATCGCTTTTCTCCTATCTCCACAACCAGCTTTGCGATCTCATCAGCGAGGCCGGGTAGGCGATTCAAGGCTAACCCAGCAATCGCTATGCCACCATCTTCCCGTCGAATATAAATCCGCCGTTGTCGGATGAATAGTGATGCCAATAGACCGATGATGGCAACGATACTTCCAATCAACGCCCATTGCTTACCGGGATCCTTAACAACCTGGAGATTCACCCAGGGAACGACGCCATTGAATGTGATGGTTCCCACTTCGAATGAATAGCTTTCGCCGATTGATAACGCCCAAAGCCCAATCCGCTCCATATCGGTCGTATCGATTCGATATACCGATTGCGGAACTCCACTATCCATCTTCAGATCTCCCTGCCAGACGGAAACTAATAATCGAGGATCTAGAAGTTGGGGGTTTGATGAGAAACCGCCGCGAACTTCATCGCGATCAGCCGTGGGGAAGAAGGATGCGACGAAGCCGATCTGGGGATCCATATCAGGGACTTTGATCGCGCCAATTGAAGTCAGATTTGAATCTTGCGGGAGAAATGGAACTGGTCCTTCAAACTTAATCGCACCAGATCTATCCCGAACCGTAACTAGCGGTGAAAAACCATTGGCTTGGAGATAAACGCGAGTGTTTCCGAATGTGAGCGGATGATTGACTCTTACGATCTCTGTCTTCGCTGGTGAATCTGGTTTATCAGCCACTCGCGCCGTGAATCGATAATCAGTCGGTAAGCCGGAGCTCTGATCGTATTCGGCTTCAAATTTCAGGGCTGTGATCGCAAAGGGTTGAAGCCTTTCGATATTGAAGAATCGACCCGGAGCAAAGTTGTCATAACTTGTTGGGACATTTATAAATCGCTCGCCCATAGTGACGATTGCTTCACCTCGCATACCGAAGACTGAACTAGAGCCGATCCCGACCAAGATGACAATCAACGCGAGATGGAAGATCAGATTTCCGGTTTCGCGTAGATATCCCTTCTCAGCTGCTATCCCAGCGTCGCTCTTAGTGATTCGGTAGCGGTTCTTCTTAAGCCATTCCTCTGCCTTTTCGAGGTCGGCCTCACTCTTCTGGAAGCCTTCGAATTGAGAGAGTGAATTGGGTACTGGAGCCGGTTTTGCGAAGATCTCTTTCGCGTAGTGCCAGGAGCGCGGAAGCACACATCCGATAAGTGAGATGAAAAGTAAGACGTAGATAGCAGAAAACCAAGGAGCGCCGTAGACATCGAAGAGATAGAAGCGATCCATCCAGGCAGCGCCCTCCGGATTATCAGCAAAATATTCCCTTACCTTCAACGGGCTCTGGGTCCGCTGTGGGAATAGTGAGCCTGGTATCGAGGCGATTCCTAGTAATAGAAGGAGTATGAGTGCAGTCCGCATACTCGTTAATTGGCGCCATAGATATCGGAGAAGCGAACTGCCTTGTAGCTCAGGTGCGCTCATCAGATCACCGGAACGAAGTTCGAGATGGTTTGGCGGAATCCAGCCATCAATTCTTCCCAGATGCCAGTCACCTGTAGTAATCCGATAGCCAATAAGAAGAAGCCACCAATCATCGAGATGGTTCTACTGCGCACCAATATCGCCCGTTGCATTCTTGCTGACTTATCTAGGAAGAGTGCAAATAGAAGGAATGGAGCGCCTAGGCCGAGGCAGTAAGCGAAGGAAAGAATCGCACCACGCGCCGCGCTCGCTTCAATGAGGGCTAGCGTTTGGACTGCGCCGAGCGTTGGCCCGATACATGGCGTCCAGCCAAGTCCAAACATAAAACCCAGTAATGGGGCGCTAAACACTCCACTTCGAGCAACGAAGGGAATCTTTAGTGAGCGATAGAAGCGCTCTGGAAATAGGAAGATGAAAGCAAAGAGAATTGTCAGCACGCCAAGAACACGAATCAAATCATCCGCGTTAGTGAGAATTCGAGAACCTAACTCGCCAAATAGGGCGCCATATGAGATAAAAAGTACGCTGAATCCCAGTATGAATAGCGCTGCACCGACCATTGTCTTTCGCCGCGCACCAGCCATCCCGCCGACATATGCAAGGTATCCCGGCACTAGCGGAATCACACATGGCGAAGCAAATGAAATTAGGCCTGCGATCAATGCCACAAGTGAGGCGATCAGGATGCCGCCGTCGAATATCTGGTCTACCAGGAAATCACTCATTGGAGATCCGCGTCAATAATTCATCCATACTCGAGAAGGTAATCTCGCCACTAATTCTGGCGGCTAAGCGGCCATCTTTATCGATAATCAAGGTAGTTGGGATGGCGTTAACGCTAAGTAGGCCACTGAAATTAGCTAGCGTCGCATCATCCGTAATCGTCGGATAGGTGAGTCCAAATCGATCGACGAAGGCTTGGGCTGCGACCAGATTATCTCGAGTCAATATGCCGATGAACTGCGTATCTGGATGCTTGATGGAGAGTTCTTGAAGTGCTGGTGCTTCAGCTCTACATGGGGCGCACCAAGATGCCCAAACATTAATCACATTAACTTTGCCAGATGGCGCTGCGAATGTTCCACCATCCAAGGTCGGACCAGAGACGACGGGGACTAATTCACGATCCCTCACGTCAATAGTAGTAACGATGCCGTTACCAGAGATGAATGTCTGTTCATCAATCTGGGTCACAGACTCACTGCTGCAGCTAGTTAAGGTGAAGAGCGCAAACAATATTGCGAGGGCGAATCTCATCGTTTCGTCTCAGGGAGGAGATGTCCGGCTGGTTCACTATAGGTAAGTCCCACGATCTTGCCGGTCGCATCAAAATGAAGGCTTGTGACGGAAGCAAGTGTGCATTGTCGCTTCCGTGGATCATGTAGGAGCGAGCGACCTTCTACTGAGGAACGGAGAATCCAAATTGGCAATTGGTGAGATACGACCAGCGCATCCTTTCCACCGGCCGCTACTCGTGCTGCTTCAACTGCACTTCGCATTCGGGCAATTTGCTCTTTATATGGCTCGCCCCATGATGGTCGCCATGGATTCCAGAGATAGCGCCAAGCACTCGGCTTGCTCAACACTCCATCCCCAACGCTAAAAGGTTTTCCTTCAAATACATTCGCAGCTTCAATCAATTGATCATCGGTGGTAATCGATAAGCCATGTGCCAATGAGATCGGTGTCGCAGTCTGTTGAGCGCGCTCGAGTGGTGAGGCGTGAATCGCACCTAATGAGAGGTTCTTTGACCATTCAGCAACCGCTTCCGCCATCGCAAGGCCGCGCTCGGATAAACGCCAGCCTGGTTGTCTGCCATAGAGAATGCTCTCCGGATTGTGGACCTCACCGTGACGAACCACATGGACGCTGGAAGAAATCGCGCTTGGCTCAGTCATGCGGAAAGCATAAACGAGAATGCTTAGAGCGCTTTCTGTAGTGTTCCGATATGCCACGGATCGCTTTCTTTGATGTAGATAACACTCTCACGCGTGGCTCCACCCTCTATTTCCTTGGCCGTGGAATGTATAACCGCGGTCACTTCACCAAACGCGATATTGGGGCATGGGTACTCGCCAATATCCGGTTTCGGATGACTGGAACAGAGAAATCCGATGTAATAACTAGATTTCAGAAATCAGCTACTGACTTCATCAAAGGCCATGATGTCCGTGAGATTAAGGCCATCGGTGAGGAGATCTATAACGAGTTCGTATCGCCATCACTCTGGGATGGAACGATGGCGCTAGCGCGAAAACATCTTGAACTTGGCGATGAAGTCTGGTTAGTCACAGCAACGCCCCAAGACTTCGCTGAATTGATCGCTTCGAAACTTGGATTGACTGGAGCGCTTGGTACTCGTGCTGAAGCAATTGATGGCAAGTACACCGGAAATCTGATCGGGAATTTGCTACATGGCAAAGAAAAAGCGCGCGCTGTAGTGGAGTTGGTAAAAGAGCGTGACATCGCAATCGAAGAATGTTTTGCATATTCGGATTCACATAATGATCTACCGCTATTGAATACTGTTGGCCATCCCAATGCGATAAACCCAGATGCCAAACTGCGTATTATCGCATTCTCTTCGGGTTGGCCGGTCCATGATTTCCGCCGCTTACGTTGGTTAAATCGATTCATTGGTCCAACCGTGAGTCGGCTCGCTGGCTTCTGGGTTTTCCTCACCGCGCGCAACAAGTAAGACTGGCGGTAGCGTTGGCTCCTTATGTCCATCGCCAGTTCCATTGCGCCAAATTTCGGGCCAACTCTTGCTGAGGAATTGCGCGCGCGAAGTGATGATGAGCTAAATCAATTATTTGAATTACGCCCAGATCTAATCGCGCCGATTCCCGCTGATATCGCTGCGTTAGCGACTCGCGCCACTTCCGCGCCAAGCGTTCTACGTGCGATGGAAGCTTTAAATCAATGGCAGATTCAAGTTCTCGAAGCTTGTGCGCTCATGGAGCGAAAGTTCTTAAGCGAAGAAATTGTCGAAATCACCGCACCCGAGGCGGCACGGATATTGCCAGAGCTTTGGGCGCGCGCACTCATATATAAAGATGGCGACGGTTATCGAATCCCACGCAATGTCCAGGAGTTGATGCCTGAGCCAGCAGGCCTTGGACCAAGTATCGCTGCGAAGGTTGATTTTAAAAGATTGGATAAAGCGCCTAAGGGTGCTGGCGAATTATTGGATAAATTGACGTGGGGAGTTCCACGCGCACATTCAGATGAGCTAAGTCGTAAGGGAACCATCATCAAGTGGTTACTTGAGAATAACTTCCTAGTGCCAATCGATAAGTTGACCGTTGCGCTCCCTCGCGAAGTCGGAATTCATCTACGGGGCGGTAAGGTTCATCGAGAGGCGAGACCGACTGAGCCGACGATCTCTGGAACTAAATTGAAGAGCGCTGAAATCGAACGCGCCGCCGTCGCTTCAATCGCAACGCTACTTCGCCTCGTCAGCGAATTGGCAAATTTCTGGGCGGAGGAGTCGCCGACGGCAATCCAATCTGGTGGAATCGGTGTACGTGATCTTAAGAAAGCTGCTGAACATCTTGGAGTCGATGAGCTATTTACCGCTTTCTTGAGTGAACTGAGCCATCAGATTGGAATCATCGTTGTTGATGGTGATGGTCGAATCTTGCCGACTGCAAACTTTGATATCTACCAGACTAAGAACGCTGAAGAGCAGTGGCGAGAACTAGTCGCCGCCTGGCGTATAAGTTCGCGCGCCTTTGGCTTGATTGGCCGAAGTGAATCGCGAAATGTAAATGCCTTAGGTCCAGAGCTAGATCGGAGCAATGCAGCGCGGATTCGACAGTTGACGTTGGAGATATTGGCAAATAACCCAGATCTTGCCGCAGAGCCAGAATCGCTTATTCACGCTGTGGCTTGGCGCTATCCACATCGCAGATCGATAACTCCCACAGATGAATTTGTCCGCTGGACCATCCGCGAGGCGGAGTGGCTTGGTCTTACCGGTGCTGGTGCAATCTCAACCTTCGCCGTTAAATTCTTAAGGAATGAGAAGAAGCTCGGGATAAATAGCGCGCTCCCCGATCCAGTCGATCACATTCTTATCCAGGGTGATAACACTGCGATCGCACCCGGGCCTCTGACTGTAGAGATAGCTCGCCAACTTTCAACCTTTGCAGATATCGAAAGTCGCGGCGGCGCAACGGTCTATCGGTTCACAGAGAGTTCGATAAGACGCGGCCTAGATCATGGCCATAGCGGGGAGGAGATTCGCTCATTCCTTAAGGAAGTTTCAAAGACGCCCGTGCCACAACCGCTTGATTATCTAGTAAGTGATGTAGCAAAGAAACATGGTCGACTCCGGATTGGCAACTCAATTAGTTACATCAGATGCGACGATGAGAGCATAATCAAATCGATTCTCAACGATCGCAAGGTGGAGCACCTGCGGTTACGCCAGATCGCACCACAAGTGTTGATCTCAGATTCAGAAGCGAGTGATCTGATGGCGGAGTTACGAGAAGTTGGATATTTCCCCGCCGGCGAAAATGGTCAAGGCGCAGTAATCAAAGCGCCAACGCTCTTGCGTGCGAAATCCAGACCAAAGCCACCACGAATAATCGCTGAGTTCGCGCCACCCACGCCAGAGATCATGAAAGTGGCGATTCGGACGCTACGTACCGGGGAGCGAACCACGCTTCGGCGAACAACTGGAGAAATCCCACGAAATACCGCAACTGAGACGCTCGCTTTGATTAATGAGTATCTAGGTAAAGGGGTAGCGCTTCGAATCGGATATGCCGATACCAATGGCGCTGTCTCGCTCCGGGTCATCGACCCGCTATCGATATCGCTGGGAACTTTGATTGCTCGTGACCATCTAACAAATGGAATCACGCCCTTCAAAATCGCCCGAATAACCGGGGTCACCCCCGAGTAAGAAGTGAGGCAGACTTATCCCATGAAAGCGACGATGATCGAAGATCTTCGTTCTCTCGTAGAGTGCGAGAGTCCGACCGAGGATCTTGCTGCTTGTCGCAGAGTCGTGGAGCTCGCATCGAGTATCAGCGCACGATTGATCCCAACCAAAGCAGAGACTTTGGAGATAAATGGTCGACCAGTCTTCTGGTTGGGAAGTAAGAAACCAGAAGTGGTCTTTCTTGCCCATCTCGATACCGTCTGGCCGATTGGATCATTCCAACCACTCTGGCAGATCGATGGCGATCTCATACGTGGCCCTGGCGCATATGACATGAAGGCTGGATTCATCCAAGCTCTCTATGCGATCGCAGATCTCGATCTTGATCGAGTCGCGCTAATTGCAACGACCGATGAAGAGACTGGTTCATTCACATCCCGGAACTTGATTGAGGAGATAAGTAAAGGTGCGAAGGCAGTTTTAGTTCTCGAGTCTGCGGTTGATGGAAAGGTGAAGATCGGGCGCAAAGGCACCTCGATGTACACCGTCACGCTCCATGGTCGGGCGGCTCATGCCGGACTTGAACCAGAGCAGGGAATCAACGCCACCATAGAGATAGCTCGGATAGTGGAATCGTTAGTGAAGTTAGAAAATCCTGATCTCGGCACTTCAGTGGTGCCAACCCTCCTCAAATCCGGAACAACTACAAATACCGTTCCGGCTCTTGCCACGTTAGATGTTGATTCTCGCTCATTCTCGATGGCAGAGATGGAGCGAGTAAAAGCCGCAATCTACGCTCTAAAGCCGCAACATCCGGATGCCAGTATCGAGATAACTGGTGGCATCAATCGACCGCCATTAGAGAGATCAGCTACCGAGAGTCTCTATAAGTTGGCCGAACAAGTTGCTAAGGAGCTTGGGATGTCAGAGTTAGGCGCTGCTGTGGTCGGAGGTGCTAGCGATGGGAATTTTGCCGGACTACATACACAGGTTCTTGATGGCCTTGGCGCTGTTGGCAGCGGAGCACATTCGCTGACTGAGAATGTAAGCGCTGCTGCACTTGAACCGCGATCTCGCTTACTTACGGCGCTTGTTAAAGCGATCCTGAAATGAGCGACGGACCGTTAATCGTCCAGAGCGATAAGACGCTCTTACTCGATATAGATCATCCACTATCTACAGAATGTCGGCGCGCAATTGCGCCCTTCGCAGAGTTAGAGAAATCTCCAGAACATATCCATACCTATCGTCTAACTTCACTCGGACTTTGGAATGCTCGGGCTGCTGGGCATGATGCCGAACAAGTAATAGACACGCTCTTGAAGTATTCTCGATATGCCGTACCAAACTCCCTCCTGATAGATGTCGCAGAGACGATGGGTCGTTATGGTCGCTTGCGCCTTGAATCCCATCCAGTACATGGTCTGGTTTTGATAACTAACGATGCTGCTGTACTTCAAGAGGTAGTTCGTGCCAAGAAAGTTGCACCACTACTAGGTGCGCGGATTGATGATGAGACGATTGCTGTTCATCCAAGCCAACGCGGCCATTTGAAACAGGCGTTACTCCGACTTGGTTGGCCGGCCGAAGATTTCGCAGGATATGTAGATGGCCAATCACATCCAATCTCACTTCGTGAAGATGGTTGGAAATTACGAGATTACCAACGGTTAGCTGCTGAAGGTTTTTGGCATGGCGGTTCCGGAGTGGTCGTACTCCCATGTGGCGCCGGAAAGACCTTGGTTGGTGCGGCGGCGATGGCTCTGGCACAAGCAACCACGCTGATTCTTGTGACGAATACCGTTGCAGCCCGACAGTGGCGCGATGAGTTATTACGGCGAACTACACTCAATGAAGATGAGATTGGCGAGTATTCAGGAGCGAAGAAAGAGATCAGGCCGGTAACAATCGCAACTTACCAAGTTATGACCACTCGAAAGAAGGGCGTTTATACCCATTTGGATCTATTCGATTCCCATGATTGGGGATTGATCATCTATGACGAAGTCCATCTATTGCCGGCTCCAATATTTCGATTCACTGCCGATATCCAATCGCGACGCCGATTAGGTCTAACTGCAACCCTGGTGCGTGAAGATGGCATGGAGGGTGAGGTCTTCTCGTTAATCGGACCAAAGCGTTTTGATGTGCCTTGGAAAGAAATTGAGGCGCAGGGTTATATCGCGCCGGCTGATTGCGTGGAAGTGCGCGTAACTCTGACCGATCATGAGCGATTGACTTATGCGACCGCCGAGCAAGAGGATAAATATCGATCCTGTTCAACTACTGCTTCGAAGAAAGCGGTAGTGCTGGCCTTGGCTAAGCAACATGCCAATGACCAGACCTTGATTATCGGACAATATATAGATCAGATTGATGAGATCGCGGCTGAGCTTGGTGTTCCAGTTATCAAAGGGGAAACTCCAGTCAAGATGCGGGAAGAGTTATTTGGCAAGTTCCGGTCTGGTGAATTGAAATGTCTAGTTGTATCCAAAGTAGCGAACTTCTCGATCGACCTTCCCGAAGCATCAATCGCAATCCAAGTATCTGGAACCTTTGGTTCACGCCAAGAAGAGGCGCAACGACTTGGAAGAATCCTCCGCCCTAAGGCCGATGGCCGTACCGCTCGCTTCTATTCTCTGGTAGCCCGAGACACCGTCGACCAGGATTTCGCGCAGAATCGCCAGCGATTCCTCGCTGAACAGGGTTATTCCTACCGAATTATCGACGCAGACGAAGTATTGCGCTCTTAAATCGTTCGCGATCGACACGGAAGAAGTCGTGGCGCTCGCCATTGATAACAGTTACCGGCACTTCCTCGCCATATTGCGACTCTAACTCCGGATTACCATCGATATAGATGATGGATAGCTCAAAATCTATCTCTGTCTGGACTTCGCGAACGGTGGATTCTGCCACTTCACAGAGATGGCAGCCGGTTCTGGAATACATCTCGACCTTTGCCAAGTCAGTTACTCAGTTCAATCGACCGATCTCGGGCAGCCCGCATCGCGCGAAGCACAATCCCATCGATATCTGAATCGTTGAAACTTGCTAGCGCTGCGGCCGTCGTTCCATTTGGACTCGTAACATTTTGGCGCAGCGTCGCTACATCCTTGCCAGACTCAGCAATCATCTTCGCGGCACCAATCAAAGTCTCTTTAACTAAGAGAGCTGCCTCCGCTTCACCTAGTCCAAGTTCGATTGCTGCAGCAAGCATGGCTTCGACAAATCGAAACACGTATGCTGGTCCAGAACCATTCGTCGCAGTAACGGCATCCATCAAATCCTCAGATACCTCTATTGCGACGCCGGAGTTATTCAACAACGAAATCACCCATTCAATATCGCTATCGGTTGCGTGCTTGCCACGTGCTACACCAGATGCACCTTGACCGAGAAGTAGAGGGGTATTGGGCATAACCCGAACTACTCGAGTATCTGGTTTCAAACCTTCCTCGAATTTGGCAGACTTAATTCCGGCTAGAAGCGAGATGACCAGAGTCTTTTCGGAGATCTCCTTTGCCAGCTCGGTCAACGTAGCATCGACATCTTGAGGTTTCACTGCAACGATAACTAAATCGCAATCTGCTAACGAACCAGTTGAAACCCCATAGCGATCAATCAACTCCGCTAATCGCTCAGCTCGTTTTTCCCGGATTAAGATCGCATCGGCTTTCAATCCGGAGCGTAAAAGGCTGACAATCATCGCTTCGCCCATGACGCCGGCGCCCATGATTGCTGCCGTATTAAAAGCCATATGACAAGGCTACCTCTCTATCTCTATCCTCGACCCCTTATGACTGAATTTGAGGCCAACTTCCCCCGTGAATGGTTTGAGTTCCATAACCCACTCGATCCCAAAGAGATATTCAAATGCGACCTTACTTGGCTTACCTCTAATTGGAATTGCATCTTCGGCGCTGGCTGTCAGGGTATTGATAAGAAGTTTCCCGACCAGGGATGTTGTTCCGATGGTGCGTACTACTTCGATAAAGCTGATGAACGAAGAGTGACAGCGGCGGCAAAGCGCCTAACGCCAGAGATGTGGCAGAACCATGACCTAGCTCATAGAGGAAAATCGCTGAAGATAACTGAGCTTGGACTTGATGAAGATCGGAAGACCCGTAAGGTAAAAGGTACATGTATCTTCTTCAACCGATCTGATTTTGATAGTAAGTATTTTGGGTGCGCGTTACATCATCTTGCAGAGAAGGAAGATCGCCATTATCTGGAAACTAAACCAGATATCTGCTGGCAGCTTCCGCTCCGTCGCTCTTGGGAGAAGCGTGAAGTCGGCGATACAAAATACAGTGTTGTTGTCATTGGCGAATACACTCGTGAAGCGTGGGGTCCAGGTGGCGCAGACCTTGATTGGTACTGCACCTCAAATACCGAGGCGCATAACGGAAAGAACCCGGTTTATCTCTCCAATCGCAGAGAGTTGATTGAATTGATGAATGAGCCAGCCTACGAGATCTTGAAGGAACGCTGCGAAGCGATTATGTCCCAACGTATAAATAACCCGAAGAACCTACCGCTCTTCGTAATACATCCGGCTACCGCAAAGAGTTAACGGCGCCTGCGCGATCTCGGCGGCAGAGCACGATCCAATAACTCTTCAACGACAAGTGTCACATCACCTTTAGCTCGCGATAAGTTCGCTTCAAAACCTTTGAGAAACTCAGTTATCGCAGGCTCACTCACTGCACCTACTAATGGCCCGTACCGATCTTTAAACAGCGAGTTTGCAACACGACTGAGTGCTTGGGCCAATTCCATGCGGGCCTCATCAAGGGTGGGCTCAGGACGGCGACCATTTGCGATGCCCTGGAAAGGATTCTCACGCGAAGCACGCAAATACGCTTCCCTAGAGTTCCCTGAGGTCATAATGAACTATCTTCCCAGAGCACTAGCATGAGTGCCATGCGAAATCAGCGGCGGGTAGCCATCGCGCTTGGCGCCATCGCATTAACTCTTATCTCGATCTTGGTTCCAACAAGCGCACCTGCGATCTCATTTAAATCGGCTCCAGCAAATACCTGGGGTGAGATCCGCGCGGGTAAGGAGAGCTCTAATCTCATCACGCAGCCAAAGCGTGGTCTTCTGGAAGGTGAGCAGAAATCGAAGTGGCAGGTCAACTTCGAAGATTTCCCCGAGGAGACTAAGGCTGCCGTCAATTACGCAGTTGATATCTGGTCTAGGAATTTTGCATCTGATGTCGAGATCAATGTAGATGCCGTATGGGAAACCAATTCGAATGGCTCAGTTCTTGGTTCTGCCCGCCCAGGTTTCTATTTCAGCGCTTTCCCTGGAGCCCCAGACCCAACAATTTGGTATCCGTCAGCGCTAGCTAATTCACTTGCTAAGCGAGATCTAAACCCCAAACAAGCCGAGATCTTTCTTTCAATTCATTCGAATCAGCTCTGGTACATCGAGACAGATGGAAAGCCAGCGCCAGGTTCGTATGACCTAGTCTCGGTGGTTCTCCATGAGTTAGCCCACGGGCTCGGGTTCTTATCAAATGCCGAATACGATCGATTCTTCGGAACCGGTTACATCTTTCAAGCAACTGCATTCGATGCTTACACCGAACTTCCGGATGGTCGAACTTTCGCGGATTTCTGTTCGCGATCGATAGAACTAGGCAAGGCCATGGTCAATCCGCTTCTCTGGTCCGGGCCAAAAGCAAGCGCGGCAAATGGCGGTGTGAAGCCGAAGCTCTATACCCCGCCACAGTTCGAAGAGGGCTCATCGGTTACTCATCTTGATGAGCAGACATTTGGCAAATCAAGTACGGATTCGATGATGACGCCGGTACTAAATCCTGGGGAGGTCTTCACCTCACCTGGCCCGATTGCGCTCGCCATGATTGAAGATATGTTGACCAAACCAACAGTCGGTGCCGCAACTGGCGTCCCAACAAAACCAGTCAATGTAAAAGCTTTGGTGGGTGACAAATACGCGCTACTGACATTCGATACGCCAAATTGCAGTCGCACAGATCGAGTAACAAGTTACGAGGTGAAGATCTCTCCGACTGGCGAGGTTCGTAAATTCAAATCGACTCCGATCAAGATCACCAGATTAAAGAATGGAAAGCGCTACTCATTCACCCTATCTGCCGAGAACTCGAAGGGATCCTCTGAGGCTGTCGAGAGCAACTCGATCAAGCCTGAGCCCTCCGAGAAGTCGCGAATTCTGGATGGCAAATCCCAGGTAGGGAATCTAACGACAATCGATTTCCAGACCCGCCCCACAATCTTCTATAGCGACACCAAGAACCGCTCGTTGAAGTCACTCTCTTATACGAACGGTAAATGGCGCCCACAAGTAATCCGAAAAGGAATTGATGTCGGCAGAATCTCCGTCTGCACCACGGGGAGTGGAAGCAGCGCAGAGTTACATCTCTTTTATGCGGATATCAAGAAGCAAGACATCATCTATTCCAATTTGAAATCTGGAAAATGGGTACACGGAACACTGGATGGCGATGGTGACGATGTCCAGGATTATCGAGAGCTAAATCGGCGCAAAACCGCAGCTGATGTAAGCGTTTCAAATGCTTGCGCCGTAACCAAGAGTGGCCTACAAGTCTTCTACCGTGATGAGACCCAAGGAATACTTCTGGGAGCTGTTAAGACGAAGGCTGGTTGGGTTTATGAAGTAGTCGATGGCGATCGACGCACTGATAATCGAACTACTGGTGATGTCGCTTTCCAACTCTCTGCGATTTCGGATGGTCAGTTGGTTTACCTACTTTACGATTCAATTCTCACCTTGAATTCCAATAAGGATGCCACTGAAGGCGAGGTCCGACTTGCCGTTCGGAAGAGCGTCTTCCCGGAAGATTGGCGTTACACCACTCTTGATGGCCCAGAGCAAGGTAACGCAGTTGCTGGCTACGCAACCGCTTTACATACAAGCAAAGGACGAGTTAGGGCTTCGTGGTTAAGCGCTCGAGGGGATTCCTTGCCTAATCCCTCCCAGATAAATTTTGTCCGAATCACTGATTCGGATTTCAGCGAGACGATAACAACCAGCACTTTTGGGGCGCCGGGTCGGCCACTCTCGATTGACGGGACTGAGGTCGTATTCGGTTGTGCGGGTCGAATCTGTCGCGCTGGCCTGGATTCCGGAGAGACGAGACTCGTCAATGGAGCGCAGCAGATCACCAAATCTGCCCAATTGATAACTATCGGAAAAGCCCGCTATCTAGTAGCTGGAGTTAAAGGAAAACTTAGCCTGATCCGGCTTTAACGCTACTTCTTGTTTCGGCGCTGAATTCGAGTCTTTTTAAGTAGTTTCTTATGCTTCTTCTTCGCCATTCGCTTACGGCGCTTTTTTACTACTGATCCCATATTTATCTCCTAGTGGTGATTTAACCGAAGGATAGTGGGGTAGTTGGAGAAATAGCGGAATCTATTGCGAGCCGCCCGCGGGAATCGAACCCGCGACCTTCGCTTTACGAGAGCGACGCTCTACCGACTGAGCTAGGGCGGCGAGGGCCTAGTCGAGGACTACGTCCCCATTCGGTGTGCTTAAGGTTACCGAGACGATCCCAGTCTCACCATCGAAATCTGCTGGGTTTCGCCAGACAACTTCTACATCTCGGAATGCTCTCTGTGGTTCTGCGCCAAGCCAATCTTGAATTGTCTTCTCATCACCGGCGATTTCAATTCGCTTCAATTCAGCGACAGCTTTCCCATCGCCAGATGGATGATCTTCGGTCTGCCACTCGATGAAGAATGGAAGTTGTGAATCCTCGAGAGTTCCTAGGATTCCGATCTGCTTCCATTTCAATTCTTTGCCATCTGGTCGCTTGCGTGAACCTTCGACAGCATTCCTACCAAGGCGAGACTCGACTTTCGAAATATCCTCCGTCGAAACAACCCAAGTCATCCAACCGCCACCGGCGCTAGCACGTTGGGAAACAGCGCGGCCGAAGGGTGAGGATTCCGCGGCTGGATGTTCTAATGGGCAGACAACCTCGATGTAATGATTGTTCTTCAAAGGAAGGAGGAAATTTCGCGTTCCAAAACGTGGATGGATTCCACCATCAGTAAATGCGCCCCCGATTCGCGAACCAAGTCGTTGCACCACGTCGACTAATTGATCGTGTGGCGCTGCATATGAGAGATGGTCCAGCTTGAATGGCATGGCGGAATTCTGCCCTAGCCAAATGGGTGCTAATTACCACGCCCGGCGACGGCGACCTCGGTGAAGAAGCTCTCCAACAAGAGGGTTTGGGAGGCATTTGTCGCGAGAAGTTCCCGGATCTCTTGGAGGCGGAGGGCTAGGCGGGTGCTCCGCTCCGGGCTAAACCGCCCGCGGAACTCTTGGATTTCATCGGCTAAATCGAGATTGATCATCTCATCGTCAGCAGCCAAGACATCCCGCAAGAAAGATGCGTAATCGATAAGGGAGTTATCGAGTTCATCGCGGATCGTTCTATTCAATCTGGCTTTCTGATCCTTCTCCAGATCTTTCAACGCTTTTGCGCCGCCAGAGACTAATCCGCGAGTGCCACTTGAGAGAGCGGCTCGTAATTCGCTCTCTTCTTTCTCGTTGCCTTGTTGTAGTCGAAGCTCGGCGCGTTCTTCGGCAAGCGCGATCAATTCACCAGCCGCTCGAATAGCGCTCGCCTCTGATTTGATTCCGAGGAAGATCTGGAGCGCCTTACTTCGCCAACTTTGGAACTCTCTACTTTGAATAGCGGCCCGCGCTTTGCCGATATGTCCTTGCGAGATACTGGCCGCTAATCGCGCCGCTTCAGTATCTGCGCCCATCTCCTTTACGAGATATTCATATATCTCAGATGTGGTTGGTGTTTTAAGTGCAATGTGGCGACAACGTGATCTGATTGTGGGTAAGACATCGTGGAGCGTTGGGGCGCAGAGCAACCAGATGGTTTGAGCGCCTGGCTCCTCTAGGGCTTTCAGTAAAGCATTGGCTGCAGCCTCAGTCATACGATCACAATCTTCGATTACAACTACTCGCCAATCCGAAGTCGCTGCACCCCAAGCAGAACGAGAGACAATCTCCCTGATTTCATCAATCTTGATGCTCAATCCACTAACGTCAAGAATTTCGACATCCGGATGCGAACCGGCGCCTGCAGTGACGCACGCATTACATTGGCCACAACCACCTGACTTACAAACCAGTGCCGCTGCAAAAGCTTTCGCAAGATTCGACCTACCTGATCCTGGCGGCCCGGTAAAGAGCCAGGCATGGGTCATATCCTGATTGACTGAGCGATTCTGCGCGGCAGACACTGCTTTTTTGATGGTGGCGACCGCTTCGCTCTGGCCGACTAGGGAATCAAAGACTGACATCGCTCTTTCGCAGCAACTCTTCGATCTTGGCGACGATCTCACCATGAATTTCTCTGATTGGCCGTCGCGCATCGAGAACCAGGTAGCGCTCTGGATCAAGAGCGGCTAGTTGGAGATATTCCTGGCGGACTCGATTATGGAATTCGATTGATTCGCTCTCCAAACGGTCGGCGTTTTTTATCCGCTTGAGACCTACTTCCGCTGGCTGATCAAGGATTATCGTAAGAGTCGGAATCAATGATTCAGTGGCCCAACGACTGATTCGAGCAACTTCACCTGATGACAAGGTGCGACCAGCGCCTTGATAAGCAATTGACGAGTCGAAGTAACGATCTGTGATCACTACTTCGCCGCGCTCGAGTGCAGGTCGAATAACGGAGTAAACATGATGGGCGCGATCAGCGGCATATAACAGCGCTTCGGCTCTCGGCGAGATAGCGCCAGTCGCGTTATCGAGCAGAATCTTCCGCAGCCCAGTTCCTAGTTTTGAACCACCAGGTTCCCGAGTCAACGTGACTTCCTTTCCTTCTTCCTCGAACCAACCTTTCAACAACTTCGCTTGTGTAGATTTCCCAGAACCCTCGCCGCCTTCGAAGGCGATGAAGATTCCTTCATTGCTAGGAGAAGTTATTGCGCCAAGTTCGCCACGAAGTGCGCTTGCGATATCAGACCAGAAGGAGACACCTGGACGATCCTTCATCTGGTGATATGAGATAAGGCCAACCACGGTTGCAATCGCGCCACCGATCAACATAGTGAAAGCTGCGCCGTTATAGGTAAGTTCTGCTTCACCCAAGTTATAGGTGTGCTCTCCAATCGCAGCGGCGATTAAGGGCGCGATCGCTAGAACTGCCACCAGCGAGACGCGAACCAGGGCTTGGACAAAGGCAAAGGTTCGACCGCGGATATCATCGCTTACCTCCATGCCCAGCATGGTGAAGCCGGTGACCCAAGAAACCCCAGAAAAGGCCCCGATTATCAATACGACCAAGATAGCCAGAACCAGATTCTGAAGTAGCGATAGCACGATCAACATCGAACCGGCGACGGTCAACGCTGCTCCAAAGAGGCGGCGGCGAGAGAACTGGGCGAAGACCTTTGGACCGACTGCGATGCCAAGTGCCAAACCAGTGAAGACGGTACCGAAGAGAATTCCATATGCAGCATCACCCGCATTTAGGTCGCCCACATAGGTGCGTGCTAAACCAATGACGGCGCCAGCTGCGACAAATGCGCCAAGCATTCCGATTATCAATCCGCGGATGACACGGGATGAAGAGATGAATTTCGCACCATCAACGAGGGATGTAGCTAAGGATGGTTGTTGTTCTTTCTTGGTCAGATGCTCTTTAGAGATTGCGATTCGGGAAATTACAAAAGCGCTAAATAGAAAACTTGCGGCATTTAGGTATAAAGCTAGATCGATTGCAGTGTAATTCTCTAATCCAAAGGTTGCGCCGACGGCAGTTGCTGTGATGGAGAGGAAGGCGAAAGCTGCCGCTGCGATTGGTGCGCTGCCATAACTAGCGAATAGTGAGATCTGGTTAGCGCTCTCTAATTTATGTTTAGGTACCAGATTTGGGACAGTAGCTTCTTTGGCCGGACTCCAAAAGAGCGTCACACATTCAACAAGAATCGTCGCTGCGTATAGCCAGAAATAATTACCTACAATCGGAATCGATAGAAAGAGTGCGGCACGCAAAATATCGCCGATTACCATCAATCGTTTCCGATCAAAGCGATCTGCTATGACGCCAGCGATTGGGCCGAGAATCACCGATGGCAAAAGACGTGCGATGAATACACCTGCGATAGCGAAGTTAGCGGTTGCATAATCCCCGCCGGCTAGTTGTTGTGCCAGCGCAGTAGTAGCCAATAGCCCCAGCCAATCGCCGAAAGACGAGAGCGCCATCGCATTCCAGAGCCTGCGGAAAGCAGGTATCCGCAAGACGCTCTCGCTCGCGCGGATGGCGCCAGCGCTTGGATTTGGGATGGTCCCACTCATAGGGAGAGCCTATTACTTGGCTTTTTTCGGCTTACCGTCAGCGGATTTCTTCGCTTTCCGCTTCGCGCCCGCTTCTTTGACGGTCTTCTCGGTCAATGTAGGCGCGCTCTTCTTCTTATTGCGGCCTGATTTCTTAACCTTAGGGGAGCCTTCATTAGCAAGTTCCCAAGCGCGTCGACCAGCTAAAAGCTCCAACGCACGTTCGATCGTCATCGCCTCAACAGTGTCACCACGACGTAAGGTCGCATTGGTCTCACCATCTGTCACATACATCCCAAATCGACCATCTTTAACAATGATTGCACGGCTAGTCGCTGGGTCAACACCCAATTCCTTCAGTGGCGGTTTTGCTACACCGCGCCGTCGTACCTTTGGTTGTTTATAGATCTCTTCTGCATCATTTAGTGAGATGGAGAAGAGTAGATCCTCTGAAGGAAGTGTTCGCGAATCAGTGCCGCGCTTCAAGTAAGGACCGTAGCGACCGTTCTGGACAGTGATCTCTTCACCGGTGGAACTATCAATGCCTAATACTCGGGGTAGTGCAAGAAGTTTGAGCGCATCATCTAAAGTAACAGTGTCGAGAGTCATGGTTGAAAGTAGTGATGCGGTCTTTGCTTTGACTTCTTTCTTTTTCTTTTTATCTTCTGGCTCTGGCATAACTTCGGTTATGTAAGGGCCGAACCTTCCAGATTTAGCGATGATGGGCAATCCGGTATTCGGATCGGTACCAAGTTCGCGCTCTCCAGATGGAGCAGCAAGTAGTTCAATCGCTTTGGCTAGAGTCAATTCATCAGGCGCCATATCCTCTGGGATATTCGCGAATTTACGTTCATCGCCCAGGCCTTGCTGTAGGTAGGCGCCGTATCGCCCGACGCGGATCTCAATATCTTCACCCATCTTCATGGTGTTGATCTGTTGAGCATCAATCGCACCGAGATCTGCAGCTAGGTCCTGTAACCCAGGTTGGCCATCGTGGCCATAGAAGAAGTTGGTTAGCCAATTAATCCGCTCTTCCTCGCCATTAGCTATCCGATCGAGGTCTTCCTCCATCGATGCAGTGAATTCATAATCAACCAACTTGGTGAAGTGCTGCTCGAGAAGCCCAGTGACTGAGAAGGCGAGGAATGTTGGGACTAGGGCGCGGCCCCGCTTCACAACATATCCACGATCCTGGATGGTCTGGATGATCGATGCAAATGTTGAGGGACGACCGATTCCAAGTTCCTCTAACTTTTTAACCAAAGTCGGCTCGGTATAGCGAGCTGGCGGCTTGGTCTCATGAGATTCATATTTGAATTCAGTGACTGAGACTGGCTGACCTTCCACCATCGCCGGCAATCTCTTATCTGATTCTTCATCGCCCTTATCTTCAGTCACATCTTCATAGGCAGCTAGGAATCCGGGGAATGTGACAACCGATCCATTTGAGCGGAAGACTGCAGCGCGCCCATCTTTAGCTCTTACATCAAAGTCCACTCGAGCCTGCATCTTCTTCGCATCGGCCATCTGGGATGCAACAGTGCGTTTCCAGATCAAGTCATAGAGCGCTAATTGATCTCGCGTTAGTTCCGGCGCTAATTCACCTGGAGTCTTAAAGGATTCGCCGGCTGGGCGAATTGCCTCATGAGCTTCTTGGGCGTTCTTTGCTTTACCTTCATAGAAACGTGGTGAATCAGGGATGTGATCAGCGCCGTAGAGTGATTTTGCCGCTGCGCGCGCCGCCTTGATGGCAGTCTCGGAGAGATTCACTGAGTCAGTACGCATATAAGTTATGTAGCCACCCTCGTAGAGGCTCTGGGCGATTCGCATAGTCAATTGCGCGCCCCAACCAAGTCGACCGCCAGCATCTTGTTGCATCGTTGAGGTGGTAAATGGTGGTTTTGGCCGCTCGGTTCGCGGTGAATCCTCAATCGATTTAACGATGAGTTTCGTATTAAGTAAGGCATCTGCAAGTGATCTGGCTCGCGGTTCATCGAGAATGAGGACTTGCCCTGCGCTCTTCTCTTTCAGGGCGCCATTTGAGTCAAAATCATTGGTTGTGGCTACCCGTTGACCATCTACCGAGATCAAGCGCGCTGTGAAGTTCAGTTCGGTCTGTGCGGTCAGGTCCCACCAAGTCGATGCCAGGAAGGCCATCCGCTCGCGTTCGCGTTCGACAATCAATCTAGTAGCAACTGATTGAACGCGTCCCGCAGAGATGCGTGGCATAACTTTCTTCCAAAGGACTGGCGATAATCGGTAACCAAATAGGCGATCAAGAACGCGCCGAGTTTCTTGGGCATCAACCAATCGTTGGTCGATATCACGGGTGTCTTCAACCGCTTTAAGAATCGCATCCTTAGTGATCTCATTGAAAACCATCCGCCTTACTGGGACTTTGGGGCGGAGGATTTCCATCAAATGCCAGGCGATTGCTTCACCTTCGCGATCCTCGTCTGTTGCGAGGATCAATTCATCAGCTTCGGTGAGAAGTTCCTTTAATTCTTGGACTTTCTGTTTCTTATCAGGATTGATCACATAAAGCGGTGCGAATTCATTCTCGATATCCACTCCCTCGCGCGACCAGGGGAACTTCTTGTACTCCTTGGGAATATCGGCCGCGCGTTGTGGCAGATCACGGATATGGCCAATCGAGGCTTCTACGATGTAGTCATCGCCAAGGAAGCCACCGATTTTCTTGGCTTTAGCTGGTGACTCAACAATCACCAGCTTCTTAAGCTGCTTTGCCAAGTTAGCCAATCATCGTTGATTTACGTCGTCCACGGATTAGTGCGCCGACGATCACAACGGTTGCGAAGAGTGCGATTGCGGTGCTGACCGTATCGTTGCCTTCGAGAGCGAACTTGACTACCGCTGGAGTGATCAAGAGTCCGACCAAGTTCATAACCTTGATAAGCGGATTGATCGCTGGGCCAGCAGTATCTTTAAATGGATCGCCAACGGTGTCGCCGATAACAGTCGCGGCGTGGGCATCAGATCCCTTGCCGCCATGATTGCCATCTTCCACCATCTTCTTAGCGTTATCCCAGGCGCCGCCCGAGTTCGCTAGGAAGACCGCCATCAGCGTGCCGGTACCGATTGAGCCGGCTAGATAAGCGCCAAGTGCGCCTACACCGAGCCCGAAACCAACAGCAATCGGAGCCATAACAGCCAGTAATCCTGGAGTAGCTAGTTCACGGAGTGAGTCACGAGTACAGATATCGACTACGCGACCGTACTCAGGCTTCTCTGTGCCCTTCATGATTCCTGGGTGAAGCTGGAATTGATTTCTGACTTCCATGACCACTGCGCCGGCTGCGCGTGAGACTGCGTTGATAGCAAGACCAGAGAAGAGGAAGACGACAGATGCGCCAATGATCAAGCCGACCAAGTTTCTTGGATCTGCGACATCAAGTACGCCTTGGAATTCAAGATCAGTGACTGTGACGGCTGCTTCCTTCACCGCTGCTTTGATCGCATCAGTGAATGCACCGAAGAGTGCAGTAGCGGCAAGGACTGCGGTTGCAATCGCAATGCCCTTTGTAATCGCCTTAGTGGTGTTACCAACAGCATCAAGAGAGGTAAGAATCTTTGCGCCATCACCCTTTACATCGCCAGACATCTCAGCGATGCCTTGTGCGTTATCAGAAATCGGACCGAAGGTATCCATCGCAACAATCACTCCGACAGTTGTAAGAAGACCACAACCGGCAAGAGCGACTGCGAATAGCGAGAGCACGATGGTTCCGCCACCAAGTAAAAATGCGCCGAAGACCGCGGCAGCGATCAGTAGTGCGGAGTAAACGGCAGACTCGAAACCAACCGAGACGCCAGCGAGGATTACGGTGGCAGCGCCAGTCTTTGATGAAGCCGCAACATCATTAACCGGACGCTTACCTACTTCGGTGAAGAAACCGGTCAACATCTGGATTGCTGCAGCTAAGACAATACCGATGATCACAGCGCCGAGTGCGAGAACTCGAGGATTGACCGTGGTTGCGCTTGCTAGTTCTGGAGCTACACCAGTTAGCGCGGTGAAACTATCTGGTAGATAGGTATATGTCGCAAGGCCCACAAGAATCGCGGAAATAACCGCCGATAGATAGAACGAGCGATTAATAGCGTTCATCGCGCTCTTATCGGTCGGGCGGAGGCGAGTTAGGAAGATTCCCAGAATTGCAGTGAGGATTCCGATTGCAGGAACGATCAATGGATAGACCAGACCGCTATCTCCAAAGGCGGCCTTGCCGAGGATGAGCGATGCGACCAGGGTTACTGCGTAAGACTCGAATAGGTCGGCAGCCATACCAGCGCAATCGCCGACATTGTCACCAACGTTATCTGCGATGGTGGCAGCGTTTCGTGGGTCATCTTCTGGAATGTGCTTCTCGACTTTACCGACCAGGTCGGCGCCGACATCCGCAGCTTTGGTGAAGATACCGCCACCAACGCGCATGAACATCGCCAACATGGCTGCACCGAATCCGAATCCTTCTAGAACAGCTGGAGCGTCAGCGCGATAAAGGATCACGACGATTGATGCGCCAAGTAATCCAAGTCCAACGGTCATCATTCCTACAACGCCGCCTGTGCGGAATGCGATCTGAACTGAACGCTCCGCTGAACCTTGGCGCGCAGCCTCTGCGACGCGAACATTTTCTCGTACTGCAAGCCACATTCCTTGGTAACCGACGATTGCTGAGAATGCAGCGCCAACTAGGAAGAAGATTGATCGACCGATCTTCACATCAGTATCACCTGGAAGTGCGAAGAGCAGAATCACGACGATGACGACGAAGAAAGAGAGGGTTCGGAACTGGCGAGCTAGATAAGCAGCGGCACCTTCTTGAACAGCGGCCGCGATCTCTTTCATCTTTGCAGTTCCATCAGATGCGCTCAGTACTTGGGCACGTAGTGCGAACGCGATTGCGAGCGCTACTAGCGATACGCCAAGGATTATGTAGACCAGGGTCAAGTTGCTCCCAGAAACTTCTACAAGTGAGCTAGCCGCAAGGTGGGCTCTCATATCTCCTCCATTACCTATTCGGGTTACCTATTTGGGACAAGAGACAGCGCCACCTGTGTCGGCGCTGCGCACAATAAGGTGAAGTGTAAGCGGCAGACCCCCGATTAGACCTAATCCCAGCGTGCTGGGGGGAT
>VFQT010001559.1_pt1 | contig 27029 bp, 28 predicted proteins | sample 3512381 | NCBI WGS metagenome assembly VFQT01 (sample SAMN10412376, study PRJNA504923) | tailings metagenome | isolation source: Relicate 2 Philex TSF3 active mining site | place: Philippines: Tuba, Benguet | collected 2017-08-29
CCCTTTTGGTTGGATGATCCGTCCAAACCAGAACCAGCCCCACCTCTTACAACCCAAATCCAAACTGACCTCGCCATCATTGGCGGAGGCTACACCGGTCTATGGACGGCGCTGCAAGCCAAGCAAGCCGACCCAAACCGGGATGTTGTCCTGCTTGAAGCAGGGGAGGTTGCCATCGGCGCCAGCGGACGCAACGGCGGTTTTTGTGCCGCGTCGCTTACGCATGGTTTTTCCAATGGCAAAAGCCGCTGGGAAAAAGAACTCGCCACGTTGATAAAACTCGGCGAGCAAAATCTCGATGGCATTGAAGCTACCATCAAGCAATTCAACATCGACTGTGATTTCATCCGTTCGGGCGAGATGCACATTGCCACCGAAGAATATCAGGTGGACATGCTGCGCGAAGAAGCCGAAGAGGCTTCGCGCTATGGCATGAAGTCAACATTCCTCACGCGCGATGAAGTGCAAGCGCGAGTTCATTCGTCATCGTATCTCGCTGCGATCTATGATCCGTCCGTTGCCATGCTCAATCCCGCGCGACTTGCGTGGGGATTAAAGAAGGCATGCCTCCAGCTGGGTGTCCGCTTTTTTGAGGGCACTCCGGTCACGGCATTGGAAGAGAGGCGCGAGTCTATCATCCTCAAAACACCGCATGGACAAGTCGAAGCGCGTCAAGTTGCATTGGCGACGAATGCCTTTCCGCCTTTGCTCAAACATCTCCGGCTTTACGTTGTGCCCGTCTATGATTATGTGTTAATGACCGAGCCGCTTACCAAATCGCAGCGTGACTCGATCGGTTGGCACGGTCGCGAAGGCTTGGCAGATGACAGCAATCAATTCCACTACTATCGCACCACAGAAGACGGGCGGATTCTCTTTGGCGGATACGACGCCGTTTACTATCGCAATAACGGAGTTGCTCCACACCTCGAAAACCGCCCCGCCTCTTTCGGACTTTTAGCGGAGCACTTCTTCCAAACCTTTCCTACGCTGACGGGACTGCGCTTCACCCACGCCTGGGGCGGCGTGATCGATACTTGCTCACGGTACACCGCCTTTTGGGGAAAGGCATATCAAGGCAAGCTCGCATATGCGATGGGGTACACCGGTCTTGGCGTGGGTGCATCTCGCTTTGGTGCGCAAGTGATGTTGGATCTGTTGGATGGGAAGAAGACCGAACGCACCGAATTGCAAATGGTGAAGAGCAAGCCGTTCCCATTTCCTCCTGAACCGTTCCGCTCACCGATCATCAACTTTACACGCTGGTCACTCGATCAGGCAGACCACAATCAGGGGAAGCGAAATCTTTGGTTGAAAACCTTAGATGCGCTAGGGCTGGGATTTGATTCATGACAAAGGACATGTCTCACCCCGAAACCTTAATTTCGGAGTGAGACATGTCTTAAGAGCAAATAGGACGTGGATGTACTCTGAGTACGCGGATTTTATATTCCCTTTCCGCGTCAGTCCGTGCTCGTCCGCGTCCCAAATTAAATTCGGGGTTAATGTTGTTTGCTCTTAACTCCAACTCTCCTTGTAATCCATCACATATTGCTGAAACGTGATTGGCTTTCTGCCTATCAGATTTTCCACTTCATCCGTTACAGGTTCCGCCATCCCAAAGCGCGTGGACGTATAAAGTCCCATCATGACGACTGCGAAGGCGAAAGGCGTTCCGCGCCGCATGGTTTCAATGAAGAACTGTAACGGGTTCGGATTGCGATACGTGATCTCTTTCCCCAGAACGTCTGACATGATGTTTGAAGCCTGCCAATAATCCAATGCTTCACTGCCGGTTAGGTCATAGTTTTTGTTTTCGTGACCTGCCACGGTGAGCACTGTCGCTGTCACCGCGCCGATGTCGCGCGCATCAATAAAACTGGTTCTGGCATTCCCAACCGGGACGAAGATCTCATTCCGCATACGGATCTCCTGACGATGTACCGTATTCAGATTTTGCATAAAGAAGCTGCAGCGCAGAAATGTGGTGTTAAAGCCACATGCGGTTAAGTATTGTTCCACCTTGTAGTGGGGGACAAATTTGGCATTCTCAATGCCGATCAGAGAAAGAAAGACAACCTGTTTAACGCCAGCCTGTTTCGCCGCATCGATAGCCGGGAACATGATTCGTTTCACATCCGAGATTTGAGGCGGGCGCAGTAGGAACATTTTTTCCACACCGTTGAATGTATCCGCAAATGTGCTTGCATCCGCAAAATCAAAGCGGACGGCTTGTACTGCATTACCAAACCGCGCCTTGACCTTCTCTGCATCCATATCCGCCGCACGGACCGAGACGTTCTTGTTAAGTAGTTCTCGCACCACTTCCGCACCGACATTTCCCAGCGCACCAATCACCAAAATAGGGGACGACATAACTTTTCTCCTTACTTTACTTTATATAGACCAGTCGTTATAATAATTGGGCTGTCAAATTTTGGGAAGAGGATGATTGTCATGTCCACTGCACGCGAACAGATATTACAAACCACCTGCACTCTGCTCGAAAAGCAGGGTTATCACGGAACAGGCTTGAATGAGATCGTCAAAGAGAGCGGCGCGCCGAAAGGTTCGCTTTATTATTATTTCCCCGATGGCAAGGAACAGATCACTTCAGAAGCGGTTCTCGATTCAAGTCGGGCAACGTCAGAGCGCATTCGGGTGAATTTGCAGAATAGCGATAATGCGGCAAAAGCTATTCACGATTTTATTTTGCTGATTGCAGAGAATGTGGAGCGTTCCGGGTTTGCGGCGGGCAGTCCGCTGACAGCAGTAGCGATGGAAACAGCGACGAAATCGGAGCGCATCAATTTGGCATGCCGTGAATCCTATTCCATGCTTCAAGTGGCATTCAAAGAAAAACTCATCGCCAGCGGGTACACAAAAACCAAAGCCGATGAACTTGCCACTTTCATTGTGGCATCCATCGAAGGTGGCATCATTCTCAGCCGCACTTACCATACGGCAGATCCGCTGCGGCTGGTCGCAAAGCAGCTAAAAGTATTGATTTCAAATTAATTCAAGGAGAGAGTAATGAAGATCGTCGTTTTGGGGCATCTCGTGGGGTGGGGATTAACGTAGTAGAGCAAGCTTTGCAAGCGGGGCATAACGTTACGGCGTTTGTGCGTTCACCGGAAACCTTCAAACTTCAACATGCAAACTTGACCATTTTCAAGGGTGATGCAATGGATGCTTCCGCAGTGGAGCAAGTCATCGCCGGGCAAGAGGCGGTCATCAGCGCTTTGGGACCAACCCGTCCGCCTGTGCCACATATGATGGAAACCTCTGCAAAGAATATTGTGGCAGGGATGAAAAAGCACGGAGTAAAACGCCTCGTCTCCACGACTGGGGCAGGGGTACGACAACCCGAAGATCAGCCTAAGTTTATCGATCATTTCTTTGGCTTTTTACTCAATATACTTGCTAAAGATGTTGTGCTTGATTCCGCCGCGAATGTGCGTGTCATTCAATCATCCGATTTGGATTGGACTGTGGTGCGCTATCCGCGTTTGGTGGATGGAGAACGGAAAGGCGTTTATCGTGTTGGTTACGTTGGCAAAGACTCTGGTACTCAGATCACCCGCGCTGATGGTGCCGACTTTGTATTGAGAGAATTGGTCGAGAAAAAGTGGCTGCGTAAGCTGCCTGTGGTCAGTTACTAAACTGATAAAAAGAGACGGTCATCTTCAAGATGACCGTCTCTTTTTTACTTCTTTGCCGGTTTGGACATTTCGTCCACGACCGCGTTATAAAGTGTTTCGGCTTTCAACTCGCTGAGCGAGAAGCAGGGCGCTTCAAGATGGTCCGCCAGTTGTTGGGCGAGTCCCTGATCGAAGGCGGCATGCTCCATGTTGATCACTACCGAACGGATCTTTTCCATTGCGATCATTTCTGCAAATTTGAAGCCTTCTTCCTGCGGGGGGAGTGTTCCAAGCGAGACATTTCCTGCGCCATCGGTCAGTACGATGAGCAATGGTTCCACATCAGGGTGAATATGCTTTTCATGGGTGATCACATCATGTGCCATGAAGAGTCCCGCCGAAAGCGGAGTCTTCCCGCCGACAGGAATATCCATGAGGGCGCGTTGAGCAAGTTGAACCGAGTTGGTGGGGGAAAGCACCAGCGTGGCGCGATCTTTTTGGAAAACGATCAAGCCCACACGATCACGGCGTTGATACGCATCTGTGAGCAGCGAAAGGATCGCGCCCTTCGTTGCATTCATACGCTCCGCAACAGCCATGGACCAGGAAGCATCCACAAGGAAGAGCACAAGGTTCGCAACACGCTTTACACGGATCTTGCGTTGAAGATCGCCCTTCTTGATGGAGAAGGCGAGTTTCTTGCGCTCTTCAGTTCGTTGTTTTTGGAATGGGGCAGCTGCACGGATGGTCGCATCGAATGCGATGTCGGTCAGGTTATCGCCAGCAGGGCGGGCTTTGATGTATCGCCCATGTTTACGTTCAGTCTTGGTGAGCGAACGGCGGCCCGCCTGCTTGCGAGTAAGTTTATCTAGTGGAGTGTTGAGCTTGCGCGGCTGGAACGTCTCGCCGGCTTTGACCTTTTGTCCGCCTTCCCACCAGTTCGCATTACTGCTTGCGAACACTTCCTTGTTTTCCATCGGTTCGGGATTGCCCTCTTGCGGACCTTGCTCGGATTGCTCATCTTCCAGCTTTAAGTTTTTTTTTCCTCGTTCTCGCCTTTTTCCTGACTTTCAGAGGAATCATCATCCTCTTCGTTCGGCATGGACTGACCAGCCAACTGCTCGATGCGTTCCTGCAGTTGTTCGGTGGTCATTTCGGCTTGTTGGAAAGGCGTGCGCTTGATGCGGTGGGGCAGAGCCAATTCCGCGGCAAGGGCAATGTCGTGATCATTGATCTTGGTGCGGCCTTCAAATGCAGCTTCTGCACGGGCAGCTTTGAGGATGACCATATCCGCGCGGTGACCGTCCACGTTGAGCGAGGCGGTGAGAGCAGCGATGGAGAGCAAGTCACGGCTCGTGTATTTGACCTGGTCTACGAGTTCGCGGGCTTTGGCGATCTGCTGTGAGAGTTCATCTTCCTTGGGCTGCCATTGTTTGCGGAAAGCCTCGGGATCGCGTTCATAGGCGATGTTGCGTTCCATGATGGTCATGCGTTCACGAGCCTCACGGATGCCAACGATCTCGACTGAAAGGGCGAAGCGATCCAGCAACTGGGGGCGAAGATCGCCTTCTTCAGGATTCATCGTCCCAACGAGGATGAAGCGTGCCGGGTGAGCAAAGGAAATACCTTCACGTTCCACCGTATTCACGCCCATGGCAGCAGAGTCCAAAAGAATATCCACAACATGGTCGTCGAGCAAATTCACTTCGTCGATGTAGAGCAAACCGCGATTCGCGCCTGCCAACACACCGGGTTCAAAATGGCGTTCACCTTTTTGAATCGCTTTTTCGATGTCGAGCGTTCCAACTACACGATCTTCAGTTGCGGATACAGGTAAATTTACGAACGGAGTTGCGCGTTCGGCTGTAGGAAGTTTTTTTGCAGCAGCGTAACGTTCTTTACATTCGGTACACCATGTGCTGGATTTATCAGGGTCGCAACCAAAGCGACAATCTTGTACAACTTTGACGTGGGGGAGAAGTGCTGCAAGCGAACGAGCAGCTGTAGACTTTGCAGTTCCGCGTTCACCGCGAATCAATACGCCGCCGATGCGCGTATCCACGGCATTGAGAATCAGCGCACGACGCATGCGCTCTTGTCCTACGATGGCTGTAAAGGGAAAAATTGCGGGCATTTGTTTACTCCAGCCCGTGATTATAACGCTTGTTTTGGAAACTCGCGTGTAATTTTGGGGTTCCTTCTTCTTATTAGGGTTGTCAACTTATCGTTTCACTTGTATAATCTTACTCATATTTCTTTTAATTGGAGTCACAAGTGATGGATCAAAATGAAACCCTGAGCGGGACAAATAATGCGCAGGGAGATCAGAACAACAATCAATCGATGGAGGCGCTGTTAGCATCTGAATCGTTGAGCATTGATCTTCCCAAAGCAGGCGAAATCCGCAAAGGGACTATTGCAAGTATTTCACAAAACCAGATCCTGATCAGCATTGGGGCGAAGTCCGAGGGCGTCGTTGCTGGCAAGGAATTGGAGCAACTGACCGAAGAAGAGCGCGCCGCTCTGAAAGTCGGACAGGAACTTGACGTGTTCGTTATTATCCCCGAAGATAATAACGGCAATGTTGTGCTTTCCCTCAAGCGTGCCTTTGAACAGATCGCTTGGGAAAACGTCGAGAAGATGATTGCCGATGAAACGGTGTTCGACACCAAGATCATCGGTTTCAACAAGGGCGGTCTTATCGCCGCCATTGGCAGCCTGCGTGGGTTCATCCCATCTTCACAGATCAGCGCTGCCCGCCGCGCACAGTCTACGGGTGATAAGCCCGAACAGCGCTACCAGAAGATGGTTGGTCAGCCGATCTCCGTCCGCATTGTGGAAGTGGATCGCGAACGCCGCCGCCTTATTCTCTCTGAACGTGCAGCCAGCACCGAATCTCGTTCTGAACTGAAGGAACGCGTCATCGGTGAATTGGAAGAAGGCAAGACGTACATTGGTCGCGTGACCAGCCTTGCCGACTTTGGTGCCTTTGTCAATATCAATGGCGCAGACGGTCTTGTTCACCTCTCCGAAATCTCTTGGGATCATGTCACTCACCCCAAGGAAGTTCTCGAAGTGGGGCAGGAAGTTAACGTCAAGGTCATCAACATCGACCGCGAAAAGAAGCGCATTGGTTTGTCCATCCGCGCTTTACAAGATGATCCCTGGAAGAACCGCATGGCGAAGTTCAGCGTGGGTCAGTTGGTGGAAGGTGTCATTACCCGCCTGACCAAGTTTGGCGCCTTTGCCCGCCTCGAAGGCGATATCGAAGGTCTCATCCACATCTCTGAGCTGAGCGAGAACCGTGTTGAACATCCCAAGGAAGTTCTGCACGAAGGTGACGTCAAGACCCTGCGCATCATCCGCATTGACGTTGACCAGCATCGCATTGGTTTGAGCCTCCGCAAAGTGGACTCAGCCGCGTTTGCCGACAAAGACTTCAAGATGCTGACGAAAGACTTCGGCGGCGACGAAGATAACGAATAAATAAAAGAGCGCACCGAAAGGTGCGCTTTTCAATTATGAACCCTACACCTTTCCTGGTTGACGCTCACGCAGATATCGCCTATAACATGCTCAAATATGGGCGCGATTACACTCGCCCGGTTTCTGAGATCCGCACACTTGAAGCAGACAGCCATACTGTGCACGAGAATGGCGATACTCTTATCAGTTGGCACGAATATCAACGTGGCAACATCGCTATTATTTTTTCCACGCTTTTTGCTGCGCCAGTTCGTTTTCGCACGTACGAAACCGAAACCTTAATTTATAAAACTTTTGATGAAGCACATAAGCTTTATAGCACGCAATTGGATACATACCATCGGATGCAAGATTCGATGCCGGATAAGTTCCGCATCCTCGCCTCCAAACGGGACCTTGAACTGCATCTTGCCCATTGGGCGGATGCAACACCTGAAACGTCCAGACCCGTTGGCATGGTCATTCTTATGGAAGGTGCGGAAGGCATCCGCGAACTTTCTGAATTGGAGATGTGGCATAACCGCGGTGTGCGACTGATCGGACCTGCCTGGGTCGGCACACGGTATTGCGGTGGCTGGAAAGAACCTGGTCCGCTGACGGCTGATGGGCGAAAACTGTTGTCTGCCATGGCAGATTTCAATTTCACTCTCGATCTCAGTCACATGGACGAACGTGCCGCCGTTGAAGCCTTGGATATTTACGAAGGCCCCATTGTGGGAACGCATGGCAATTGTGCCGCACTCATGCCCAATTCCAACTCGAACCGACATTTCACCGACCGCATCATCGAAGGCATCATCGAACGTGATGGGGTAGTGGGAGTCGTGCCATTCAACACCTACCTAAAAGTTGGCTGGCTGCGAGATAAAGGGCACCCGCGTGAAGAAGTTCCATTGGGTGTTCTTGCCGACCATATTGACCATATCTGCCAGATCGCAGGTGACTCGCTCCACGCCGGCATCGGCTCCGATTTTGATGGTGGCTTTGGGGTACAGTCCGTTCCCCCAGAAATTGACACCGTCGCAGACTTGCAAAAACTGGTATCCTTATTACAGGCGCGCGGATATTCTGAGACAGATACCGCCAATATCCTCGGCGGTAATTGGATCGCCCGCCTAAAAAGAAACCTGCCCTAAAAACCTATGACCAAGACTCAAACCAACGTAGACCCCAATACCAGTTCAGATGAATCTGCCGTCCCACGAATTCGATTGGGGCTGATCATCACGTTCATTGGATTGTTTATCTTCGCGGTTGGTACCAAACCCGATCTCTTCGGCTGGGACCGCAGCCCAGTTGTTGGCTTTGTTCAGATCATTGTCTTTCTCATTGGCTTGGCATGGATCTGTCTGGGCGGTTATCTTGGCTTGCGTTCTCTTTGGTGGGGACTTGAACGGACCATCATTGGTGACATTGGCAGCCGCTTGGTAGCCACAGGATTTGTCTTCGCCGTATTTGCCGGGCTTGCAGATATTGTTGGCATGGGGTCACACTCCTTCCCACAAATCCCATACTTTGGTCCCTGGCAGGCGACCGGGGTATTGATCGGTCAGGGCATCATCGCGTTGGGATTTTTGATGATGATCCCGTTTCGACAGAAGTAATTTCTATCGTAATAACAATAACAAAAAAGAGTCCGCATGCGGACTCTTTTTTGTTGACAATCGTTCTACTTCGTAATTTTTCTCGCTTCCATATAGAAGCGTTTTTCTTTCGCTTCGCCCATCGAGAAGGTTTTGCGGGGAAGGGCCCCATCCAAGATCACGGTCTTGAACAGTTCGTTCTTGTGCATGCCCGCCAGATAAAAGCCGACATTGCCGCTTTGGAGTGACAGGCGTTCCACCACATCTTCGCCGTGGACATAGTCAATTTTCTCCGCGCCGCCATTTTTCACGAACGGGTCAAGGAAAGCTTGCAAGGTTCCAACTGCGAGATTGGTGGACGGATTGCTGATCTCGATCACGCCAAACTGCTGACCGCCTCCCACCACCCCGATGAGTTGCTTATCACCAGTGGCAGCATCCACACGTTGAGTCATTTCCGCGCCATTGGCAACAGCGCTGTATTTGTAATTCATACCAAAAAAGGACTGCATCTCCGCGAAGATGTCTTTCTTCAAACCGAACAACACGCGGTGAATGGGCTCAAATTCCAATGCCTCATCGTGGACGTTCTCAATTTCAACCAAGGCATAACGCGCTGGGTGATCCATGCCGACTTCACCCTTGATCTTTTCCCAAATCGCTTTGGCAGTCGCAAGCGAGTGATTGCCGTCGCCCATGGCGAAGAGTAATACAGGCAGAGATTTATCCACACCGTATTTAGCGGCAAACGTTTCAGGAGAGGCAAGTCTGCGCAGGGCTTCAACGACCTGATTTTCGAAGGTTGCATCCACAGCATACCCGGCGAGGTGACCACTACCCAGCATGGTTTCAAAATCATACAACTTCTGGAACTTTGCTTTCGCATCGGTCAACGGTTCTATGACAGTTTTATTCGGGTCATCGATCAACACGAGGATGTGTGGGAACTCAAGCATTGCCCCTTCACGGATCTTGATGCGCGGAGGAAGGCGATCCACGATCGTCCCTTCGGTGGCGCGGATCAGGCTGGAGGAACCTTTGTTGTAATCATAGCGTTCAAGATCGAGGCAAAGCATCAGACCTTTGCGGGTCTTGCCGTGCAAAGTTTGGCGCTCGACATATACAAAACCATCATGCGGCTGGAGGACGCCTTCATCCATATACTTCTTCATCGCCGCTTGAATATTCTTGATGCGTTCTTCGCCGCCTTCTCCTTCAAGATAGACCTCAGGGAAGGTCAGGCGCAAGGTTGAAGGTGCGTCGCCGACGATCTTTTCCACATCGTTCCAATATTCCGGCTCGGATGTGAACTGGTCGCACGCAACGACTGCCCACTTCTGCGGGTCGATGCTGGGTTTTGGGAGATAAACTTGTGGGATCTGAATACCAATATCGCTGATGATTTTCATATTATGTCTCCGTTAAATCGTAGGGGCGAGGTCTCCTCGCCCAAGGCGGGGGACCCCGCCCCTACGGGGATTCGATTATTTTCCGTTCTTCGAGAACGCTATCAACTTCTCTGCCACTTCCGCGCCAACGCGAGCCTGGGCTTCCTTGGTGGCTGCACCAATATGCGGGGATGCGATGACGTTATCGAGCTTGGCGAGTTTCCAGTCGGTGGGGGGCTCTTCGTTGAAAACGTCGAGTGCGGCTCCGGCAACCTTTCCACTGGTCAGCGCTTCGTAGAGTGCATCTTCGTTGACGATGCCGCCGCGTGCGCAGTTGACGATGCGGACGCCGTTCTTCATTTTGCCGAATTGTTCCTTGCCGATCATGTTGCTGGATTCTTTGGTTTTTGGCAGGTGCAGGCTGATGTAATCTGCCTGGGCGAGCAACTCATCGAGGCTGACGAGTTTGATTCCAGCAGGAGCTTCTTTCACGAATGGGTCATAAGCGACCACGTGCATTTCCATGGCAATGGCGCGTTTGGCAACTTCCTTGCCGATGTTACCGATGCCGATGAGTCCAAGAGTCTTGCCGCCGATCTCATCGCCGTTGAAGGCTTTCTTTTCCCATTTTTCGGCTTTCATGGTGGCTGAAGCCGCATAGAGCGAACGAGCCATCATCAGCATGTAGCCAATGGCAAGCTCTGCTACCGATTTGGAGTTTGCAAGCGGAGTGTTCATAACCGCAATGCCTTTTTCCTTGGCATATTCATGGTCAATGGTGTCGAGCCCGGCGCCGCCGCGGACGATGACTTTGAGGTTGGGGCACACGTCGATGAGGTCTTTGCGGACCTTGGTTCGGGAGCGGACGACCATGCCATCGTAGTTCGGCAGCTCGACCATGAGTTGTTCGGGGGTGATGTCGTCGCGGACGTCGACGGTCAGCCCGGCGCCCCGCATTTGCTCGATGTATTCTTTTTCAGTCTTGTCGCAGATAATGATTTTCATTGGATTCTCCTGATTGACTTTGATTCGAGAGTGGAAATTAATAACAGGAACCGAACCGGCGAACCGGCTAAGTTCCTGTTTGTGAATTCATACGCAACACGTTGGTCATTCTAACAATGCGATATACCTTTGTCAACGATGGAAATCAGCCCATATGGGTGCTTATTGTTCTTGTAGATTTGTCTGACAACCACTATAATGATTTAGATACGTTTGTCTTATTTTGCACTAAAATGTGCCGGTGTAGACAACTGTATATGAAACAGTATCAAGCCCAAGTCTTGTGATGAGGCGTTTGTCATCCAAAATTAAAAACAGGAGTTTGAATCCATGTCTGAATTAAAGAGAGTCTATAACTTCAATCCCGGTCCGGGTGTGTTGCCGTTGGAGGTTTTGCAAGAGGCGCAGGCTGAACTGCTGAACTTCAAAGGCACTGGCATGTCTGTGATGGAGATCAGCCACCGTTCAAAGGAATTTGAAGCGGTCATCCAAACTGCCGAAGCGGATCTGCGTGAATTGCTGGGTATTCCTTCCAACTACAAGGTGATGTTCCTGCAAGGTGGCGCGACCCTTCAATTTGCGATGGTGCCGATGAATTTGCGCCCAGCTGGTACTTCTGCCGATTATGTTGTGACCGGTTCCTGGAGCAAGACTGCTGTGAAGGAAGCCAAGAAACTTGGCGCGGTGCATGTTGCGGCGACGACTGAATCTGCGAACTTCAACTGCCTGCCCGAGAAATATGATTTTGATCCGAAGGCTGTCTACGTTCACTACACAATGAACGAGACCATTCATGGTGTGGAGTTCTTCAATGAACCTGTCGTGCCCGATGGTGTGCCATTGGTTTGTGATACCTCTTCCAATTTCATCAGCCGCCCGATTGATGTGAGCAAGTATGCTTTGTTGTATGCCGGCGCGCAGAAGAATGCCGGACCTTCTGGTGTGACAGTTGTGATCGCACGCGACGATATGATCGCTCGCACTCCCGAGAACCTGCCTGTGATGCTCGATTACAAGACCCTCGCGGAGAGCGGCTCTTTACATAACACACCGCCATCTTTTGCCATCTACATGGTGGGACTGGTCTTCAAATGGGCGAAGAAAATGGGCGGCTTGGCTGCGATGGAAAAACACAATCGCGAGAAGGCTGGCATCGTTTACAAAGCCATTGATGAAAGCGGTGGTTTCTACCGCGGTCATACCGTGTCTGAAGCCCGCTCGTTGATGAATATTCCGTTCCGCTTGCCGAGCGAAGAACTCGAAGATACCTTTGCCAAGGAAGCCAAGAAGAATGACCTGATCGGTTTGAAAGGTCATCGTTCCGTTGGCGGCATGCGCGCCTCTGTTTACAATGCGATGAGCATTGAAGGCGCCAAGGAACTCGCGAAGTTCATGGCTGAATTCCAGAAGAAGAATGGGTAAGAGTTAGTAAATGGGGGATGGTGAATAGTAAATAGATATGCCTTCGATTTCTACGATCGAAGGCATTTTTTGTTATGGGTTTTGTGCTTCAGCCAGGATGTTGTTCTCTATTTTGAAATATTTCGAAACGCCTAACGAAGGCTGCGTTGTAAATGGCTCACCGGGATTTCTGTCTGCATAGTTGATGGTGATGATGCCACTCTCAATGCGTGTGCTTTGAGGGGCAATACGATCGCCTAAAAAGATGGCATTTGTGCCTTCAACTCCGTTTGAGGTTTGTATGGCAGCAACTACATAGAAGAAGGTTCCACTTCCGCCAGAGGATTGGGTGAGTAGAAAGGCGACATCGTTCTTGCCATCGCTGTTTAGGTCACCGATGGCTTCGCTGCCGAAATAGCGGGTGGTGATCTTGGTTGCTGAACCCGGTGCGGATTCAACTTCAAAAAATCCATTTGTTAGTGTCACAAACGACCCTTCGACTAGATAAGTGGCATTTTTATAGTCAGGCAAATCGACAGATGAAGTTTGGTCCGAAGAAGTGGGGGATTGGGTTGATGTGCTGCAAGCAAGGAGCATAACTGACATAGACAGAATCGAAAGAAAATTTTTCAAGGGTTTCCTTTTATTTCTCTGAATATTTAATCGTTAGCATGGTTGATAAAAACGTCGTCAGAATCACCAGGAGAAAAAGCATGGTTCTCGGCTCATTGCCTTGTTCAGGGTTAGTCAACCCGGCTTGAGCGAGGAAAAGAAAATTGAGAAATAGAAACAAGCCCACGGCTCCGAAAGAGGCAATGGATTTTGTCTTCAGTTTTCCAAAGAAGAGCATGGTCAACCAGATCAAGATGACGATATTTGATGTGACACGCAAAAACTCCAATTGATCGGTAGCGGCGTGGATGATGACATCAAATATTTGTATGAGAGTAGTTGCGATACCAAGGAGTTTTGATGAAGTTGAGTGCATCTCTTAATCCTTTTTCACCCATGCACCGACTCCTTCAATGCGAGTGACTTGAATCCTTGTGATATAGCCGGGAGGGGGATTGTCCATTGGCGGGAATTTCACACCGGGACCCATGTATACATAGGCGAGTTTTTGCAGCAACTCTGGTGCGCCTCCTTCTGTGATGCGAGCGGTTCCGTGGACCACAGCATATTCCATCAGCCCGTAACTGCTCTTGGTGTCGGCTTCCAGCGAGAGGATCACGCGACCATCCCGCTCGATGTTGCGGACCTTTTGATTGCGCGGTAGGTGAGCGCAAACGATCTCGTCGTTCTCGATCCCGATCCACACTACGGTTACGTGCGGGGTACCATCTTTTTTCAAGGTAACGAGATGCGCATGCGCACCCGATTCGATCAGCTCTTTAAGGGATTGTGGAATTTGCATGATGTCACTCCTACTTATCAAATCTTAGAAGCATTTTGCTGGAAGTTGTCCCCACACGGTTGACCACTTCACCAATCACTTGGAAACCAAATTTTTCATACAGCTTCTTGGCAGGGTTTTCGTTACGGACGGTGAGTACAATGGCGGGGACCTCATGCTCAACTTGTTCGATCAAAGCCGAAAGAAGGGCAGAGCCGATACCTTTGCCTGCCCATTCCGGTTGGACGGCGATCGCCAACTCAGGTGTTTTGTCGTCATGGTATCCATAATGAGATAGATCGCCTGCGAACAAACGCAGCCATGCCGCACCAATATTGTCCGAACTTTGCATATCAAAGGCGATCACACCAAGATCACCATGTTTTCCCCATCCCTCTGCATACTTGCGGACATGCGGATTACTTTTAGCGGCTTCTGAAGATGTTGCTCCTTCTTTTGCCAATTGACCAGCATGAAAAAGCATTTCCCAAAGAAAAGGAACATCTGCTTGTGTAACAGGACGAATAGAGATTTTCATGCCCGGTAGTATACGCGGAATTACAAACGGAAGAAAGCATTTCTCTCACCACTCACAAAATACTATTTGCTATCTCCCATTCGCTCCTAATGAAACTGTAATCCTCAGCCCCAACCCCTCCAAACCCTAGCGGGTATAATCGTCGCATGGACTTTTTCTTTCCCGAAGACAACCTTACTCGAGCCGTACCTGAAGAAACGCACCTAACGTCCCTTAAAGCGGAAGCCTATCCTGATGGGCGTCGTTTGCGTGTTAATCTAGAAGTCACGCCGTTCCAAAAGCGTCCCTACATTGAAGTCGTGTTAACCAATGCCGATGGTTATGAGATCGCCTCCACCAGCATCGTTGAGCCGCTCAGTTGGAAGCTCGAATTTACCATGCACATCCGCGGCGAACTGCGCAACCCTTACACCCTAAACGCCCGCCTGTATTATCCCGATAACGGACCTTCTGACGAACCGCGTCAGATCTCATTGGATGTAAACCCGCCTCAAGACTCCCCCGAGCCTGACTCCAATTAAATAAAATTTTCCATGCTCTGGCATTCCTCCTCCCTTCGTGCGAAGACCCTGCTGCTTGCCACTCTCAGTCTTTTACTCTTCGCCTGCACGCAAAACGTCGAAACTCCGCTTCCCATCGAAAACCTAAACGTATCGACAGAGACTCCTATTCCCGCTCCTGTAGACCCTGAAAGCGAAGTGGTTTTTCTTTCCATAGAAGAGAATGGATATTCCCGTCTCTATTTGTTCCGTTCACTTAACTCTGAACTAATGCGCATCACATTGGGCGCATGGAACGATATCACTCCTGCTCTCAACCCTGAGCGTACCCATCTCGCATTTGCATCCGATCGTGATGGCGATTGGGACTTGTACGTCATGGAACTGAAAACGGGTGATATCAAACAAGTCACCAATTCCACACAATACGACTCATCTCCATCCTGGTCACCTGATAGTCAGTGGCTTGCTTTTGAGACGTATGAGAATGAAAACCTTGAGATCGCTGTCGTCAACGTGGATACAGGCGAGATCGTCCCGCTTACGCAACATCCTGCCTCCGACCACTCTCCAGCCTGGGCACCAGATGGGCGTAATGTCGCTTTCATCTCCAACCGCGGTGGTGATAGTGACGTGTGGCTTGCCAACCTCGACCTTGCCGGTGATGAACGTTACACCAACCTAAGCAATACTCCCTTTGCTTCTGAAAACGGACCCCTCTGGAATCGCAATGGTACGCAGTTGTTGTGGTCATCCACTTCACAGACCATCGGCTTTAGTGGTCTCTACATTTGGAATGCAGATGACCCAGACCGCACTGCCTATTGGGTGGGGGATGGCAATGTTGGCACTTGGAACGAAGCCGCAAATCAAGTAATGTCTGCGGTAAGTGCGCCGAATGAGACCTATCTCACATCCTACGACCTGACCGGTAAACTTCTTCTGACATCCATTCCACTCAGCGGACACGTCCGTGGTATGACAGGGGGCAGTGTTGATTTGCCAGATCCTTTGCCTGCATCCTTTACACAAGCGGCATCAGAGCCGTTTGCTCCGTTGTGGTCCCCTGTGATTACGCCTGCTGGTGATGTACCCAACCAACGCTGGACGGTTGTGCAGGTCGCGAACATTCAGGCACCTTTCCCGCAAATGCATGACCTTGTAGATGAATCGTTCGCTGCTCTGCGCCAGCGTGTTTCAAATGAAACCGGTTGGGATGCGCTTGCCAGTTTGGAGAATGCCTTTGTTCCGCTTACTACCAGCCTTGAACCCGGCATGGATGAAGATTGGCTCTATACCGGTCGTGCCTTCGCCATTAACTCTCTCATGGCAAATGCTGGTTGGATGGTGACCCTGCGTGAAGATATTGGTGCACAAACCTACTGGCGTATCTACATTCGCTGCGCCTTGCAAGATGGTTCGTTAGGTGAGCCTATTCATAATGCACCGTGGAACTTGAATGCCCGCTACGACCTTGACCCTCGTACGTATGAACAAGGCGGTGTGTATGCGCCTGTCCCTGCTGGGTATTGGGTGGACATTACCTCATTGGCTCAAGCCTATGGCTGGGAACGTCAACCATCCCTGCCGACATGGCGGACTTATTACAAAGGCGCACGCTTTACCACATTTGCCAACACCGGCGGCCTGACATGGTACCAAGCCATGCGTGAACTGTATCCGGAACAGGCACTCGTTACCCCAACCAAGGTGAAGGCTCCCACCATGACGCCAACCAGTACGGCGACATTAACTCCCTCGAAGGTTCCCACCCGCACACCACGCATGACCTTCACACCTTCATCCACGCCAACCATTACTCTGACCCCATCAGAGACGCCAACCCCGTCTGTGACACCTACGCCGCCAACGATCATCCCGGGCGGGTAGATCATCAGTGCAATGCCATTGCACCTTTTAATCATGAATTTCAAACGACTTCTTTCCTCTTTCTTAATATTGGTCTTTCTCTCTGCCTGCACCTACGAGATAGGTGGTGTCACACCTACACCGGTGATTCAGTTCGAAGCGGAGAGTCAGCCTGAAGTCCTGTTTGAGGCGTTTGTCACTCCATCCCCGCAGCCATTTCAGTTTAGTCTTCCCACGCCTGGTGCGGAGCCGATCACGAATTGGCGTCCTCCTCTATACCCTGTGCCATGGGCAGTAGGACCGAACGATCATTTTTATTTCACCCGCCCGATCGCCGCGGACCAAACCAATTGGCCCATCGCGGACTACCGTTATGGCGGCGTGTTCTTTGGGCGCGGCATTGTGCATACCGGTGTGGACATCCCCTCGCCGGAAGGGACACCCATCATGGCAGCCGGACCCGGCACCGTGGTTTGGGCAGATTGGGGTTTGTTCCTTGAGATCCCCGGCGATGAGACAGACCCATACGGCATGGCTGTGGCGATCCGTCATGATTTTGGATACAACGACCAACAGCTTTATACGATCTATGCTCACATGAGTCAGATGAATGTGATCAAAGGACAACACGTGGAGACGGGGGAGGTGATCGGCTTGGTCGGTTCGACAGGCGCTACTACCGGACCTCACGTTCATTTTGAGGTACGTTTCCCGCACAACTCTTTCTTCTATACATACAATCCTGAACTGTGGATCGCTCCGCCGCAAGGTTGGGGGGTGTTGGTGGGACGCATCATGAACGATAAAGGGGAGTTGATCCAACAGATGGAGATATTGGTTGCGCCAGAACGTGCTTCGCGCACCTTCACCGTGCGGACCTATGGCAAAGAGGGTGCGGTTAATGCTGACCCGTATTATCAGGAGAACTTTGTATTGGGTGACCTGCCGGCTGGCATCTACAAAGTTTCATTCAAGTATGACGACAAGCGTGTGCAGACCTGGGTCGAGATTTTCCCTGGGCAGGTCACGTATTTCACATACAAAGATAAAGAAGGCTTCAACGTCTCCCGTCCGCCTGCGCCGACTTTGGACTTTGTGCCTGAAACCTTGCCTGCAACTCCCACACCCAAACCGTAACCCGTAACCAACCCCTCACGCATCTTGACAGACAGAACATCTGTGCTATACTCTCGACTACTTAACCCACTTAACCTCAATTTTGAAATTACCTTTCGTGGTTAAGCAACTAAAGGAGACTAACTCATGGCTAGAAAACGTGCAGCATCCGCAGATGCCGCCCCCTCACAAAATGTTGATAACGCCAAACGCGCTGTTTTAGATAAAGCAGTTGGCGATATTCTTAAACGCTACGGCGATGGTTCCATTATGCGCCTCGGCGAAGCCCAAGGCATGGTGACCGAAGTCATCCCCTCCGGCTCCCTTTCGCTCGATATTGCTCTTGGCGTTGGCGGCGTTCCACGCGGACGCATCACTGAGATCTATGGTCCTGAGTCTTCTGGTAAGACCACCCTTTGTTTGCACATTGTAGCTGAAGCCCAAAAGGCCGGGGGCACCGCAGCCTTCGTCGATATGGAACATGCGCTCGACCCCGTCTATGCTGCCCGCCTTGGTGTGGACATTGACAACCTGCTTGTCTCTCAGCCCGATACCGGTGAACAAGCGCTCGAGATCGCTGAAACCCTGGTCCGCTCTGGTGCAGTGGATGTGGTCATTGTTGACTCCGTTGCTGCGCTTGTGCCGCGTTCCGAAATCGAAGGCGACATGGGTGATGCCACCATGGGTGTGCAAGCTCGTCTCATGTCTCAGGCGCTTCGCAAGTTGAGTGGTGCCATCAACCAAACCAAGACCTCCGTCATTTTCACCAACCAACTTCGCCAGAAGATCGGCGTCATGTTTGGCAACCCTGAAACGACCACGGGTGGTCAGGCGCTCAAGTTCTACGCCTCCCTCCGTCTCGATGTGCGTCGTATCCAGTCCATTAAGATGGGCGAAGAAGTCATCGGTAACCGCACCCGCGTCAAGATCGTCAAGAACAAAGTGGCGGCTCCGTTCCGCACTGCCGAGTTCGACATTATGTTCAACGAAGGCATCTCCAAGAGTGGCGATGTTCTCGATCTGGCGACCAAGTTCGAAGTTGTTCAGAAGCGCGGTGCGTTTTTCTCCTACGGTGATATTCGCATCGGTCAGGGTCGTGAAAACGCCAAAGACTACTTGCGCAACAATCCCGACCTCATGGCAGAGATCGAAGGTGTCATCCGCCAGAAATCCATGGCTGGTGAGATCGCCATGCCGCTCGACATGGGCGATGGCGGCGGTGGTGAAGAAGCTCCAGCTGGGAACGAAGAAGAAGCGTAAAATACAGTGGACACGGAAACGTGTCCACTTTTCTTATGATGACAAAACACCGCCTCTTTCTTAACCGATGTTTGATTCTGCTCTCAAGCTTTTTTCTTGTTGTTGCCTGTTCCCCTCAGCCCACGCCAACGCCATTTCGCCCGCCAACCCTTATCCCCCCGCCACAAATTACACCAACCTTCACACCCTTACCCATCACCCCAACCATTGCGATCACCATCACTCCCACCGTGGATGCCGGTCCTTGTACTAACGAGTTGACCTTTCTCGATGATCTCACAGTTGAAGATGGCACAACTTTCGCTCCTGGAGCATCCATTGATAAACAATGGCTGGTTCAAAATGATGGCACATGTGATTGGGATGCAACCTATAAATTGAAGTGGGTGAGCGGTTTCACCCTTGGAGTGGGCGAGGAACAACCGCTCTTTCCGGCACGTGCTGGAGTACAGGTAACATTGCGGATCGTCTTCACTGCTCCTACTGAACCCGGCACCTATCAAACTATCTGGCAGGCTGCTGACCCCAATGGGAATTTATTTGGGGAGACGGTGTATATGGAGATCGTTGTGCAGTGAAACTCATTAAGTATTTTTCTCTGTTGTTAGTAGCTTTTCTTTTGCTGGGCTGCGGACCCGTCCAGTGTGGCGATAATAATGGAGAGGAATGTTTGCGTGTTCTGTTTGTGGGGAACAGCTACACGTATGTGAATGACCTTCCGGGGATGTTTTCAGAACTGGCTCGTTCGGGTGGGCATCAGGTGGAAGTTGGCACGATTGTTGAGGGTGGCTTTGCATTGGAGAATCATGTCGAGGCATCACAGATCGGCAGGACATTGACCTCCAGCCAATGGGATTATGTTGTTTTGCAGGAACAAAGCCAGTTACCCTCTGTCGAATATTCACGGACAAATTTCATGTACCCCGCAGTTCGGATCCTGGTCAAGCAGATTCGGTCCAACAACGCTCAACCTCTTTTATTTGAAACATGGGGTCATAGATACGGGTATCCCGAAAACGGAATGCCAAGTTATGAGTCCATGCAGTATGAGATCGATCAGGGGTATCTGACCATCGCACGAGAACTCAATGTGCCGGTAGCACAGGTTGGTTTGGCATGGTTTCGTGCGCTAAAAAATGATCCTGAACTTCAACTTTGGCAGGAAGATGGCAGTCATCCCTCAGAGCAAGGAACCTACCTTGCAGCATGTGTGTTCTATGTCACTCTTTATAAAGAAAGCCCGGTTGGGCTGAATTATCGTGGCAATTTATCGGAAGAAGTTGCAACCCAGCTGCAAGAAGCAGCCGCAAGTATTCTCGTCAATCCATAGATTTAGGAATGAAGGAGAAAATATGCCCGCACAAAATGATTTCCCGATTGTTTTTGAAAGTCTAAGATCCATTCTCAAACCATACACCAAAAAGCTGACCGTCAAGAACGATACAAATGAGCTTTATTACCTTGATGCTGCTTTCAGCGAAAAATGGAAGAAGGAACTTTTCTTCGCTTCGGCGCATATTAAGAAAAATTACGTCTCGTTCTATCTCATGCCGGTTTACATGTATCCAGACTTGCTGAAGAACATCTCGCCTGAACTCAAAAAGCATATGCAGGGAAAATCCTGCTTTAATTTCAAGAAGATCGAAAAAACCCTGTTTGATGAGTTAGGTCAACTCACAAAGCAGGGTTTTGATAGGATGATGAAGGAAGAATATTCGTAGACGATTTGGACGTAGGGTATCACGCACTTTCACAGACTAGTTCACGCTCATGAACCCGAACAACTTCCACATGCCCTTCATGAACTTGTGTCCACCATCAGGGTTGAGGTATTGATTGGGGCAGGAGCCGGGGATGACAGCGATGCCATTGGCGGTGCACACATCCACTGCGGAGGGGGAGACGCTGGTCATGCCTTGAGCAAGACCGGGTTTTGTGCCCATCATACAATGCATCCAGACATGCTTGATGCCAAGGTCCACACATTGTTGGACGAGCTGATCAGTCACTTTGGGATTGGTGAGGATGAAGACCGCATCAGGCTTGGTCGGAATTGAGGCTAGGTCGGGGTAACAGGCGTCGCCTTGGAACGAAGCGATGCGCGGGTTAACAGCAAAGACTTGGTAGCCAGCATCCTTGAATTTTTGGTATGCCAGATTGCATCCTGTATCGCGTTTGTCTGAAACGCCTACTACGGCGATCCGCTTTTGGGCAAGGAAATCTTGAACCATTGTATCGAGCTTTGACATTTGAATTCTCCTTTTGTACTTTACGCCCCAGCCTGTGAAAAGTTGCACTAACAACGATTATAAGGAGAAAAATTTTGCTTTCAAGATGACAAACTTCCTTGACCTCTACACTATTTTTTTCTGGGGCCAGGGGGCAAGCGGTGCAATAACACCTTCGCCTGCATTTTGAGCCAAGGAATCGAACAGAGTGCGGGTGTGGTCATCGAGTGGTAAATACTGATTGAGAAATAATTCGCCGTGTGGGGTGATGGAGATGGTGGTGGATGTGGCGTAGTTGAGCGGGCCAAAATCCGCATGGGTGTAGCGAAATACATCCACATTGGCTTCACGGTCTTGCTCAAAGGATGAAACCATGCGCCAATACCGTTGGAAGAGGGGATATTCCTCGGGGTCTCGAAACGCTTTCATAAGATATTGAAAGTATGGCTTGGGGCGGTATCGAAAACTGTTCTCTCGAATGAATCGCATTGACCCCACTGCATAATGGTCCCAGTTATCGAGGACCTTTGAACGGAGTGTCAGGTCTTTCCCGAACATCATGCGGACGGTGCTGTATCCGCCAGGGACTTGCGGGGCAATTTCAAGAAGCGCAGGTGATACCTGAAAAAATGCTGCGGCGATGTAATTGATGGCGAGTACATCAGAGTACACATCCATGATAAAGGCAGGCAGCCGCAACTTTTCGGTGATGCTGACCATTTTACCGAGCACCTTTTCTGCATCGATAGTATCGGTGGCAAGCGCTGCAGAGGGTTGACGGATGATGCGATGTTCGTTTACTCCGCTTGCTGCGAGGAAGAATTCGCGCCGTTCGATGGTAGTGAGGTGCAGGGCATTTGCTAGTTCAAATAACAGATCTGGATCGAAATATTTTTTTACGCCCCGTTCGATCTGGCTGATAACAGCAATATCGATCTGAGTGCGCTCAGCTAGTTGGAATTGGGTTAAGTTCAGATCCTGACGAAGCAGAGAGACGAGAAAGCCAAATTCTTTACGATCCATGCGAATCCTCCTACCATTAAGCCAAGGTACTCAAAAAAAACTTTGAGTAGAGTGTAAACCCATTTACTGGACTTTTCAACCCTTGGCTATAGAATATATAAATTCAATTCACTCACTTCACCCTCTGTAGAGGGGAAGGGGCACTACAAGGGAGCCTCGGCTAAATGCCGAGGTTTTTTTGTTTCTCTGCTCTTACAAAATTTTTACGCTTTTGTACTATAAATGTAAAAAAATCTTCAGTTCTCAGGAGGCAACCATGACGGATGCAACCGCCCAACAATTTACTTTCAAAGCAGAGACCAAGCAACTTCTGCATATCCTTATTCATTCCCTGTATAAAGACCGGGAAGTTTTTATGCGTGAATTGCTCTCGAACGCTTCTGATGCGATCAACCGCCTGCGTTTTGAGATGCTGACCAATCAGAATGTGCTCGATCCGAACGTGGAGTTGAAGATCCATGTGAAGGTGGATAAAAACAACCGCACTATCACCGTTCAAGATACTGGTATTGGGATGACGCAGGATGAACTCGTGGACCATCTTGGTACGATCGCTCAATCGAGTGCACGGAAATTTTTGGAAGCCGCCAAAGATAAAGGGCAAGACGCGTCTGGCTTGATCGGTCAATTTGGCGTTGGTTTTTATTCGGTTTTCATGGTGGCTGAGTGGGTGCGGGTCACTTCGCGCTCATTTCGCCCAGATGCGCAGGCGGTAACCTGGTATGCCACCGGGGATGATACCTACCAGGTCAGTCCTGCAGAAATGACCGAACGTGGCACACGCATCGAAATTAAACTCAAAGAGGATGCGGCGGAATTTGCCGAGGATTACCGCCTGAAGAATATCATCCACAAGCATTCGGATTACATCGGTTTTCCCATTTATGTGGGGGATGATGAGAAACCGGTCAACAAGCAGACGTCACTGTGGCGTACTGCTCGTAATGAGATCACTGCTGAACAGTATAAGGACTTTTACCGCCAAACGACACTTGATTTCGAAGACCCGCTCATGCACCTGCATATGGTGACCGATGCGCCTGTTCAATTGTACGCACTGCTGTTTTTCCCTTCAAAGGCAGACCGTGGTGTGTTCTCACTGCGCAAGGAAGATGGGTTGAAGTTGTACTCCCGCAATATTTTGATCGATGAGTACAACAAAGACTTGCTGCCTGAATATCTGCGTTTTGTGCAGGGTGTAGTGGATTCTGAAGATTTGCCGCTCAACGTCTCGCGTGAGACGGTGCAATCGAGCGGATTGATGCCGAAGCTCAAGAAGGTGCTGACCAACCAGGTCATTAAAGAGTTGGAGTCACTCGCAAAGAAGGATGCGGAAAAATACGCTTCATTCTGGAGTGAGTTTGGTGTGTATCTAAAACAGGGCATTGCTGCCAGCCCCGCAGATGCCGACACCATCACACCCCTGTTACGCTTCAAGACCAATACCAAGCCTGAAAACTGGTCTTCCCTTGATGAATACGTATCGAGAATGAAGGATGGGCAGAAGGTCATTTATTACATTGTGGGTGAAGACCCCAAAGCGGTACTACGAAGTCCGCATTTGGATGCATTCCAGGCGAATGGCACCGAAGTGCTGCTATTGACCGAGCCAATGGACTCGTTCATGCTGATGGGCTTGCATAAGTATAAGGACTACGAACTGAAAAGTGTCAGCGGGGCAGAGGTTGATGGGGCAGAGCAACCCAAGGCTGAGTCTGAAGCGGCGAAGATTCCTGAAGGAGACTTCAATGCCCTTGTCGAAAAATTCAAGCAGGTCCTCGGTGAGCGCGTGACTGATGTTCGCTCCAGCAATCGTTTGATCACATCTGTTGCGCGTTTGGTGGATGCCGATGCCAATTCCAACCCTGAACTTCAGCGGGTTTACAAGTACCTTGGCAAGGAATATGAAGTGCCAAAGAAGGTGTTGGAGTTGAACCCTTCACATGAGATGTTGAAAAACCTGCTGAAAACAGATGGCGAATTGCAGACCATCATCATTGAACAAGTCTTTGACAGCGCTTTACTGGTGGAAGGTTTACACCCAGATCCTTCGAGCATGGCGGAACGTGTTCAGCGCATCATGGAAGCAGCATTAAATAAATCTCAAAAAATGTGACATTCATCACTTTGCTAAAACCTTTCAAAAAATAGTCGTTGCAATTTGTCTGTAAGGAACCATATAACAATGCCTATGTTATAGTGTTTTTAGACATTCGAAAAAGGCAAACTCGGTGAAAACCGGCGACGCAAAGCTATGGGTCTACCATCATCTCGATGATCATGACCGCCAGGCCGCCGATGATTGCATCAATGCAGTTCTATCTGCCTGGCTATCATAGCCAGGCTTTTTAATTCGGATGGCTGTTTCAACTTTCTAGTTTGAATACAAATACTTGAAATAAGGAGAAAAGCCATGTTTAAGAACCTAAAGATCGTATTTGCAGTGATCGCAGTTGTTACTATTGCTGTTGCATCCTATGCATTCGCCGCATCTAATACTGTTCCAGCCACCAAAGCTGGTGAAGGAAGCGGAACTGTGACCGGGTATACCGTTACAAGCGTTGTGTACAACCTCAATGCCACAGACCCTTCGACACTTGATAGCGTTGCTTTTGATCTTGGCGCTGCTGCAGCAACTGGGAAAGTGAAAGCTCAGCTTGTTGCCAGTGGCACCTGGTACGCCTGTACGCTCGATACCGGCACTGTTTGGGAATGCACGACCACCGGGCTTGATGTTTCAACCATCAATCAGCTTCGTGTCGTTGCGGCCAGCAACTAAGATCCGAATTTCTCACAGCCAGATCCGTTCTATGTCCGTCCCCTGTTTTGAAGGTTGGAAGGGTGATCGGAACGGGTCTGGCAATTCCCTTGATTTCTCATGATAAAGATCAGCAAAGAGCAATCCTTTTATATTAAGGGTGCCTCTTTGCTATTTTTTATCTTAATATATTGGCTTTCGCTTGCACCCAGTCAACTTGGCGGACCGTTAAAATATGTGATCGTGAACGGAAAAAGTATGGAGCCGGGGTTCATCCTGGGAGATCTCGTTCTTGTTCGGGAAGAACCTGTTTACAGTGCAGGGGATGCCGTTGTGTACCATGACCCCGAACTTCAGCAATTCGTTTTTCATCGTGTTGTTGGCATGGAGTCGGACCGTTTTATCTTACAAGGTGATAATAACGGCTGGCTAGACTCTTACCGACCAACGCAAAACGAGATCGTTGGGAAACTGTGGCTGCATGTTCCGAATTTTGGCAAACTGATAAACTGGGTGCGGGTACCGGTTAATGCTGACATAACAGCTGGACTGTTTGGAGTTTTGCTTATGATGGACTTATTCAAAAGAACGCCTCGTACCAAACGGGTGGGTGGGTCACCACCCATTCACGTGGGTGCCACTTCCCAGCTGAGTCTTGCCATCTTCAGCGCATTGACCGTTCTTTTCCTCATCGTAGGTGTTTTTGCGTTCACCCGTCCTGTAGATCTGCCTGCTGAAAATATTCTGTATCAACAAACCGGTGATTACTAGAAGTCATCTCAAAAATGGTAGACTGAGGCTCAAACCCCAATAGGGAGCGAGCGAATGGATCTTACAGATGAACAATGGGCAGTTGTAGAAGCATTGTTACCTAAACCTAAAAAACGAGCAGATGGAAAAGGCAGACCACGAGTAGATAATCGCAGCATCTTGAACGGCATTCTTTGGGTCATGCGTACAGGGGCACCGTGGCATGATATGCCCAATCGATACCCGCCGTACCAAACCTGCCATCGGCGTTTTCAGGAATGGGCCCAAACGGGCACCTTTGAGACCATCCTCAAGCAACTGGTACAGGACGTGAAAGAACGAGGCGACTTAGATCTGACAGAATGTTTCATCGATGGCACCTTTGTCATGGCTAAAAAAGGGGCTCAGGGGTGGGAAAAACCAAGCGGGGCAAGGGTACAAAGCTCATGGCAGTGGCAGATGGCGCTGGTTTTCCTGTCGCCATATCCGTTGGAAGTGCTTCGCCGCATGAGGTCAATCTAGTCGAGAAGACCTTGGATGACCGTTTGGTGGACGAGAACCCTGAACGATTGATAGGAGATCGAGCCTACGATAGTGATCCATTAGATGAGAGGTTAGCCCAACAGGGCATCTTGTTGATTGCGCCGCACAAATCCAATCGCAAGAAGCCAAAGACACAAGATGGGCGCGAGTTACGCCGCTATCGCAGGCGATGGAAAGTGGAGCGCTTGTTTGCTTGGCTGCAAAACTACCGTCGCGTTCTGGTTCGTTATGATCGTTTTCTTGAGAATTACCTCGCTTTCGTTCATCTTGCTTGTATCGTTATTTTTGTCAGAAACTATTTTTGAGATGAGTTCTAGAAACACTTGTCTCGCCATTTTTAGAATAAGGCTCGACATGATCGTATTCAATTTCATCAGTTTCTAGGTTGATAATCTCGCCAGAAATAAAGCAGCGCAAAGAGCCATCGCTTTCGCGTTGCATTTCTACAACTTGCTGCTTTTCTTCTTCGTTGATTTGACGTTTTGCCATATAAAATCTCCTGTGTGTCCGTCTTTACTTGTTCTATTTATATTCTGCCTGATTCTCG
>VFQT010001561.1_pt1 | contig 27019 bp, 27 predicted proteins | sample 3512381 | NCBI WGS metagenome assembly VFQT01 (sample SAMN10412376, study PRJNA504923) | tailings metagenome | isolation source: Relicate 2 Philex TSF3 active mining site | place: Philippines: Tuba, Benguet | collected 2017-08-29
CATTGCGACGTTCGCCGACACCGGCGACAACAGCGATGATCGTTTTCGTCGTTTTCGCGTTTCTGCGGATGGCTGTCTTTCGACCGGAGACACCAGGAACTCAGGGACATCGCGAAACGGTGACGGTAAAGCGTGTTCTGGATGGTGACACGTTTGATCTGACTGATGGTCGTCGCATCCGCATGCTGGGCATCGACGCGCCGGAGGTTGCTCACGAAGATCAGCCGGCGCAGCCTTATTCCAAAGAAGCCACAGACTGGCTGAAGTCACGCATCGAAGGTGCAAGTGTTTCGCTGCGGATCGATTCGGCCAGGAAGGATCGTTACGGTCGAACGCTTGCCTGGGTTTATGACGAACACGGAAAAATGCTGAATGAGGAGCTGCTGGCCGAAGGACTCGTGCGGCTTCTGGCAGACTTCGGTCTTCCCGCCGACCTGGAGCCTCAGCTTCGCCAGGCGGAAAGCGAAGCAAGGATCCTGAAAAAGGGGCTTTGGTCCGTGAAAGCCGGGAAGAAGAAGTTGGCGTCGCGTGTGGATGATGTGAAGGATCTTGTAGCGGAACGGCGCAAGCCGTCCGGTGAATTCAACACACAGACTCACCGGAGGGCTCGCGCCCTGCCGCTACAAACACGACGTTTCTTCACGAATTTGGCGGGTGTGACAACTGGCTGTTGATGAATTTGTCAGGGATGGCCAAAATGAGCCTCCCCGGTTCTTCCCTCCTGACAGGTTCCCGCCATGCTGACGATCTACGGAAATCCTCGATCTGCGTGTGATGGTATTCCTCGTCGTCAGATCTTGAGCGCGGGAGGAGCGGGCTTGCTGGGCCTGTCATTGCCTCAGTTGCTTGCCGCCGAAGCTCGTGCCGGCGAATCGGGAAGTCTGCCTGTTGCCAAAGCCAAGTCTGTCATCTTCCTGTTCCTGTTTGGCGGTCCCAGTCAGCTGGAAACGTTTGATCTGAAGCCGCATGCTCCGGAACAGATTCGCGGGCCGTATAAACCTATTGCCAGTCGCACACCGGGACTGCTGATCGGCGAACATCTGCCGATGATGGCAGCAATCTCGGATCGTTACCGCGTGATTCGAACGATGTCGCATTCGTTCAACGATCACAGTGGCGGCGGACATTATCTTCAGACGGGAAAGCGATGGCACGTTCCGATTGGAGGCGGCTTTTCTCCGACTCCCAAAGACTGGCCATCGATGGGTTCCATCGTTGAATACGTCGACCAGCAAAGCGCGGGGCTCAGTCGCTCCATGCCGTCGTACATGGTGCTCCCGAATTCGCTCGGCGCGCTGCAGGAAAAGGGCCAGTATCCTCGGCCTGGCGAACATGCCGGCTGGCTGGGAACTCGATACAACCCGCTGACGACCGGCATTCAGAAAAAGTCTGTCGATGACAATCCGTATTGGCGAGTCTGTGCGGATGAAGAACTGTCGTTTCAGATTTCTGACCTGAAGACACCCGATGGCGTCTCCGACAGTCGACTCGCGCGGCGACGCAGTCTGCTGGAACAGTTTGATGCGGAACGTCAGAGAATCGATCTGCTGGAACAGTCTGCTGCTTCCGTTGGCTTCAACGCGTTTCGCGAGCGAGCGTTTTCGCTGATGACGTCGGAACAGATTCGCAGCGCGCTGGATATTCGAAAAGAAGATGCGGCCGTGCGAGACCGCTATGGACGACACTTGTTTGGCCAGTCCACCCTGATGGCTCGCCGTCTGGTCGAATCCGGCGTTCGCTATGTGACGGTGCATTACGATTGTGTCGATGGGTACAGCTGGGATTCGCATCGCAACAGTGACGATGTGCGAACGAAGCTGCTGCCGACGTTCGATCAGGCGTGTTCCGCGCTGCTGCTGGATCTTGAAGAGCGAGGACTGCTGTCGGAAACACTGGTGATCGCGACCGGCGAGATGGGACGTACTCCGAAAGCCAACTCGAACTGGGGACGCGATCACTGGAGCACGCTGTTTTCGTCCGTAATTGCCGGGGCAGGAATTCCAGGCGGAACGCTCTACGGCTCTTCTGACAAAGATGCGGCGTATCCCAATGAAACGCCGGTCAGACCGGAAGATCTGGCGGCCACGGTCTATCATGCTCTTGGAATCGATCCCGACCTCCGCGTGCCGGATGCTCAGGGACGCCCAACTCCCATCGTGGACGGCGGCTTCCCCGTCACAGAACTTTGGTCAAGGGGCTGAAGAGCCCACTACACAAAAATTAGCGGCCGGGCGCAAGCCCTCCGGTGATGATTGAGGATTTTGAAGAGGCAGCCAAAGGTTTCAGTATGAGCAATTCGGTACCGGACGTGATCACACTGGCGATGATGCGAGAAGTTCTTTCCGTGCCTCTGCTGTGCGATGCGCTGGATGCGGCCGGGTATCGCCGCCAGTCGCCTCGGCTGCCCATCGTTCCTGTGACGCTTCCGAACGTGACTCTGATTGGACGCTGCAAGACAACACTCTGGGCCGACATGGCGCATGTGGATCCTGTTCCCTACGAGCTGGAACTGAAGGCGGTGGATTCGTGCCGACCGGATGACGTTCTGATCTGCAGCGCGGGAGGTTCGAACCGATCGGGAATCTGGGGCGAGCTTCTGACGACAGCCTCAAGAAACACGGGCTGCATTGGTGTGATTGTCGACGGAGCCGTGCGAGACATCGCGAAGATGCGAGCCATGAACTTCCCGGTGTTTGCCCGCGGCATGAATCCTTACGACAGTCGCGATCGCCAGCGAGTCATTGACGTTGACGTTCCGGTGGAGCTCGACGGAGTCACCTTCCATCCGGGTGACCTTGTCGCGGCTGATGAAGATGGCATCATTGTGGTTCCTCAGGAAGTCGAACGAGACGTCGTGCGAGCCGCCTGGCAGAAAGCTCACGCAGAGAACCAGGTGCGTGATGCGATCCGCAACGGAATGTCAGCCACCAAAGCGTTTGAGACGTTCGGTGTGCTGTGAGCAAAAGTGCTGTGATCGAACGCCGCGAATCGGCGCAGTGTGATTGCACATGAACGCTGAGGAAGAAAAGTCTCGTCTTTGAACAGCATACAGGTTAGTATTTCCGCATGGACACAATACTGGAAATCGCACAACGAGTGGACGCCTTCATGATAGAACGGTCGCCGGTTCATGACACGATGCGCCGGTTGGCAAGTGCATTGAATGAGCTTCAGATTCCGTATGTCATTGCGGGAGCGATGGCCGCGAATGCCCATGGCCACCGTCGAACCACGGCAGATGTGGACATACTCCTGCGCCGCGAACATTTGGCCCAGTTCAAAGATCGCTGGATTGGTCGAGGCTGGTTGGATCTGTTTGAAGGTTCCAAAGGCTTCAGGGACACGATGAATGGGGTGAAAGTTGACGTACTGATCGTTGGTGATTATCCGGGTGATGGAAAGGCGAAGCCTGTTTCGTTTCCAGAGCCTGAGTTGGTGAAAGAGGTTCGTGCTGAGGGCCTGCCGTATCTCAACTTGAAGTCTTTGCTGGAGTTGAAGATCGCCAGTGGAATGACGGCTCCCCACAGGCCTCGCGATCTTGATGACGTCATTCAGCTGATTCGCAGCAATTCTTTGCCGAGGGATTATGCTGGACAGCTCGACCCGTTTGTTCGCGATAAGTTCCTTGAGCTCTGGGAAGCCGCACAAATCTCCGAGGACTATTAACGCAGCGCTGCATGTGCAACGTGTTGGTTCCGTGAGCTCAGAATTGCTGGGTTCCCGTCGGCGGGGACTGCTGGGACCCAGCAACCGCGATTCGTCGTTCTGCAGAATTTGGCCGTAGGATGGCCGCCCTCGGCCGTCTTGTTCTTGTTGCGTTCTTCGCCCGAGTTCCCGCCATTTGGATATGCGTTTGATCTGCCCAAACGAACCTGAACAGCAAACGAGAAACAAACTCAGTCGGCCGAGGGTGGCCATCCTTTGAAATTTGAGATTTGAAATTTCAGATTCGCACTCCAAAGAGACTATGACCAAAGGCGAGCGGCTGGTGTCAACCTGCCGGTTCTTGGTTCTTGGTTCTTGGTGCTTGGTGCTTGGTTCCTGGTGCTTGGTTCCTGGTGCTTGGTGCTTGGTTCCTGGTGCTTGGTGCTTGGTTGGAGCGGGGGCAATTGTTGATGGTTGTTGGAGATTGGAAAATGCAAAGTGGGCGTGCTGGGATCCCGCTGTTCTCGCTTGCGCGGGGATGACGAGAGTGTTCAGAGATGACGGGATTTGTTTGCTGCAGTTGCTGAAACCGTTTGCTGCTCGCGTCGGAGACACGAGCCACTTTGAACACCGAAAACCGAACACTGAAAACTGAAAACCGAACACCGCTTGCTTCTCGCGTCGGAGACACGAGCCACCACCTTTGCAGGTGGAAGGTACATCGAAAACTGAAACGGCGGCTTCGTCGAATCAAATGACTCCTCAGACAGGTCCCTGGCAATCAGCGAGTCGTTCCAGAGTGCCCTGTAATGCTTCCAGATGTGCTGGTATCGGTCGGTCGTTTTCAGCTGCCGATTTCTGTCTTCATGATTCGACGTGTCGTGAAGCTGGGCTTGGGGGTCAGCGGCAAACATCGCTTCAACGATGTGCACCGCCTTGTAGAAGGCGATTGTCACGACCTACTGTGGGAAGTCATCCACGCGACTCATCATGAAATCGAGTGCTGCCTTGTTGTCCATGGCGGCCCGACAGTGCGATTCCTTAGTCGGCATACTGATATACGTCGCCGTTTGAAAGGAATGCAGAGACGCCTTCCGATTCAACAAGCGGAAGGGACATTACGTTCAGCTTGATCATGTCCAGCGACTCATCCGAGGCGATCTTGATGTCGAGGTCCGAAAGCGAGTCGACAAGTTCGGTATCCATTTCAATCTTCTTTTGAACCACCACCAACAGCATGTCGGACTGGCGAATTGTCAAATGAACTGAAGAGATGAGAGACCGATTCGCTCGGATCCAATCCGGCAGCGTTTTGCTCAGCAATGTCTCAAACTGTTTCGAAAAACGATAGGCGCGATCTGATGCTTTGCATGCCCTGACAGCCTCTTCCACCGTGAGCACAAAACGATCTTCGTCCAGGGAGATCACGCAGACGTCCCCGGACTTCGATTCATCGAGCAGCGTGATGGAACGTTTGGCAACTTGGCTCATTGGGACTACCCGGAATTCGATCTCTGTGGACCAGCAATGTGATCAGTAACCAAGCATGACAATCCGAGGGGCTTCTCACCAACGGAAGCACTCGATCAACACGAGGAAGTTCAACGTTCGAACGATTGCTGGCGGCGATATACCGCTGTATCCACCGGAGTTGGAGAATTGACGTCCCGTTACGAAACGGCCAATCAGCTGAAATACGGACAGTCGGCAACCGGCCGCACAACGTATGTGTACGATACCAACGGGAATCAGCAGATCGAAATCCCGGCAGCTGGAAGTCGCACGACGGTGACATGGAACTGGGAGAACCAGTCAACCGTGTACCGACTGCCCTCAGGTGGCCGCGTAACGATGCAGTACAACGGCGACAATCGCCGAACCGAACAACAGGAGTCGTAACATGGTAACCACGACGAAGTATGTGTGGGATCCAGTCTTTGACTGTGTGACGCATGAACTGGATGAGAACAATGCCGTCAAGGCAGTCTACCACAATGAGCCGCAGCAGTATGGCGGCGTTCTCAGCCAGCGACGCGGCAACACCTCACACTACCATCACCACGACGCTCTGGGTTCCACTCGCTTCCTGACCGACAGTGCCGGCACCGTCACAGACACTTACCTCAACGACGCCTGGGGCAATTCAGTCGCCTCGACGGGCACCACAGTGAATCCCTTCAGATGGGTCGGCAAGTACGGCTACTACACCGACAACAGCACCGGGCAGGTTTACATCAGGGCAAGGATGTACCAGCCGACAGTAGCACGTTGGACCAGTGTTGATCCTATCGGCTTTTTTGATGGTATGAATCGTTATCAGGCGGTGAGTACCTCGCCCTTGCAAATACTCGATCCTACAGGGCTTCTCTGTAATTTACTTTCGGTGACGACTACGGGTCCGACAAATGCAACGTTTGAAGACGAGGGAAGTAATGGTGTGCGTATTAGCTTTACAACGGAGATATTGTTTTTTCGTCCGTGCTGTGATTGCGAGTTTCGGCAGTACTTCAAATGCAATTACGACATCGCTTTCATCTTTCCCAACGGCACCGTGATTCAGGGCCCAAGACCCGACCGTAGACAATCTCAGGCATTCGAGGAAGACTGCGGTGACTTGAACCATGATGGGCAAATTCAGCCATGGGAGTGTTACGGAGGACGCCGCCCCTCAATACTCCGTCCAAAGGTTGGCGTTGTTGATAAATGGACAGATTGTCGATACTGGATGAAAGACGAACCTGCGGATGCGTATTTTTTCAAGGGTGCCCAGGACCTACTTGAGGACATTGCCAGGAGTCAGGAAAAACGTTTGCCAAAGCCGCTTCCCCGGGGTATCAAGGTCAAGCTTTGTATGTCATGCGCATTCAGACAAGTCGTAACTGATACGGCAACCGGTAACATCGTTTGGAGACGGGTAATTGATGCAGGCATCCCGTTTCAGCGGGAGACTCAGCGGACTGTCTGTCGCACAGACCCTCTTATTATCCGCTGAAGAAATAATCCAGTTTGCGAGAGAAGTTGGGGCTATCGACTGTTTGGCAAACAGCCTGACGTCGGCCACCTCTGCTAAAGAGTGTTGATAATATGTGGTGTGTGCGAATGCAATTCATAATTCGAGAATCGCATGTGGTTAGTCTGGTGATCGCTATTGCGCTCGGCATCGGCATAAATGGGAGAAGCTCGGGACAGAATCAGCAACTCGCTGCAAAATCTCAAGAGGAAGCTGACATTGTCCCGTGGGAAGGATTCTTGTTTTTCGACTTCGATTTTCCTCAAAACAAGCATCAGGAGTTCCTGGCACGATGTGCGGAGGAGCACATCGCAATCGGGCACACGGTTGTTGTCGGGCGGCGTGTTTGGTATGTGCCCAAAAGGCATTGGCCTCAGGCTCATCGATTAGCGGAAAGTATGCAAATCTCGACGATCCCGCCGATGGCAGGCATTCCAGTTGGCCAATCTATCTGTCTCGTCTCCAAATCTGCATTTGAAGATGGGAAATGGGATGCCGCTTTTGATGCCGCGATGGAAGCCCTTAGACACGAAGACTCGTCAAATGACCAGTCCGACGCGATTGTCCGTGATCTGACCCCTGAGGAGCAGTCCGTTCCAGACGCGTTGCATACACTAAAAGAATGTCATCTCCGTTCCGTAAACTATGCGAAAGGGCTAAAACTCCCAAAGCACGAGGAGTGGGCCCGACTGAAGCAGTCCTTAACTCGGTTGGAGCAGATTGCGTATCTCGGAGACCGTATCAGCCTTAGCAGAGGCGCGGTTAATGAGAATGGGCTTGTTGTACCACGATGCATTCTGGCGACTGCAAAGGCACGAACGTCATTGCCTCCGGTGCAAAAAAGGGAACACGAGGCGACGTCATCCGTGGAACCATTCGAAGAGTTGCTCAAGCTAAATATTCAGGCGGCAGAGGTATCTAACCTGTATAAGTACTTTGCCGTGAATTGGACATTTCTCCCCGATCGTGATGGTACACATAATGATATACCGCTGCACGCCGCCAGCCGTTACTGTTTATGCGTACTGATCAATCAGGCGTTTCGGCGCAGAAACGGAATTCGTGAGTATGATCTGACTGACGAAGAATGGAAGGATGTAAATAGAATCTCATCATTGGTCCAGCACAAGCTCATCGATTCCGCTGGTACAGAAAAATAGTCGCGACATACCGCACGGTAAGAATATTCTGAGTTGCGAAAGTGCGGTGGAAATCAGGGAGTTTGGGTGATCAGTAACATGTGATGATGAGTTTCAGATCAACGGTCTGCGGCGGCGTCAAGCGAGTCGATGTGAGGCTTCGGAGGCAAATAGCAGTCTAAAATCACAGTGGGCGCGTAAGATGGGCGCAGTCGAGTTCAGAATTTGAACCTGCACGCGACGACGTTATGCAGAGAGATCCGGCTAACTGAGATTCCAGAGAAGAAGCTACGGGTGCATTTCATGGTAACAACGACAAAATATGTATGGGATCCAGTCTTTGACTGCGTGACCCATGAACTGGATGAGAACAACGCCGTTACGGCCGTTTACCACAATGAGCTGTTACGGACCGAATTGATGTCGTAGTTTTGGCCGAATTGAGAGTGTAGGGTTTTGAGCGTTTTCCAAGCCCGTTGGCCGAGTTGTTGAGAATTCCGGAGGGGTGATCTGGGTCGGTGGTTGAATTGTGATCGAACCCTTCGGTGGTAGCCGCGCTGTCATCGCAGTTTGCATGGGCTGTGATCTTCCGCATGCGGCGCACTGTGGTGAGCGGTTTCAGTGTTTCTGGCCTTCAGGGCGCAGCAGTCTGTCACTGTTTCGATCCGGCGGCCGGATTGAGTTTTGAAGTGACTCGGAATGCGGCCACACGCGCTGGCGTTCGCGCGCGACGGTTTCGGGCTGTCACGACCGGGCCTGTTTGGGATCGCAGCGAAGGGATCTACTTGGCCTGAGATGGGCCGGGTGTTGCCGATTGCGGGGGCAGGCCGAGGTCATGACGGTACTGGTCCAGCCGGTTTTTCAGGAGACGGACGGCTCTCAGAAAGCCGTTGCCCTGCAACATCAAGAGTTCGACATCAATTCGCCCCGTATTACGTCAATCCGAAGTGCAATCTGGCATACGGCTTCTGTTGCGGCGAAGGACTCATAATTCACTGGCACCGTCCGCAATCGGCACAGCGAGACAATTGCCGGGGGGGCCATGTAGAGAGTTTCTTCCGGGGAGGATCGGAATGGTCCGGACGTCATGCCTTCCTGATGGAACTCGACCCGCTGTCTTGCGATGTGATCGTCCAGTGCTGCGAGAAGTTCACGGGACAAAAGGCGGAACGCATCTCGACGACTCAGGGAGTGACGGCATGATTCCGAAAGAATGTTGCGAGTTCCAACTTGCCAGCGAGGCCGTTGGCAACAGCGATCGTCTGTTCGTAGATCGAACCTGCGGGTGCGTCAATCTCAATGTTGTTCAGTTCAAGGAACAGCAGTGCAGCGACAGCCCCTGATCGCTTGTTGCCGTCGACAAAGGGATGATTCTGCACGATATGGAACAGGTACGCTGCCGCCATGTGAAATGGAAATTCATGCAGAAATGTCCCACCGAATGTGGCCTGCGGCTGAGCAATGGCAGACTCCAGCAATCCCATGTCACGAACGCTGGGGTCACCTCCGTAACGAGCAATCTGATCAGCATGCGCAAGCAACACATCCGGCAGACTCAGGAAGTCGATGTCGCCCATCTACTCAGCCAGTTTCTTAAAGTCATCACCGAACTGATTGTTGATCTTTTGCAACGCTGCCTGCAGGCGAGCCTGTCGCTTCTTGTCGCGAACTGGCGTAAGCATGATCGAATCGCCGTTCGTAGTCAGTTCGATCTTTGTGTCCGCAGTGATCTGCAGCAAATCAAGGACAGGCTTGTCGATGACAATCGCAAGACTGTTGCCGTGCTTGATCAAGGCCTTTTCCATATCCGAAGCTCCTTTTGCTGGATACACATAGTGTATACCACAGTCGATTCGCCGGCAATTGGAATCTTAGATCCCGGTCGTATTCTTTTTGTGCCTTGGTTTCCGCTGGTGCTCGAGTCCTCAAGACATCTCTCCTCGCCCGAACGAAGGATGGGAGAGGCCGAGCGAGCGACGGCAAGCTCGTGTGCGGGCACGCGCCCAAAATTTGAAATCTCAAATCTCACATTTCAAATTCACATGCCAAGCAGACTGCGACCATAGGCGAGCGGCTGGTGTCAACCGGCCGGTATTTGCTTACGCCTCTCCGAACTTTGCACTTCTCAAACTCCAGTCAAGATTCGTCATCACCTGACTGGCGGAGTCGTCAGCGTTGCGTGGAGTGAACTCTCTACGCCTCGCTCAAATTTGCACTTCGCAATCTCCAATAAGCCGCTAATCCAACACAGATTCTTCTGAGTACGAGGAATCACTTTCGTCGAAGACGGAGCGGTTAGAGGTCATGTCGAGTTCCCAGATGGAATCGACTCGCGCGTCATCCGGATCCTCATGAAACTCGAAGCCCTGGAACAGTGAATGGACGGGCTGGTCGTCCGTCGACTTTGCCGCGACCTTTGCATCGTGGATCAGCAGCAGTCCCGGGCAGGTCACATCATGGCCCTTCACCTGGACTCGCAGATCCGGCCATGCAGTCGAGCCCGTCAGAATTTCACAGCCACCGTTCTGAACCAGCACGGTGTCACCCGGCATCGCCGCTGCGACGCCAGGATGCCAGAACAAAGGAGTCGGCGCCTGAAGTTCAAACTCTGAACCGGGCGTCAGCTGATGTTCAGGAAGTCGATAGCCCATCACATCCGCCTGGTCGCTCAGCTGCCATTCGGAAGGCATCCCGAACTTTTCATAGATGCGCTGAACTTTGGGCCAGACGTCTTTCAGCTGCTGACCGGAACGAGAAAAGAAGATTCCCGTTGCATGGATCAGCAGAGCTTTCTGGTGAGCGGCCCAGAGTTCCTGCGGGACTTCGTTCAGGCAGACCGTTCGTGACACGGCACAATGCAGACCCCAGCGCCGGGCGACGCAGGAGACGGTGACGTAGTTTTCGACGGCGTCTTCACTGAATGACCAGTGGCGATAGCGCTGGTTTCGGCCATCGGCACACACCTGAATTCGCACGGGAGTGATGGTGCGACGCGTCAGTCGGTGGCTGAGTTCGCCTGCGATGGCCGCTTCCGTCAGTCCTTTGCGAACGTGACTGCAGGTGACTTCCACGGCGTGGACCAGAACGTGTGCCAGTTTGCGATACCGTTCCACTTCCAGTTCCGTCAAAGGCAGCCGGAGTTTCTGAAGGCGTTTGGCGACGTTCTTTGTTCCTTCGAAGCCGGAATCACTGACGACCTTTCGTCCTCGACACAGGTCTTCGATCAGTGAACCATGAGGCTGGTACCATTCCCGCTGCTTCAGCTGGAACCCCAGACCAAACGCTTCTCGTTCAAACAGCTGCGACGAATCGACAGCGTTGGTCGCGAACAGGCGCGCTTCTTCGGTAATGAAGAGGCTGGTCTGGCAGCTGTCGGGGGAATTACGAGTCAGATCGGCTCCCGCTGTGAACCATGCCAGGTTCGCCGGGTCCTGCAGCAGCAGAGCATCCGCGCCGCAGGAATTCAGAAACTGACGGACTCGCTCCTGCTTCTGCTCCACGTCCGCAAGGCGGCGTTTGTCCTGGATCAGGCAACGGCGGGGAGCAGATTCATCCATGGAACCGGAGTTCATTCTGCCTCCAGATAAGTCAGGACTTTGGAGTGGGAGACGGACAGCATCACTGGTCCATCGTGCCGTGGCCGCCGAGGCATCAGGATCAATGAGGCTTGGAATTATTACGTGGACAAACCGCGGCTTCATGCCAAATTGCAGGAAATCTGCCGTTTCGACCCCGAACGCGTGGTCGGGTCATCCAGAGTCGAACGTCGTTCCGGACTGAAAACACCTGCCTGAAGTGAGCAGCACTTTGGGCCTGGCGGCGAATTCTTCGAAATCCCGTGTGCTAATCTTCAGAAGGATGCGTTTTGTCAACAGTCACCAGGGAAACCTAGTTCAGCAGAGGCTGAGGGACAGGAAATCCTGGTGACACCACAGGGTGGGCGACCGGCGCTGGCAGGAAAGATCGGGTTGTTCGGATTCGAAGGACTCATCGCCTGGAGGGAAAACCCGGCCGCTCAAATCTGTGTCTGGTTATCGTGTGCTGGTGCTGCAGAGTGACGCTGTTGTTGGATCGTTGGGTTGCACCGGATGCACCGTCTCTCTGCTGCAAGAGGCTGATCGACGGGATGGTCCGAAAATCGGTATTCTTGCGGAAAATCGGGCGTGTTAGAATTTTGCAACACGGCGACCTAAAGAGCGTGTATATTCTTGAGAGTCGGTTGCTGGCACATTCAGACAGGTGCGCGCACGCCGCCAGTTCGATGTGTCCGTGACGACGAACTCATGGGCCACGTTGTTCATTCGCAGCATTGACGAAGCACATCGTTGAATTCGCAGGTTGTCGCTGGGGAGCGAAACAATCTGCCGGGAATGTTGACGGCCCGCATAGCCGTCTGGGACTGGGTCAATCACAGTGGGATCTGTTGGCAGCAAGTCTGCGCCGAAGGTGTGTTCATGGACCTCTCCTCCGGGACCATGTGCTCCGAAATATCTGGCTCATCGGAATCCGCCGTTCTGTTTTCCGCTGGTAAAACATGGCTGATGCGCGGGCTCTGCGTCACAGCGCTGGGGATTTCAGCGTATCTCGCATGGACTGCCTTCAACATGCAGCCCGTTTACGGATGCGGCAGCGGAACTGTATTTGACTGCGGTCATGTGCTGACCAGCAAATGGTCCAAAATCTTCGGCCTGCCGGTCAGCGTGCCAGCCTTCGGGTTGTACGCGGCCATGCTGTCGCTTCTGTTCTTTGCTCGACGACCTTCGCCAGCCGGCTTTCGACGTCTGCTGGAAATGGGACTCTTTGCCGGCTTCTTCTCTGCCGGGATGGCGGCTCTGTATTTCATCGCACTGCAGGTCTTCGTCCTGAAACATCTGTGCTGGTACTGTCTGACTGTTCATTCCTGCGGGCTGATTCTTGCCTCGATGGCACTGATGTCGCGAACGCTTCCCGTTTCGCTCCAGGGCTGGATGGGAACACTCAGCACCGCGGGCGTCGCCGGACTTATGGCCATTCAGATCGTGACTCCGGAACCGGAGAACATGGAGATCATCCGCTATGACAACATGGCGGCCACCTCAACCGAAGAGTCCGACGGCGAAGTCTTTGGCGCGCCTGGCGAGACGTTTGATGCTCCGACAGAAGAGTTTGCTCCGCCGACGGAAACATTCGAACCGCCAGCTGATGCGACCTCCACATCGACCGATTCCAGCACTGAAAAGACAAAGGCTCAGCCGAGCGTTGTGTCTTCCTCGCTGCTGCTGATCCTTCCGTTCCGAACCGGTTTGACCAACCTGGTCTGGCAGGAAGGAACTCCTTCTCAACCGGCTCCCGCTGCTGCAGCTCAGGATGCCACCAGTGCCCAGGACGGCGGTGTGAAGGATCAGGCCGCACAGGAAGGCGAAAAGAAAGAGGAGCCAAAGGCTGAAGGTGAGAAAAAGGACGAGCCTGCGGAAGCCGCAAAGCCAGAACCTCGCACCGTGACCGTTGCCGGCAACCGAATCACGTTGAACGTCGAGCAGTGGCCGATCCTGGGATCTCCGAAAGCCAAGTACATCTTCGTCGAGATGTTTGACTACACCTGTCCACACTGTCGCAACACTCATTCGGCCATCAAGGGCGCGTTTGAACAGTATGGTGACGACCTGGCGATTGTGGCACTGCCCGTTCCGCTGGAATCATCGTGCAACCGAGCAGCTTCCGGAGGCGGACATTTCGGAGCCTGTGAGCTGGGCCGCATTGCCGTTGCTGTGTGGCGAGCTGACGCGTCGAAGTTCCATGAGTTTCACAACTGGCTGTTTGAAGGGGCCCGAACTCCTGCTTCTGCGAAGGCTCAGGCAGAGAAACTGGTTGGAGCTGACAAGCTTCGCAAGGAACTGGATTCACAGATTCCGTCGCAGTACATCAAGCGGCACGTGGATCTGTACGTGAAAGTCGGATCCGGCTCAGTTCCAAAACTGATGTTCCCAAATTCCACGGTGAATGGGGAGATTCAAAAAGCGCGGCTCTGCACTATGATCCAGCAGGAACTGGCTCCGGCGCAAAAGTAGACGCGTCGGGCGGTTCGTTGAATCATCGTGGACTATGAACGACCGCTGGACATTAGTTCGGGCCGGACTGGCTCGCCGATTTTTCGCCGCCACCATTCTTCAGGCTCTGGTGGTGATTTCGGGCGGTCTGTTGCTGGGCGCGCTGTTCGGGAAGCAGACCCCGGGTGAGAAGCTGCGGATTCCTTTTGCCTTCCTGATCAGCACGGCCCTGCTGGTGGCGGGAAGCACTTTCATTGAGCAGGCGAAGTCTTACGTTCGGCGCGAGCAGCAAGTTCCATTTCGCCGGTCGATGATCAAGGCGCTGGTTGCGGCGATGCTGTTTGTTTCCGTTCAGGGCTATGGACTCTGGGCGATCGACAAAGGAGCAAGAACGCCGGAGCAGGCTCAGATGGGAATCTCCGCCACGGTTGTGATGTTTACCGTGCTGCATGGAATGCACTTTATCGTGGCTCAGTCGGTCCTGCTGTGGGTCACCCTGTGTGCGTTTGCAGATCGCTACGACCATGAATATTCGTGGGGCGTTTCCTTCGCGGCGGGCTTTTGGCATATCCTTGGCGTTGTCTGGCTGGGGATTCTGTACATCTTCATTGCGGCCTGGATCAACTGAGCCTTTCGTTCGGCGATGTCCGCTGCCACTTCTTCGAATGCTGCCATGTCCGGTTTGCTGATCCTGATCCCGACCGAATTTGAGCGTCGCAAGTTGTTGCCTCTGCTGTCGCCGGCGTTGCATCAGGTCCGAACGGAGATCTGTGGCTTTGGTCCCGTCCTTTCCGGAATTCAGACTGCCAGAATTTTGCAGCTGCATCAGCCGGACCATGTACTGCTGCTGGGAATCGCGGGAAGTTACGGAACGACTCTGCCTGTCGGAACCGCGCGAGAGTTTTCTGAAGTTGCCTGTTATGGAATCGGGGCTGGCAGCGGTTCAAACTTTCAAACGGTCGAGCAACTGGGATGGCATCAGTGGCAACAGCTGTCGGCGGAATCCGGCGAGACCATCAGTTTCGGCGACCGGCTGTCGCTGGAGTGCGGTAATGATTCTGTTCTGCTGACGTGTTGTGCTGCGTCAGCGTGCGAGGCCGATGTCGTGCAGCGTTTGAACCGGTTTCCGAACGCCGTCGCTGAAGATATGGAAGCGTATGCCGTGGCAGTGGCCTGTCGACTGGCCAACGTTCGGCTTCGTGTGGTTCGAGGAATTTCGAATGTCGCAGGAGACCGCGAGAAGTCTCGATGGCAGATCGACAAAGCACTGCAGGCGGTTGCTGAACTGTTGAACGGTGGAGAATTTGCGTGACCAGAATTCACCTTGGAATCTCAACGTGTCCCAACGACACATTCGCCTTTCACGGGCTGATGACTCGCAGTGTCGACTGGCGAGGTCTTGAGTTTGATGTGGAGCTGATTGACATTCAGCAGCTGAATGATCGCCTGTTCGCCGGCGAATTTGATGTGGCCAAGACCAGCTTCCACGCCGCACTGATGCTGTCGCAGGACATGGTGGTTCTGCCGTCAGGTTCTGCTCTGGGATTTGGTGTTGGTCCGCTGCTGCTGAGCGCCAGGGCGGGGATGATTCCAAACGATGCGAGCCAGATCACTCTGTGTCCAGGGCAGCATACGACAGCGACGCTTTTGTTTCGGCTGTTCTACCCGAAGACAACACAGGTTCGGCATGTCGTCTTTTCGGACATCATGCCCGAACTGAAAGCAGGCCGTGCCGACTTTGGTGTGTGCATCCATGAAGGACGATTCACCTGGCAGAATGAAGGGCTGGGACTGGTCGAGGACCTCGGAACTCGATGGGAAAGCGAAACCTCCTGCCCTCTGCCGCTGGGCGGAATCATGGCTCGTCGAAAACTGGGCCCCGATGTGCTTCAGAACGTTCAGGCTGTGATTCACGATTCACTGACGCTGGCCCTGAAGAATCCGGACTTCGCAATGCCGACGATGCGCAAGTATGCACAGGAGTTCGACGACACCGTGCTGATGAAACACGTCGACCTGTACGTCAATGACTGGACCGTGGATCTTGGATCGGTCGGCTCAAACGCACTGAGGGAGCTGGGCCGCAGGGCGCAGAGTGTCGGACTGGTTCCTGAAGGCGTGGAACCGCTGGAAATTCTGGGCGTCTAACGAAACAGGCTCCGATGTCCTGAGACACGGAGCCTGTTGGTTGTTGTGCTCGGGATCTGCAAGGCATCCCGTTCCGACTTCTGGATCAGCGACCGCCGTAGTCGATCAGGCGAGCCAGTTCGGAGCGCATTTCGGATCGATGAACGATACGGTCCACGAAGCCATGCTTCAGCAGGAACTCGCTGGTCTGGAAACCTTCGGGCAGATCGATCTTGCAGGTCGCCTGAACAACTCGAGGACCTGCGAAGCCGACCAGCGCCTGAGGCTCGGCGATCACAATGTCGCCCAGTGATGCGAAGCTCGCAGCAACGCCACCCATGGTCGGGTTCGTCAGCACGGAAATGAACAGTCCATGAGCCCGGCGAAATCGCGCCAGTGCGGCGGAGACTTTTCCCATCTGCATCAGGGAGATAATCCCTTCGTGCATTCGAGCACCGCCGCCGGAACCGCTGATGATGACAAGAGGCAGTGACAGTTCCGTGGCCTTCTCGACTGCTCGAGTCAGCTTTTCGCCAACGACGGAACCCATGCTGCCCATGATGAACGCGGAATCGGTTGTCGCAAACACCAGCGGACGGCCTCGCATGTAACCGCGGCCGACTGTGCAGGCATCCTTCATGCCCGTTTTCTTCTGCTCATCAACGACGCGTTCTTTGTAGCTCTTTCGGTCCGCGAACCCCAGCGGGTCGCCGGACGTCATATCGGCCCACCACTCTTCAAAGCTGTCCGGGTCAAGCAGCTGCCGGATTCGCATGGAAGTGGGCACATAGAAATGATGGTCGCATTCCGGGCACACGTTTAAGTTCTGTTCGACCTGCTTGCGGAAGACCGTGCCACCACAGCCGTCGCATCGAAGCCAGAGGCCCTCTGGAACACCACGCTTTTGACGCTTCACAGTCGATGTCTTTGTTGATTCAGTATTTTCTACAGTACTCATCGTCGCGAACCTTCCTGAAGCAGTGCCGAGAAATCCGTGACGGACGAATCCTCGCCCGTATGGAAATGCGCTGCTTCGAAACAGGTTGATTCAAGAACCTGGACCAGTTCTGTTGTTTCTTCACCACACAGGCAGGCTGTCACATGCGGTTTTCGATGCTGCAGGGTGCATCGAATGACCGTTGCCAGAGGTTCCGGAGCGACGATGGCAAAGCTGGAGTGCTTTCGCATCGCCTTGCTCAAAACTCGCTGAAGCCGCTGACAAGCATCGGATAGTGTCTCACCTTCCGGCGGACAAATCGCCGTCGGATCTTCCTTTCCCGTCTTAAACAGGCGAGGAAATCTCTTGCGAACGTCAGACTCCGGCAAACCCTGCCACAGCCCCTGATTGACATTCTTTAGCTCATCCAGTTCCCGCACTTTAACACCTGCGAGCGCTTCGGCAATGGCATAGGCCGTTCCGTTCGCGGGGTCATCCGGGGAAGTCAGAATGCACTCCGGTTTGAGGGATTTCGCCTGCAGCTGGCGAACAATTTCCCGCACCTGCTCGACGCCCCGATGATTGATCGGGACATCCAGAGTACCAAGGATGCGGTGCTGGTCGTCGTAGTCAGTCGATCCGGCTCGGATCAGTACAACGGTGGACATACAGGATTCATTCCTCAACAAACAGCGTGCGAATCGTTCGCGAGCTGTCGAAGTTCAGCGATGGCTGATTTGTAACAGGGTTGATCAAAGACGGAGCTGCCGGCTACGAACACATCGCAGCCCGCTTCCGCGCAAACGCCGATGGTGGATTTCCCAATCCCCCCGTCGACGGAAATGATGAGGTCCGAACCGCCGACGGCTCGAGCCTCACGAATCTTGCTGACAACGTCCGGGATAAACTTCTGGCCGCCAAAGCCCGGATTGACGCTCATGACCAGAAACATATCGCAGAACTTCAGGAACGGTTCCGCCGCGGAGAATGGTGTCCCCGGGTTGATCGCCAGTCCCGCAACGACGTTTTTCCTGCGAATTTTCGTCAAAAGTGCTTCCGGCTGAGGAACCGCTTCCAGGTGGAATGTGATCGCCTCGCAACCTGCACGAATGTATTCATCGAGGTATTTGTCGGGGTCCGAAATCATCAGATGAGCATCAAATGGTGTCTCTGTCAGCGGTCGCATCCGCTCAATCACCATTGGCCCATACGACAGATTGGGCACGAAATGCCCGTCCATGACGTCCAGATGCATCAAGCGCGAATTGGCAGCATCCAGCATCTCCAGTTCCCGATGCAGATTGCCAAAGTCACACTTCAGCATCGACGGAGCAATCAAAGGCCGCTGAGCCTTCAACACGCTCAACATCTCATCGCGAGTTCGCATCCAGGATCGCCGAATTCGGACAGGGAACGTCAGTAGAAAGGAAGACTGTCCGGCAACACTCGCTGCCAGCTGACGTTCAGAAAATGTGAAGAGCATTGTCCAGGCGACCTCGGTTGATGTCCAGCGCAACCTTAGCCCTTCAGGATTCCACTGAACATGCGCTCGCTTGTCTGATGCTGCCAACGATTTCTGTGTGATCGTCAGAGGGAAAAAACGAGCGTTTGGGGATCGATGCCTCGCCGTTCGCGATGTTCCTGGACCTGATCAACGCTGAGAGATGTGCTCGTTTGTGCAGTTGTTGCTTCGAAGACGATGACCCTTTTTGCGGCCGTGTGTCCCCGGCTCATGGGACTCCCGATCATTGGAGGCGGTTGAGCACTTTGACCAGAACCGACCTCCAGGTTGTTCAACTTCGTCAAATTGGTCACAGTACCAGCGGGCAACGTTGTGAAGGATTCTGTAGTGGATCTCGCCACAGATCCCACGAACTTTTGTGGATGGCTGGAACTCTGGTGAAAGGAACTCTGGCGAGTTTCACTACAAGTCGGTGGGCGAAGGGAACTCTGGCGAGTTCCACTACATTCAACTTCGTGTCTCGAGATGACTCAGGGAAACATCAGGTAAGCAGAGGTATGGCAAAGAAGCAGTCGGTAAAGATGGTGCCCAGAACAGCATTCGTGATGCCGGCCCTGCCAGCGTCGCTGAAGCTGGATCCCCTGTTGGCTGCTCTGTTGCACACAATGAGCTTCCTCGAGTTTTCCGACGACGATGCGGTTGATCCGGATTCCGCAGTGGAGGCGATGGAATCTGTCAGCACCTACTTGCAGCGGCTGAGCCCTGAGCAGGTTTCTGCAATTCAGGGGCAGCTGACGAAAATTGCGGCCTATGCCCGAAAGAAGAAGTTGTCTGATGAGTTTGTGGAGTACATCGGAGGCTTCCTTGAGAATGCCGGTGTCGCCTCCGAAGACGATGAGTGGGATGAATAAGCGGAAGTCGCTGCTGGCTCGCCGATCGGGTCAGCACAGTCATCGGGTTTCTGAAGTCAACGAGGTTCCTTATTCGTAACGCCATCCCATCAGTCTTTCGGCCTGCCGACGGAACAGGCACCGTCGCTGCCACGCATGGAACCTCCTCGTTGCCGGTTCCCCCGCGACCGCACTTTGCGGGGCCGGTACAGTACGGGCCGCTGACACTGACAAGTCGTTATCTGCTGTCACCGTTGGCCGGCTTCACGACTCTGCCGTTCCGTCGCATCGTTCGGCGGATCGGGGGCGTCGGGCTTGCCACGACGGACCTCGTGAATGCTCGAGCGCTGCTGAGTCGCAGTGAACGCACGATGCAGATGGTGGAAACTCATCCGGAAGACCGTCCGTTTGCCGTGCAGATTTTCGGCAGTGAGCCGGACATCATGGCGGATGCGGCCAGACTGCTTGTGGAACTTGGTGTTGATACGATTGATATCAACATGGGCTGTCCGGTGAATCGTATCGCAGGCGCTGGCGCCGGGGCTGGCATGATGTGCAACACTACAGGCACTCTGAAGCTGGCTCAGACGGTTGTTGAAGCGGTCCGGGTGCCCGTCACCGTGAAGATGCGGCTAGGCTGGGACTCCGAGAATCTGACCGCCCCATTCTTCGCGCGGGAATTTGAGAAGATCGGAGTGGCAGCGGTCGCCATACATGGTCGGACGAGAGAACAGGGCTTTAGCGGAACGGTTTCACTGCCCGGCATTCGAGCGGTCGTTGAGGCGGTTGAGAAAATTCCGGTCGTCGGCAATGGGGATGTTCGCAGTGTGGCGGATGCGGCAAGGATGATCAGCGAGACTCGCTGCCAGGCTGTGTCCATCGGACGAGCGGCGCTGGCCAACCCGTGGATCTTTCGTCAGCTTTGCGAATGGGAACAGACCGGTTCGTTTGCTCCGGCCGGTACGTTCGATGAACGGCTGGAACTGATGCTTTTGCAGTATTCGTTTCTGGAAGAACGCTTTGGCAGTGATCGTGCCATCATTCTGTTTCGCAAGATGGCGCATTGGTACCTGAAAGGGATGCGAGTCCAGAAGAAGATGCGCGGTGATTTTCAGCAGGTCCGCTCGGTCGATGAAATGCGAGCCGCCATCGCCACCATCCGCGAAGCCGGCCCCGTCGACGGCAACCGAACAGGCGTGCTGAAAGACGTCGAAATCGCCGTACCCAAAGGGCCGGTGGATAAGTGGTAGGCGGGAGTTTTCAGTTTTCAGTGTTCAGGCAGAAGCGGCGTGATGGGAGGTTTTATTCACTTTGAGTTTCGGACCTGTGACGGTGGCAATACAGGCTTCGAAATGAGCTGAACGCTCAATACTGAACCCTGAACCCTGAACCCTGAACCCTGAACCCTGAACCCTGAACCCTGAAAACTGAACCCTGAAAACTGAACCCTGAAAACTGAACCCTGAAAACTGAAAACTGAAAACTGCACCCCTACCCCATCGCCCATTTTCTGGCGGTCGTCAGTGCGATGGCGAGGAAGACGGTGGCCATGGAGAGGATGACGGCGACTTCCGGCAGGATGGAGAGCACGATCAACGTGTCGGGGGAGTTGTACCAGAAGACTTTCAGGAACCCGTCCATTGACCAGGAGTTAAAGGCGACCGATGAAAGTCTGACGACAAAGTCCGGCATAATGAATCGGGGCATCATGCTGCCGCCCATGGCCGACATGATCAGAATGATGATCGAGGACAGTCCTTCCAGCTGCTTTCTTGAATGGCACAGAGTCGCAATCATCATGATGAATGCGGCCGACGCCATGGAACTGACAACAGCCATCACAGCCGCGCCAGCGATTGTCTGCACATGCCACAGGTTCAGACCAAAGACAATGGACGCGAAGACAAACATCAGTCCGATCTGACATACTCCAAGCAGCACATAGAACGCCCAGTGAGCCAGAAGAATATGATGGATCGTCATTCGTCCGGACAGCAGTCGTTCCAGTGTTCCACGCTCCTGATGCTCAAGAAGACTCGATGAGGCTCCGGACATCGAGAACATGATGAACATGACGGAGATGCCCGCGGCGTAGTAGGAGATCATTTTCGCCGACGTGATCCCGGAAGATTCTCCGGACGCCTGTGGAAGCAGTTCCTTCGCGGAGCTTGATTCAATCTTGACAAGCCCATCCGTCATGGACATCCCGGCAACGGATGACGCTGGCCTCTTCTCTTCAGCGCCGTCTGCGGCATCACTCGAGGCCGTGCTGGTCTCCTTGCTTTGAGGCTTGAAAAGACTCTTCATTGTTGTGACGGCGGCTTCCTGCAGCGGTGAAAAGGGTCCTCCGAATTTCCGAAATTCTTCAAGTCCCTTTTCCATCAGCAGATCGGGCGCAGAGGTAAATGCGGAGGCCTGAAGGAGCCCGGTCAGCATTTGCTCAGCCAAAGGATTCGCTGCATCGTGAATGAGCTGCACGGCCGTGCGTTCCGTCCGTCCAAAGCTGGCCACGGAATCCTGAAGTCCTTTTGGGAAGATGACAGCTGCGGCCACTTTGCCCTTTTGAACAACGGCAGCCACTGTCTTTCTGAGATCGTCTGCCGGAGCGTCCGGGCTGATCGCCTCGAACACTTCGTCATCAGTCATCTCCGCCACGTCAAGAATCTGAAGCCGATCCATCGATTTGAGCGAATCAATCATCGCCTTTGAGGCGCTGGTTTTGTCGGAGTCGACCACGAGCACTTTGAGCTTCGATGTGGATCCGCCGGATTGCCCGCCAAAGATGATTGCAAAGACCGTGAACATGATGCAGGGCAGAGCAAAGGCAAGCAGCAGAGCGATGCGGTCGCGAAGCAGTGAAATCCCCTGAGCCTTGATGAGAGCGAACATGGTGATGATCCTGCTTATGAAATACGATGCTTCAGCGACCTGCGGAGTTACCTGGGACTCAGGTGGCTCCCGGATATTGCGAGAGTATACCGAGCCTGACGGAATCTCGACACCGCCGCAGGTTCAGGGATCACTTGAAACGGTCCTTAGGCTGCTGCAGAATGTTCCTTTGAGTATGGGGTGCTGTTTTGCATTCGCGGGAAGCGACGTATGGTGCAGTCGACCGAACCAACTGTGAACGCTGATCCCCCGCAATCTCTGGCGGAAACGATGACGATCGCCGGCGAATCGCGTGTGAATCTGATTCGAATCCTCGCGATTGCTGTCTTCTATCTGCAGCATTGCATCAACTTCTTTTTCCTGAACGCAGACGGGGCTCTGACCGAGCGTTTTCATACTCAGGTGACGCTGCTGGTGGCAGCCTGGGGAAGTGCCGCGGCGTTGATCTATCATGTTCTGCGCCGACGCTGCCTTCCTTCATCGTTTTCTCTTCTGACGCTGCTGGTCGATCTTGTGCTCGCATTCCTTCTTGTGAATGTCGCCGGTGGTCCGCAAAGCTCGCTGGTGCTGCTACTGCCGATCATTGTGTTTTCGTCTGCACTGCGGCAGGAACTGTCTCTTGTGAGGATCGCTGTAGTCGGGGCACTGCTGACGTACGGAACGCTTCTTGTCACGTTTGTGTGGCTGCAGACGGGTTCGCAAAAATACTATGCAGAGGAGTCACTTCGAATTTCCCGCTCTGAACAGCTGATTGTTGCCGCAGCGATTCTTGTGTCCGGTCTTCTGGCCGGGCAGGTGATTCGGCAGCGTCACTTTCTGATGTCTCGACAGGTTTCGCCTGTGTCCACAACCGGAGCCATCAACGGGGAGACCTCGCATGGCTGAGTCGACTCAATGTTCCCGCTGTCAAAAGTCGCTGATGAAGGAATGGAGTGTTTGTCCGTACTGCGGGCAAAGCCGGACTCAGTTGCCGGTGTCTTCGGTCCTGATTCCAACTCCAGCGACCAACACGTTTTCAAATCCCGACCCGGTCGCTGATCTGTACGATGCTCAGTTTGTGGACCCGAACCTGGCTCCGGCCCCTGAAGTCACACGTCGTGACACGTCGCTTGCCGGTGTGGGATTGATTGCGGTTGGAGCGACTGGTTCGGTCGTCCTGATCCGAACACTCAGCTCAATGCGGCTGAGTATAGACTCAGTGATGCAGATTGCCGGGCTGCTGATCATGATTATGATTGTCGGCGTTGTGCTGGCGTCTCGAGGCAAGTCGACGTTTGCTGCGATCCTTTCAGGGATCGTGGGTGGCGTGATCACTGTGCTGATGGCGGCGCTGATCGGGATTCTGATCGTCGTCAGTTTTGTTCTGTATCTGATTCACGACTGCCTGCGAATTCTGGGGCAGCATTGACGATGCTGGTCGGCGTCGCGTTCCCCGGGCACTGGATGTATTCGGCATTCATGCTGATGGCACTGGTTGCCTTCTTGCTCATTCGCCGCAGCTCGCTGGTACGACCCACCGTCGATCGTCTGCGGCACCCAAAATCGCGCTGGATACCGGTCGCTGCATTTGTCGGAGGAATGCTGGGCGCGAAGCTTCCGTTCCTGTTGTTTCCGTCAGAATTGTCATCGGCGCATAGTCCCGGCTGGTTTGCGGATGGGAAGACCGTCGTCACCGGGATCATGGGCGCTTACGTGGCTGTTGAGCTGGTGAAGGCGGCTCTTGGAATCCGGGACCGAACCGGTGACTCCTTCGCTATTCCACTCGCTGTCGCGATGAGCATCGGGCGACTGGGCTGCTTCTTTAATGGCTGCTGCGCGGGAAACGTGACCTCATCGTCCTGGGGCATCGACTTCGGCGATCATCAGCTGCGACATCCCGTTCAGCTGTATGAAAGCACGTTTCACCTGTTCATGGCGGTTGTGTTGTTCTTCAATCGAAACAACGTCAGGCATCGCCATCAGCAGTTGAAGTTCTATCTGCTGTGCTATTGCCTGTTTCGCTTTCTGACCGAGTTCATCCGCCCTGCCCCGCGGCTCTTCGGCGACCTGACTTTCTATCAATACGCGGTTGTCATCCTTGCTGCGGGCCTGTTGGTCCAATGGAGGATGCATTCGCAACCAGAACCAGACTCCAACGCGATACCTCACAACACCTCGGAAGGAGACTAGCCGTGTCCATCGGGACGAAGCGTGCACAGTAAAGCGACTGTCCTCAGTCGTTCACCGTCTGATGCCGTCCATACTTGTCAGAAGAATGGAGGCAGGAGAATGGTCGCAGAGTCCTTCATTCGGCTCGCTTCAACCTAGACGCAGGGCCGCGGGAATTCTCGCGTCGGAGACACGAGGCACGATGGGTGAGAGGCTTAGCCCTGTTCGTTCGAAGCCGGCTTCTTCCCGCCTCCGGTCAGGCGCGAAAACAGAGCCTTGATTCCCCGAGGCCGTTCCAGTTCTTCCAGACGCGACTGAAACTGTGAGCACAGAGCATTGAGCTGTGTCAGCTGATCTGTCGCACTGGCGCTGGAGTGCTGAAGCTGTTCTTGTGTTTGCGCGAGTTCCTGCTGAGTCTGTGTAAGTGCCTGAGTCAGCTGATGGCGAGTTGCCTGAAGCGACGATTCAAAAGTCCTGCGAGTCTGAGCGTGTTGTTCCTGCTCATTTCGCAGGAGTGACTTCAGGTCGGAGATTTCTGTATTGGCAGCCTGCAGCTTTTCGATGGCCTCAGCCAGTTGTCGTTCGAGCGACGCTTTTGCTTCATGCAGAATCTGGATTTCCGCAGAGACTTTCTTGTAACCATTTCGAGCTCGCACGTTCAGTTCTTTGAGTTCCCGCGCGGTTGTCTCGGAGGCTTCTTTCGATTCCCCTGCAACGCGGTTGACGACTTCCAGCACCGAGTTGGCTTCTTCAGTAATTCTCGCGGCCAGTACCTGCGTTTGTTCGCTCGTGCGGCTTTCCACGGAACGGAGTTCGTCGTTCAGCTGTCGAGCCACCTGGTCGGTAATTCGCTGTGACGTTTCCACGGCCAGCTGTTCCACGGACTGATTCAGCGCTGGCATTGCACGTTCAACGGCCGTCTCGACCTGTTCCGCAGCGTACACATGGATCGATGAACTGATCTCGCCCACGCCGCCTCGCAAAGAACGGCGAACCAGCTCGGCCATCATCATTCCGATGGACGTCGAGGCGTCACCAATCGCGGAATCCATTCGTTCGACCAGCTGAGGCGTTTCCGTCAGGATCGAAGAAGACGACTGTTCGGTGTGCTGAACAAGATCCATGGCGCCCACTTTCGTTGCAAACAATTCGGCGATTCGATGAATGGCCGAATTGTTGATATGTTTGCCGCCTGCAAACGAAGCCAGTGCAGTCATCCCGTGCACAAAGAAGCGGGAGACTAGCAGTTCATTCGCCGAGTTTCCAGGAGACGGCGTCGGAGCGGACGTTCGGAGACGACGAAGAATGATCCCCTGGGATTTTCAACCCTTCGTCACTTCAATGATGACTTCCTGGCTTTGCAGAATCACTGGATCACTTTCTGCGATTGCATCAAGTGCGTCTTGTTCATGCTCGCCCAGCGGAATTCCCTTCGGTACCAGCGCGGGCCGATTCTCGTAGTAGAAGAGCACTCGGTATTTTCCGGGTTGAAGGTCAGTCGGGAAGCTGAGCCATGTTCCCAGAGGCTGTTGCTCCCCGGGCTTCAGCGTGAAGATCTGACCGATCGTGAGCGGGTTGATGTTGCCGCATCGTACGATCGGCTGCATCACCAGTGCGTCCGGATGGGCCTTCGGAGAATCCACTGGCAGAACAGACCATCCGACAATCGGCGTTCTCCAGGCACATTCGCTTCCATCTCCTGGCATCACCAGGCTGACGTCTGATGCGCCAAGGTTTCGGATCGAAATCCGGAGGTCCGCTGGAATTTCATTCTGTTTGATTTGAGCGGGCAGTTCGAGAACAAGCTCACACTTCGGAGGACTATGGCTGACCGACTCTCCGCAACCGCAGCAAAGCAGCACTGTGATGCCAAGACACAGGAGTGCTTTTACATCAGAAGTGTTACCAAAGGGAGTGGGCGACAGGTGGTGAAACATCGGATCGGCCCTTTGAGTTCAGCGTTCGTTGAGACAGCTGCCTTCGCCGAGTGATTGCGGGTCAGCGAATGCGCTGCGCCGTGATCTTAACTCACCTGAATCGCTGGAGCCAGACAACAAAAAAAGGCCGACTTTGCCGACCTTTGTTGTTCCGTATCCTGTTCAGGATGGCGGATTAGTATCGCCAGAAGTTCATCCAGGGATATCCAAGGAAGTAGCTGTATCCGGAGAACGGGGTGAGTGGTCGAGAAGGACGCGACGGTGGAGGAACTCGCTTCACGGGCTTGCGATCGATGTGCTGATGATTCACGATGGTCTGGGTTCGAGGATTTCCGGTCAGGATTTCCATCGCCGTGTCGTGTCGATAGTTGGGATTCGCTTTGTACTCGGCGCGGCTGAACGGAATGGAGTTATAGACTCGCTGATATTCTTCACGAGAAAACGTTACCGCGGCTGGTACTCCGTCGGCTGGATCCGCGATGACAATCGGAGCTGCACCAGCAGCCTTCTCGACGGTCAGCTTCTGCGCCGGAATGATCTCCATTACGACATCCGAAGTCGTTGTGGATTCCGCCGAGGCGACAGGAATCACCGGGACAGGAGTTGCCGGAGTTTCCTGAGCAGGTGGGATGACAACCAGCACCGGAGCTGGCTCGTCAGATCGAACTGTGCCGCTTGCATAAAGGACCAGGGCAATCACTGCCGTGGCCAGAGTGAATCGTCGAATGGGTCGCATGAGAATGTCCTTCCAGTCAGCATCTTCCGCTTCGACCGGGAATGCACTGCATCAACGATGCCGGCCGAGTACT
>VFQT010001562.1_pt1 | contig 27016 bp, 27 predicted proteins | sample 3512381 | NCBI WGS metagenome assembly VFQT01 (sample SAMN10412376, study PRJNA504923) | tailings metagenome | isolation source: Relicate 2 Philex TSF3 active mining site | place: Philippines: Tuba, Benguet | collected 2017-08-29
GATTGTCTCAAAATGGTTCTCGATTGGAGGCACGCAGCATGACCCCGCCCGGTGACACGGTCTCCATTCCCGTTGAAAAGCTCAAGCGTAGTCTGCGGGCCGAGGCTGCGATGGCGCCGCCGTCGGTGACGCCGACGCCAGTGACCAAAGAAACGCAGATCATCGCGATCTACGGCAAAGGCGGCATCGGCAAGAGTTTTACGCTCGCCAACCTCAGCTACATGATGGCGCAGCAGGGCAAGAAGATCCTGCTGATCGGTTGCGATCCGAAGAGCGATACTACGTCCTTGCTGTTCGGTGGTCGCGCATGCCCGACCATTATTGAAACCTCGTCAAAGAAAACAGCAAGGCAAGAAGATCCTGCTGATCGGTTGCGATCCGAAGAGCGATACCACGTCCTTGCTGTTCGGTGGCCGCGCATGCCCGACCATCATCGAAACCTCGTCAAAGAAAAAACTGGCGGGTGAGCCGCTCGAGATTGGCGATGTTTGCTTCAAGCGCGATGGCGTTTACGCGATGGAGCTCGGTGGCCCCGAGGTCGGTCGCGGCTGCGGTGGTCGCGGCATCATCCACGGCTTCGAAACCCTCGAGAAGCTCGGCTTCCACGATTGGGGTTTCGACTACGTATTGCTCGATTTCCTAGGCGATGTGGTTTGTGGCGGCTTCGGCCTGCCAATCGCTCGCGACATGTGCCAGAAGGTTATTGTCGTCGGTAGCAACGATCTGCAATCGCTGTACGTGGCGAACAACGTCTGCTCGGCCGTCGAATATTTCCGCAAGCTCGGTGGCAACGTGGGTGTTGCAGGGCTTGTGATCAACAAAGACGACCATACCGGCGAGGCGCAGGCTTTCGCAGCTGCCGCGGGTATTCCGGTGCTCGCCGCCATTCCGGCGCACGAAGACATCCGCCGTAAGAGCGCCAACTACGAAATCATCGGCACGCCAGAGTCAGAGTGGGGCGCCTTGTTCGCCGAACTCGCCGGCAACGTCGCTACTGCGCCGCCGGTGCGACCGACGCCGCTCACCCAGGATCAATTGCTCGGACTCTTCAAGGGCGAGGCCGTCGGTCGAGGCGTCACGCTGCAACCGGCCACCTTCGAAGACATGTGTGGTCGTTCGCAAGTCCAGAAACCCTCACTCGAAGTCATCTACGACGCGGTCTGACATGAGCGCACTCGACACCCACATCGACGCTAGCCCGGAGGTCCTCTCGCAGGACACTGCCGGTGGCGCGTCGTGCCATGGTGGCGAGACGCGAATGCGCGCCGCAGCTGTCGCTGCGGGCAAGGCGGATGTGCTCGAGAAGTACGCGCGCGATTACCCGGCAGGTCCTCACGACCAACCACAGAGCATGTGCCCGGCTTTCGGAAGCCTGCGCGTCGGTCTGCGTATGCGTCGCACGGCGACGATCCTCTCGGGTTCGGCCTGCTGCGTTTACGGTCTGACATTCACCTCGCACTTTTACGGCGCGCGGCGCACCGTCGGCTACGTGCCGTTCAACTCCGAGACGCTCGTCACGGGCAAGTTGTTCGAAGACATTCGTGATGCGGTTCACAATCTCGCTGACCCAGCGCAATACGATGCGATCGTCGTCACCAACCTCTGCGTGCCGACCGCCTCCGGCGTTCCGTTGCAGTTGTTGCCCAAAGAAATCAACGGGGTTCGCATCATCGGTATCGATGTGCCGGGCTTCGGTATTCCGACACATGCGGAAGCCAAGGATGTTCTCGCTGGCGCGATGCTGAAATACGCGCGCGGCGAAGCAGAATCGGGTCCCGTACAAGCACCGCGCAATGGCCGTGCTGCCAAGCCGACGATTTCATTGGTCGGTGAGATCTTCCCGGCGGATCCGGTCGGCATCGGCATGATGCTCGAGCCGATGGGTCTTGCGGCGGGTCAGCAGGTGCCGACCCGTGAGTGGCGCGAGTTGTACGCGGCGCTCGATTGCGCAGCCGTTGCGGCTATCCACCCGTTCTACACCAGCGTCTACCGCGAGTTCGAAGCGGCTGGCAGACCCATCGTCGGCTCCGCACCGGTCGGTTACGAGGGCACTGCTGGCTGGATCGAAAATATCGGCAAGCTATGCAACGTCGGTCGCGACGGTATCGATGCCGCGAAAAATCGAGTGCTACCGGCGATTCGCGCAGCGCTAGCAGCGGCTCCGATTAGAGGGCGTATCACGCTGTCGGGTTACGAAGGCTCGGAGTTGTTGGTGGCTCGATTGCTCATCGAGAGCGGCGCTGACGTGCGTTATGTCGGTTCGGCATGCCCGCGTACACCGCACTCTGAAATCGATCGAGAGTGGCTCGCCGATCGCGGCGTGCATGTGCAGTTCCGTGCTTCGCTCGAGCAGGATTTGGCGGCGTTTGCCGAGTTCAAACCGGATCTCGTGGTGGGTACGACACCAGTCGTGCAGAAGGCCAAAGAAATGGCCATTCCCGCTTTGTACTTCACCAACCTCATCTCGTCCCGTCCGCTGATGGGTATCGCCGGTGCAGGCTCACTGGCTCAGCTGATCAATACGGCGATCGCGGGCAAAACGCGCTTCGACGAAATGAAGGCCTTCTTTGGTGAGACCGGCACGGCCGACTCGGCCGGGGTTTGGCACGACACGCCTCGATCGCATCCGGAATTCCGCGACGGCTATCGACGCAAGCTCGAGAAGCAGGCCAAGGCACGCAAAGCGGAGGAGATGATCTGATGCTCGTGCTCGATCACGACCGCGCGGGTGGCTACTGGGGAGCGGTGTACGTTTTCACCGCTATCAAGGGCTTGCAGGTCATCATCGATGGTCCGGTCGGTTGCGAAAATCTGCCGGTCACCTCCGTTCTGCACTACACCGACGGACTGCCGCCGCACGAGTTGCCGGTCGTGGTCACCGGTATCGCTGAGGAAGAACTCGGTCAGCATGGCACCGAAGGCGCGATGAAGCGCGCTCACAAAGTACTCGACCCGCATCTGCCCGCCGTGGTCGTGACCGGTTCGATTGCCGAGATGATCGGTGGCGGCGTGACGCCGGAAGGCACCAACATCAAGCGCTTTCTGCCGCGAACAATCGACGAGGATCAATGGCAGTGCGCCAATCGCGCGCTGTGGTGGTTATGGACCGAATTTGGTCCGAAGAAAGTACCGCCTGCGCCGCGTGAGCGTGAGCTGGGCAAGGCTTCGAGCTACAAGCCTCGGGTCAATATCATTGGTCCCGCTTACGGCATGTTCAATATGAACTCAGACCTCGCCGAAATTCGTCGGCTAGTCGAGGGCATGGGTGCCGAGATCAATCTCGTATTCCCACTCGGCAGTCACTTAGCCGAGATCGCCAAATTGGCTGATGCCGATGTCAACATCTGCATGTACCGTGAGTACGGCAAGATGCTGTGCGAGGGAATGGAGCGACCGTGGCTACAAGCGCCGATCGGTCTACATAGCACCACAAAATTTTTGCGTGCGCTCGGCGAGCTCACGGGCCTAGACCCGGAGCCGTTCATCGAGCGCGAGAAACTGACTACGATCAAACCGCTGTGGGACCTGTGGCGCTCCGTCACCCAGGATTTCTTCGGCACCGCGAGTTTCGCCATCGTAGCCGGCGAGACCTACGCACGTGGCGTACGCCACTTCCTCGAATCCGAGCTCGGTCTGCCGTGCATGTTCTCTTATGCGCGACGGCCCGGAGTCAAGCCCGACAACGCGGCCGTACGTCAAGCGGTACGCGAGAAAACCCCCCTCGTGTTATTCGGTAGCTATAACGAGCGTATGTACCTGGCCGAGCTCGGACCTCGCGCAATGTACATCCCGGCGTCTTTCCCTGGCGCGATCATTCGTCGCCACACGGGAACCCCATTCATGGGTTATGCCGGGGCAACTTATCTAGTGCAGGAGGTCTGCAACGCCTTGTTCGATGCGTTGTTCCACATCCTGCCGCTAGCCACGGACATGGACAAAGTCGACCCGACACCGGCGCGTCAAGCGCGCGAAGCGAGTGTGTGGGACGAGGAGGCGTTGAGCCTGCTCGATGAGTACGTGGCGAACGAACCTTATTTGGTACGCATCTCTGCCGCTAAACGTCTGCGCGATCTCGCCGAGATCGCTGCGCGCGCAGCCGGAGAAGAGCGTGTCACGGCGGCCCGCGTTACACGCGCGCGGGCGGAGCTCGCTGCGGGGCGTGCCGCATGAAACGGATAGTCATGCCGACGACGTCGAGTCGTTCAAAGGGGGACCTTATTGTCGGGCGGCCACCGCTTAGGTGGTGGTCGCAGGTTGCGACCCGGGTTGCAGCCGACAATCCCTGCCGCGCGGGAAGGTGCGGATAGCAACGTTGTGAAGGAGTAAATAAAAAATGGCTGAAGGAAAGAGCATTTCGGGAGCCACACCGGATGAGGCACGTGCCATCAACCGGTTCTTTTGGTTGAGCACTTGGATGTGGTTCGGGGTCTCCGTGGCCGCGCACTACTTGATCTGGAACTGGGTACCCTGGTTCTGATCACTCATAGTTAATTTCCAGGAGAAATTTTATGTGGCGAATTTGGATGGTTATGGATCCCCGCAAGGTGATCATCGTCGGCGGTATCGCTGTCGCTTCGATCGTAGCGACGAATCACTTCTTGCAATTGAGCACCAAGTATTCTTGCTGGCTCGACGGCCCCGGTAGCGGTTCTTGCTTGGCGGCGGCTCCGGCCACGGCCAGCAACGCGCAGCACAACGCTCCGCTCCCGAACTGATTGGAAAAGTGAACGGCGGCGAATCGGGTGTCGAGAGACGCCGGATTCGTCGCCCGACACGAGTGGGTGAAAGCATTCAAAGCGGGCTTTCCGCAGCGATTGACGGGGAACAGTCATGGCAATGCTAAATTTTGAGAAGAAATATCGGATCAGGGGCGGAACCCTGATCGGTGGCGACCTATTCGATTTTTGGATAGGTGCCTTCTACGTCGGATTCTTTGGTATCACCGCAGCATTTTTTGCACTGCTCGGAACGGCTCTGCTGATTTATGGGGCGGCTATCGGGCCGACCTGGAACTTGTGGCAGATCAGCATCGCGCCACCAGATCTCAGCTATGGTTTGGGGCTGGCACCGTTGCACGAAGGTGGTATCTGGCAGATCGTTACCATTTGTGCGATCGGCGCTTTCGTTTCGTGGGCCCTGCGAGAGGTTGAAATCTGCAGAAAACTCGGCATGGGTTTTCACGTGCCTATCGCGTTCGGCAGTGCGATTCTTGCATATGTGACATTGCAGGTCGTGCGTCCCGTGCTGCTCGGAGCGTGGGGTCATGCCTTTCCTTACGGGATCTACAGTCACCTCGACTGGGTTTCGAATGTCGCTTATCAATATCTGCACTTCCACTACAACCCTGCGCACATGGTGGCGGTCACTTTCTTCTTCACCACCGTTTTGGCGCTTGCCTTGCACGGTTCACTCGTGTTGTCGGCGCTCAATCCGCAGAAGGGCGAGGTGGTTAAGGGTGCTGAGCACGAGAACACCTTCTTCCGCGACAACATCGGCTACTCAATCGGAACTTTGGGTATCCACCGCTTCGGCTTGTTGATTTCGATCAACGCCGGTGTCTGGAGTGCGGTATGCATCGTGATCAGCGGTCCGTTCTGGACGCGTAGTTGGACCGATTGGTGGGCCTGGTGGCTCAACCTTCCGATTTGGACTTGAGGTGCGCACACATGGCTGAATATCAAAACATCTTTACGCGCGTGCAGGTTTCTGCACCGCACTATCCTGGCGTTCCACATAATCCGCGCGGTGTTTGGGTACGCGGCGTCAAGGCGAGCGCCAACTACTGGCTTGGAAAGATCGGCGATGCGCAGATAGGACCGTTCTACCTCGGTAGCACGGGTGTAGCCTCGATCCTCTGTTTCATCATCGCCTTCGAGATCGTCGGCCTAAACATGTTGGCCTCGGTGAACTGGAATCCCCTACAGTTCATTCGTCAACTGTTCTGGCTAGCACTGGAACCACCTGCTCCCCAATATGGTTTGCGGTTGCCGCCACTAAGCAACGGTGGATGGCATCTGATGGCCGGTTTCTTCCTGACGATGTCGGTCTTGCTCTGGTGGGTGCGTACCTACAACCTAGCGCGTAAGCTCAAGATGGGCACGCACACGGCCTGGGCGTTTGCGTCAGCCATATTCCTGTTCCTGGTGCTCGGATTCATCCGTCCGGTAATGATGGGAAGCTGGTCCGAGGCGGTGCCATACGGCATCTTTGCTCACCTCGATTGGACGGCAGCTTTTTCGTTGCGCTACGGCAATCTGCTCTATAACCCGTTCCACGCCTTGTCGATCGTTTTCCTATACGGCTCGGTGTTACTTTTCGCGATGCACGCGGGAACCATCATGGCGGTCAGTCGTTTCGGGGGCGAGCGCGAGGTCGAGCAAGTGCTTGATCGTGGTACTGCGTCCGAGCGTGCGGCGCTGTTTTGGCGTTGGACTATGGGATTCAACGCCACGATGGAATCCGTACACCGCTGGGCGTGGTGGTTTGCAGTGCTGTGCACGCTGACGGGTGGTATCGGCATCCTGCTCACAGGCACGGTCGTCGACGACTGGTACTTGTGGGCAGTGAAGCACGGCGTTGCGCCGAGTTATCCGACCACGTTCGAGCCAGTGCCTGATCCGGCGCTCACTTCGGGAGTTGCCCAATGAAAATGCATATTAGATTGCTTGCAATCCTAGTGACGTTGAGTGTGCTCGGCGGTTGCGGTGAGCGTCCGCCGATCCAGACCGAGCAACTGGGTTACCGCGGTACCGGTATGGAGGAGAACAGCAATCCGCGACTGCTACAAAAGGTAGTTGCGGCAAATCAGCTTGGGACCATCCAACCACCAGCGGATACCAGCGGTCCGTTGGCTAAGGACATCTACCAAAACGTGCAAGTTCTATCCGATCTTTCGATCGGAGAATTTACTCGTGTGATGCTCTCGATGACCGACTGGGTTACACCCGCAGAACAGAAAAATTGCACATATTGTCACAACGCCGAGAATTACGCCGACGAGGGTAAATATACCTACCAGGTGGCGCGAAGCATGCTGAGGATGACTCGTGACATCAACACCAATTGGAAGGATCACGTCAAAGATACCGGCGTGACGTGTCACACCTGTCATCGTGGCGGCCCGGTTCCGTCAGCGGTCTGGTTCACCGATCCCGGTGCGGGACGCGAGAATTCATTCGTTGGAACTCGTGCCGGTCAGAACTCGGCGATCACCGGGCTCGGTATCACCACCATTGGTCATTCAAGCCTGCCCTATGATCCTTACTCGGCCTACCTGCTGGGCGATTCGCCTATTCGCGTGGAAGGCTCGACCGCCTTGCCGAGCGGTAATCGGGCTTCGATAAAACAGGCCGAGTGGACCTATTCTTTGATGGTGCACATGTCCAACTCGCTCGGCGTGAACTGCACGTATTGTCATAACACACGTGCCTGGTCGAGTTGGGAGCAGAGCCGACCGCAACGAGCGGTTGCGTGGTTTGGCATCCGGATGGCGCGCAGTTTGAACAACGGCTACTTGGTACCGTTGACCGATGTCTTTCCGAAGCACCGCAAGGGGCCACTCGGCGACGTCGCTAAGATCAACTGCGAAACCTGCCACCAAGGTGCTTACAAACCGTATTTCGGCGAGAGCATGGCCAAGGCTTATCCTGAACTACAAGGCAGCAAACCAGTGGCTGCCGAAGCGCCAGCTTCTGTCGAGTCACCGGCGGTAGCAGCGCCAGCATCGGCCAAGTCGTCAGCCCTCGCTCCGGTCGTAGCGCCCCGTGTCGGTCCTGCAACGGTTGCCGCTGCGGGCGCCCAGCGCTCCTCGTCGGGTGGCGGCCGCTGAAGCGCCGCCAGCCGTTCTCGACAGGAACTGCGCAGGTGAATGTATTGCTGGCCCAGCCCCGCGGCTTCTGCGCGGGGGTGGCGCGGGCGATCGAAATCGCGGAGCGCGCACTCGAAATGTACGGAGCGCCGGTTTACGTCTTCCACGAGATCGTACACAACGGTCATGTAGTCGGTGATCTGGTGGCCCGCGGTGCGGTGTTTGTCGAAGACATCGCGGATATTCCGGAAGGCGCCGTCACGGTGTTCAGCGCGCACGGTGTATCGACAGCTGTGGTGGACTCGGCACGAGCGCGTGGTCTTAAAGTCATAGACGCGACCTGTCCGCTTGTTACCAAGGTTCATCTACAGGCGCAGCGTTACTCGCAGCGCGGCTATACCATCGTAGTGGTAGGGCACGCTGGGCACGAGGAAGTTGAGGGCACTCGCGGGTCGGTCGACGGACCCGTTCACGTCGTTGGGACACTCGAAGAGATCGCCGCTCTACCAATGAGGCGTGACGAGCCGGTCGCGTATGTAACGCAGACGACGCTATCGATGGACGACACCAGAGAATTGATCGCTGCGCTGGAGGAGCGCTATCCTGACATCGTCGGACCAGGCCTTGAAGACATTTGCTACGCGACGATGAATCGGCAGCGCGCAGTACAGCAGTTGGCACGTCGCGTTGATCTGGTCATCGTCGTCGGGGCCCATAACAGTTCTAACTCTAATCGTCTGCAAGAAGTGGCAGCCGATAGCGGTGTGCCCGCGTGGTTGGTCGAGGATGAGCGCGAAGTTCAGGCGATTTGGCTGGAAGGCGTGCGTTGCGTCGGCATCACCGCTGGCGCATCGACACCCGAATATCTCGTTCGTCGGGTCTATGAGAAGTTGACCAAGTTGGGCGCAGTTTCGGTGCGTGAGTTGCCTGGACTTGCCGAGACGGTCCGTTTTCGACTGCCGGAGTCTCTGCGCCAGGCTGGCTAGCCAAGTTGACTTCGCGTCAAGAGACGCAGCACCCCGTTGAACATGGCGTTGTCACGCAATCGCAAGCTGCGCTTGAGCCGTGCGTGCTGTGACGCGAGCAGAGCGCAATGGCGAGCGATTGCATCAAAGATTCCAGCGACATCAAGCCCCGCATCCTGCAGGCATTGTTCGCGCGTGCCGTGCTCGATCGAGTGGTCGGGTAAGCCTAGACGCAGAACCGATGTTTGAATGCCTTGCGAGGCCAGAAATTCGGAGACGGCCGAGCCGGCGCCACCAGCGATCGCATTCTCCTCGAGTGTGACCAATACGTCGTGCTGAGAGGCTAATTCGAGAATCAACGCTTCATCCAGTGGCTTGATGTAGCGCATGTTGGCGACGCTCGCATCGATGATGTCGGCGACCTCATGAGCCGTGTCGGCAATCGGTCCGAAGGCAAGCATGGCGATACCCGAGCCGCGCCGTAGCAGTTCGCCGCGACCGAGTGGCAAGGCGCGCGGTAGAGGTTGACCTGCTGCCGTAAGACCTACAGCGGAGGCGCGAGGGTAGCGAAGCACACACGGACTGCCGAGTTCTACCGCAGTGCGTAACATCGCTCGCAGTTCCGCGCCACTCGCGGGAGCCATGATCGTGAGGTTCGGAACACAACGCAAAAAGGATAGATCTAAGCTGCCGTTGTGCGTGGCTCCGTCAGGACCAACGAGACCAGCGCGATCGACCGCAAATGTGACCGGCAGTCTCTGCAGGCACACATCGTGCACCACCTGATCGAATGCGCGCTGTAGAAAGGTCGAGTAAATGGCCACGATGGGACGCAGTCCCTGCGTTGCAAGACCCGCGGCGAACGTGACCGCATGCTGTTCGGCGATGCCGACATCGTGGTAGCGTTCCGGGAATTGACGAGCGAAAGCAACCAATCCCGACCCCTCGCGCATGGCCGGTGTAACGACTGCGATACGCGAATCTTCGGCCGCCAGCTCGCAAACGCTATCGCCAAAGATCTGCGTGTAGGTCATCGCTGCTGGCTTACCGCCGGTGATTCCGATGTCGGTGTCAAAGGGTGTGACGCCGTGATACTTTATCGGATCTGCCTCGGCAGGCTTATAACCCTTTCCCTTGCAGGTGAGCACATGCAGCAAGCGGGGACCTGGCCGATCACGCAGATCGTGCAAACATTGCAACAGCGCTTGCAGATCATGTCCGTCGATGGGGCCATGATAGTCGAATCCGAGCGCGCCAAAGAAATCACGGGCACCGGCGGTCGGTGTACGCTCGGAGTTGGTCGATCGTTGTGATAAAGCGCCAACATTTTCCGAGATCGACATGCCGTTGTCGTTGAGAATTACGAGCAAATCCGCGCCGACCCCACCGGCATGATCAAGTGCCTCAAACGCCAGACCTGCAGTCAGGGCGCCATCGCCGATGACGGCGACAGCGCGCTTCCGAATACCTAACTGTTTGGCTGCGCAGGCCATGCCGAGGGCAGCACTGATCGAAGTGCTCGAGTGACCTGCGCCAAAAGCATCAAAGCGGCTTTCGTCGCGTTTAAGGAATCCCGAGATGCCCTGGCGCTTGCGAATGTTGCTCAAGGCCGCACGTCGACCAGTCAGAATCTTGTGCGGATAACATTGATGGCCCACATCCCAGACCACTTCGTCATGCGGTGTGTCGAGGCAATAGTGTAGAGCGATCGACAGTTCCACAGTACCGAGGCCCGACGCCAGATGGCCGCCTGAGCGAGCGACCGACTCGAGTAAGAAGGCTCGCAACTCCTCGGCTACGGCGCCGAGCGCCGTAGCAGGCAGGGCTCGTAACTGCGCCGGCTCATCGATACCTTCCAGTAGGGCTTGAGTGATCGGCGATCTCATAGCTACTCCCGGAGCGCGTGCATGAAGTCAGGGTGACGAGCGGCGATTGGCGAGACTCCAGCGCCACAGCGTTTCGGCAGGCACTGGAAGTATCATGAGCAGGTGCTCGAGCAAGGCTAAGCAGGCAAGGGTCGCGATGATGGTTGCTGCCGCTGCTTGGTGTGGGGAGCTTGCCGTAAACGCGACATTGCCAAAATGCCAGCCGATCGTGCCGGCGAGCAGTAGCGACACTGGCATCAGAGGGTTCATGCGACGTTGTCGCATGAAGCTGAGCAGGTGTTGCAAGTGCGGTGGGAAAAATTCTTGACCGAGATTGCGTACGCCTAGAAAAAGATTGAGTTTGGCGCTGGTTCGCATCAGCCAGAGCAGTACCAGCACCAGTAGTGCCAGATTATTGGAACTGCCGTATGAACCAATGGCGACGATGACGACCGTTGCGACGATCAGCAGTTCGTGCCAAAGAATGGCAGCCAGCGCCGAGACGGCGTGTCGCACGAATCGGTTTTCGCTGGTCGCGGCGTATGACTTCCCGCCTGTCGCCAGACCGGTGATCTTGCCGGTGAGAAAGGTGACTTCGATCCAGCTCCAAACCGCCAGGGCTGCTAGTAGCGCCGCCAGGGCCGACGCCGTGCTGTTGATCTCTCGAAGCGCCAGGATCATGGCAAAGCCCGCGATGCCGATCGTGGCGAACAACCGAAGCAGAAGCGGGTATCGCTGGGGGTCACCCGCGATCAAACGAGCGATCACGGCGGTGGAACCCCACCACAACGCGACGGTCAGAAGCATCGGTACGATATAGCTATGCCACATCATGCGACGTGCCGCGACGTCGAGCGATGGCTCTCAGCGCGAGTGGGATGCAGCACGGGCTTCGCCCTGTTCCCAGATATTGGCAAACGTTCGCGCGTTGTCGCGGCCGAATGTATCGAGGTTGATCGAAGTATCCGTGTTCGAATCGGTGATCAACAAACGCCCGTCGCGCAGGCGGGATAGACGATACGGGGCGTCGGGGTCGGTTCCCGCGAGCTTCCGGCTGCGCGATAAGCCGCGAATCACGCCTGTCACGAAACCGGCTTTATCCGCACTGATGGTTGGCAGTTCGGTGCCATCGTTGAGAATGGGCACCACCGCACCATCAGCGAGTGTGCGCAGTCGAACGTCGTGGCTCGAAACCACCAAAACTGTGTCGTCAATACCGACAGGCGGCAAATCTTCTTCAACGGCCACGAGGGTGACCGCGACGAGAAGTAACAAACCCACCGACAGCAACAAAGGTCGCGGCAGATCCGAGCGGTGTCGTACCTCGCTCAAGCGGACGCCTCGAGCGGTATACCATGAGGCTGCGTCAGTGTGCCCATGCCTTCGAATGCAGCGTCAACCGTAGTGATCGTATCTGGCTGCGCGTCCGTTACCGCCCTTGCGAGGATTGCGGCTACTTGTCGCGGTTCGGCGATGTTGCGCAGCGTGGGTTGGGGTCGAGTGATTCGCCACGGTCGAACGTGTGGCCAAAGCCAAAGATACGACACGCGTTGATCACGCATCGTCTGCAGCGCAATGTCGCCAGTTTCGCCTGAGCGCACCGACAAGTTTGCCGATTCGATCGCTTTGAAGGGAAGATTAAGTGTGCTTTCGAGCGCGACACCTTGGCGGATCACGATGCGCCGGGTCGTGATCGTGTAGACGGTAGCGCGTGCCGCTAGCATCGCGATACCGGTGACGATCATCAAACAAACCGCAGACATTAGCGCGGGACCGATACAGCCGCTTAGGGCCTCGGGAAGCGCGCTACCGTTCCAGAGCAACCACGCACCGCGCGCAAGGACGATGCCGCCGAAGTAGACCGCCAACAACCTGACCCGATAAGCATCCAGTGCGAGTGATCGCCATGCCGGCGACCCTTGCCAGAGTACTTTTTCTCCCGGCGGCAGCGCCGCCGGGAGACCGTGGACAGGCTCGCTGTCGTGTTCGCTGAATGTAGCGCGCGTGACCATGGGTTTAGATCAGCGATTCGCTACGACTGGGAACGGCGTACAGATGACCACTGGCGTAATACGCGCAAATACGGTCTTCCTCACGCTTGGTGATCTGATCGCTGCTCGCAATAGCCGGGACGCCAGAGAATTGACCGCCGGTAATCGAGACGACTTTGACGCTGCGGGCTGGGATGTCATATCGAACGAAACCCGTAGGCAGCATCACGTGCCTGCCGCCTGTAGCGAGTGCGACTTCAAGGTAACGGATTTGCGGTTCGGCACGGTCCACCCACAGTTCGACCACGCTACCTGCCGTAACCCCATCGAGCCCGCATACCGTCATGCCGCGAGGATCCGGATCGCGTGATTCCACGCTCCAACCGGCTGCCAAACGCATCGGGACGATCATCGCCGAGCCGTCTAGCATGCGCTCCGGTACCTCAGCACGTTCCGCATAGGCCGCCGGACCCACGGCGTCGATCATCGGATCTCCGGTCGGTTCTAGTGGCGCACCGACATCAGGTCCGTACCGGTCATCCGAGCCGAGTTGTCGCGCGGCAATCGGGCGGCGATCGGCTCTAGCCGAATCGGGTACAGATATGCTGCTTCCGTCAGCCAGCAAAAACGTCTTTGGGCACGGCACGCCGGGCAGTCCCTCGACCGTTTCCGGGTTGCCCTGACGATCGACACGATGCGTGTCGAGCGGATAGCCCTCGCGCTTATCCTCGCGGTGTAGATACCAAATCAGGCCGGCAAAGAATATCCAAAATCCATAAAGAGCAATCTGCGCCGTATCCGTGTACTCGAGAAAACTCATGTCCTCGTCCTCCTTGAAGCCAACATCAACTCAAAAGGTAATCATTCAAAATAATCTCGATCAAAAACCGTTTCATCAGTTCGGTAATTCGGCAAGTCCTAAGCGCATATCTTCGGCGCGTATCGTCCTTCGCGAGCGCAAACGAGCGAGCGGACCGACGGCGATCAGCGCAGCGAACAACAACGCGATTTCCACGTGATAGACGAATAGATAGCCGGTTGCGGTTGAGGTCAGTGCCGGCCCCATAGCACCCCTCATCGCAAGATCACCGATGACGTTGGCGGTGGCGCCGCCAACTGCGATCGCCAATCCGGCTGCAGTGGCTTGCACGGCACCCCAAGCGCCGAGCGCGAGACCGTTGTCGTTTTTACTCAAAGCCATCGCCGCTATCAGAGTGCCGACTGAGAAGAGTCCGCCTGCGAAGCCAATCAGTGCAGCGCCGAACCGAAAAAGGCCGGGGGAGTTCATAGGTTCTGCAAAGACAACGGCAGCGAATGCAAACACGCCGACGAGTGCGCCGACGGCGGCTACTCGTAGTGGGTCGGCGCCCCGCTGTAGTCCGCGGGCGGACAACCAGAATGCGACCAGTGAGCCGCCGGCAGAGAGTGCGGTCAGCAAACTGGTCGCGCCAACGGACATGTGCAGAATCTGTCCGCCATACGGCTCAAGCAGGACATCCTGCATGCTGAAGGCGGCCGTGCCGAAACCCACGGTAGCTAGCAGGCGTCGAGTCTGGGACGGAGCGGTGAAGTCGCGCCATGCGTTGGAAAACCGCTGGCTCGAAGCGGGTTCCTGTAGCCTTGCCGTGTTTCGCGTTTCCTGTTTCCAGAGGGCGATAACATTGAGTGCTAGCGTCGCGACTGCTGCACCTTGAATCGTTTGAATAAGCCGTAACGGCGAAAATTCGCCGCTTAACAGCCAGCCGAACGCGGCCGAGCCACCCACCATGCCCAGTAGCAGCATCACATACATCAAGGCAACGACGCGTGGGCGGGTTTCGGTGGGCGCGATATCCGTAGCGAGCGCAAGGCCGGCGGTTTGTGTCGAGTGCAGACCAGCACCGAGCAACAAGAAAGCTAGCGCTGCGCCGATTTCACCGACTATTACGGGTCCGCGCCCCTCACCGCTCAAGACGAGCAAGGCGAACGGCATGATCCCGAGCCCTCCGTACTGGAGGAGCGTACCGAACCAAATATAGGGTACCCGACGCCAACCAAGCACGGAGCGGTGTTGGTCGGAGTGGTAGCCCATGAGCGCTCGAAACGGCGCGAATAGCAGCGGTAGCGCGATCATCGTTGAGACCAGCCAAACCGGCACGCTCAACTCTACGATCATTACTCGATTCAGCGTGCCGTTAAGCAGCGCAAGTGCCATGCCGACCGACACCTGAAAAAGTGATAAACGCAATAGGCGAGGCAGCGGTAGGTCCGCGCTCGCCGCATCCGCGAATGGCAGGAATCGAGAGTCGATGGTGAAGCGATGTCGACCCATCACGCATCGACCATCTGCGCTTGTCGAGTCGCAGGGTTGTTCAGCGCGGTCTGTTCGCTAGGAGCGAGGACACCGCTCTTACGTGCCAGATAAAGTTTGTAGAAGAATTGCAGCGCGTTGATGACGTACGTCGCGTAAGCAACCAGCGCGAGCAGCATCTGCTCGCGCACCGGCAACGCGCCCGTCAGCATCGCATAAAGATACGCGGTGTGAAGTGCGATCACGGCCATGCTGACCACGTCTTCCCAGAAAAAGCTCGGTGCAAACAGCCAGACGCCGAAGACCTCTTTTTCCCAGATCGCCCCCGTCACCATAATCGCGTAGAGAAATAGGGTCTTGATGACGATGGACATCGTGGCGGCATTTTCGCCATCGCCCGTTTGGAGAAAGGACATCACCAACCAGACACTGATCAGGAAGGCGAGCAACTGCAGTGGCGCGAGAACGCCTTGCACGACCGTCCACACCGAACGGTCGCGACGGGCGCGTTCCTCGGCGGTGTATAGCGGGCGGCCCACGGGGGGCGTTGAGGCATTGGGCATGGGTGGTCTCGCACCACGGATTCAGCCCGAATGTATTAAAGAGGGGGACGAATGTCAATTTAGGTTTACGTCTAGTCAAATTGACAAATTAGGGTTTCCGAGTCTATATGTGTCACCCTGCGACGAAGACAGAGGGGACCCATGGAAAACACCCTCTCGAACGGTACACGGAAGTCGTCGCGCGGACGGGGGCCAAACAGGCATCGAGCATAGGCTCGACCCTGGTCGAGGATGACGGCATGATTGATTCCACCAGTTCATCGACCGCCGACGACGGTCGGCTCACACTGCTTCGCACCATCGAGGGCGAAGTAATTCCACGTTTAGTGCTCGCTCACCGAGGACGCGTCCCCGATGCCGTCTGCGACAACTCTGTTGCGATCCGACCTGGCATCAGCGAAGTCCGGCATCTGACCGAACTGGTCCTCTCGGGCCAAATGGCGGAAGCCAGATCGTACTTGCAAGGCGTGTTTTATCTGGGGATGCCACCGGAAGTGGTTTACCTCGATCTGCTTGCGCCCGTTGCCAGAAAATTGGGCGTGATGTGGGAGCATGACCGGGTCGACTTCGTCGCGGTCACACTGGGGCTGCGTCGATTACAGCAGCTGGCGCACCAAATCAGCGAAAACGCTGATGGCGGCGAGACGGTGACCGCCAAGCCGGGGCATCGCGCGCTCTTCGTGGCGCTGCCTGGCGAGCAACATGTTTTTGGTACCCAGATCGTTGGCGACATGTTGCGCCGAGCCGGCTGGGACATCTGGGATGCACCCGGTGCTACCGAGAAGGATATAATCGCGCTTACCAAAAACGAGTGGTTCGCTGTGGTCGGGCTATCCATCAGCGCACCAGAACAAATGGAGCCTCTCGCCCTCATCATCCGACAAATTCGACGGCAATCGCTCAACCGGGCGGTCCGTATCATGGTGGGCGGTCACCCGTTCGCTGGGCACCCCGAGCGAGTTGCTTCGGTAGGGGCAGACGCAACCGCTGCGGACGGACGAGATGCTGTGCTGCAAGCGGAACGATTGTTGGAGTTGGTGAGTCAAGGGAACTGACACGGTCAAAAACATGTGAAAAAGTTCAAGGCGCCAAGGAAGGCCCTGAGTGATCTCGATGCCGACACGGTGGCTACCGTCGTCATGGCTGCAGCGGATATTTCGCTGATCATCGATCGTCGGGGTGTCATCAAAGATCTCGCCATCGGACAGCCGGGCCTGTCTGCCGACCTTGAGCCGGATTGGATCGGACGATCGTTCGCCGAAGTCGTCACCAGTGAAAGTGAGCCCAAGGTTCGCCTGTTGCTAGCCGAGGGGGAGGCAGCCGATCTCGCTGCTAGACAGTTGAACCATCCGGCTCGCGGTGGCGCAACCATCCCGATCAGTTACAGCCTGCGACCACTCGGCAAGGACGGGCTTCGGTTGGTCGTCGGGCGTGACTTGCGTGCTCTGGCGGAGTTGCAGCAGCGTTTGATCGAAGCGGAGCAGTCGCTCGAGCGCGATTACTCGCGCTTGCGGCTTGCCGAGACGCGCTATCGACTCTTGCTGCAATCGAGCATCGATCCGATTTTGGTCGTCGATGCGGCGACGCAGAAGATCGTCGATCTGAATCCCAGTGCGGCCAAATTACTGGGCGCGACGCCGCAACGACTAGTTGGTCAAATCTTTGGAGAGGGTCTCAAGCCTGCGTCGTTGCGAGCTTTCTCTGAGTGGTTGACCGGCCTGCGTACAACGGGTCGGTCCGACGCTTTGAAGGTGCGTTTTGCTGCAGATAACGGTGAGCAGCGCATTTCAGGTTCCCTCTTCCGGCAGGAGAACGTGTCGCACGTTCTGCTTCGAATCACGCCGGTCACTGCGCCCGTGGCGGGGCAGGGCGAAAGTCCGGCGCGCCTTACGGAGATCGTGCGCGCTTTACCCGACGCCATCATCGTCACCGACGGCGACGGTCGTATCTTTGGCTGCAATCGTGCGTTTCTTGATTTGGCGCAACTCGCGACCGAGGAACAGGCGCGCAACGAATCGCTCGAACGCTGGCTCGGTAGGCCGGGTGTCGACCTCGGCGTCTTGCTTGCTAACCTGAAGCAGCACGGCACCGTACGATTGTTTTCGACGAGTGTGCGTGGCGAACTCGGCTCCTCCGCCGAGGTTGAAATCTCTGCAGTGGCTGTGGGTACCGCCGCTGAGCCGTTCTACGGATTTGCTATCCGCAATGTCGATCGACGGCGTGGTGCTGACACTCGTGCTGGCAAAGAGCTGCCGCGCTCGGTCGAGCAGCTCACGGAGCTGGTCGGCCGTGTGTCGCTGAAAGAGCTCGTTCGCGAGACGACGGATGTCATCGAGCGGCTTTGCATCGAAGCGGCGTTGGAGCTAACCGCGGACAACCGCGCATCCGCCGCGGAGATGCTTGGTCTCTCGCGGCAGAGCCTCTACGTGAAATTGCGTCGCTACGGGCTTGGCGACCTCGACGACTCGGGTGTAAATACAGATTGACACTCCATAGTGTCATGGCTATGTTGCGGTCATGGCACGTCCGGCAAGCAGCGTATGGACTCTGCGGATTCCCGCGAGCTCGGCCATGCTGGAACTGCTCAAGCCTGTTACCTGGTTTCCGCCCATGTGGGCCTTCCTCTGCGGCATCGTGGCCTCGGGCGTGTCCGCCGAGGGGCGCTGGGGTCTGATCGCAGCTGGGGTGTTTCTCGCCGGGCCGCTCATCTGCGGCACGAGCCAAGCCGTCAACGACTGGTTCGATCGGCATGTCGATGCCATCAACGAGCCGCGTCGCCCCATTCCTTCAGGTCGTTTGCCCGGCTTCTGGGGCCTCTACATCGCCATCTTTTGGACTGGTGTCTCCTTGTTCGTGGCCTATCAACTCGGCCCTTGGGTGTTCGCCGCATCTTTGCTCGGCATGGCGCTGGCTTGGGCCTATAGCGCACCGCCGTTTCGCCTGAAGAAGAATGGTTGGTGGGGTAACTCGGCGGTCGCACTGTGTTACGAAGGTGTGCCGTGGTTGACGGCTGTCGTGGTGATGACGGGCGTTTTGCCGCGAATTGAGATCCTGGCGATCGCGCTGCTCTACAGCGTCGGTGCGCACGGCATCATGACGCTCAATGATTTCAAGTCGGTGCAAGGTGATCGACGCATGGGGGTCGGGTCATTGCCAGTCCGCCTTGGAGTCGATGTCGCGGCTCGAGTCGCTTGCGCCGTGATGATTGCGGCCCAAGTTGCCGTCATCTCCTTGCTATTTCTTTGGGGGCGTCCGTTGCAAGCCACGGTGATCGTCGGTTTGCTCATCGGTCAGATGTTGATGATGCGGCGCTTGTTGCAACGACCTGCGGAACTAGACGTTTGGTACAACGCGCTCGGCGTACCGTTATACGTCGCCGGAATGATGGTCAGTGCTTTCGCCTTGGGTGACTTGCCATGAATCCTCAGCCGCTGGGTTGGTTCGGTATCTTCAGATTAGGCCTAGTGCAGGCTGCCATCGGTGCCATCGTAGTCATCACGACCTCGACACTCAATCGAGTGCTGGTTGTTGAGTTGGCACTGCCTGCGATGATTCCGGGTGCTCTCGTTGCGTTGCACTACTTCGTGCAGATTCTGCGCCCGCGGCTCGGCTACAGCTCGGATATCGGCGGACGTCGCACACCGTGGATCATTGGTGGCATGGGCGTCCTCGGTCTCGGTGCCGTCATGGCGTCGCTCGCCACCGCGATGATGGCGACCCAGTTTTGGGCTGGTCTCGCGCTCGCGGTAGTCGCTTTCCTGGTGGTCGGTGGTGGCGTCGGTGCCTGCGGCACAGCCTTGTTGGTCTTGCTCTCGAAGAGCGTCGCGCAGACGCGTCTCGCGGCAGCGGCGACCGTCACTTGGGTCATGATGATCGTCGGTTTTATCGTGACGACGATCCTAGCATCCAAGATGCTGGAGCCGTTTTCTTTGACACGCTTGGTCGAAATGACGGCGGTGGTGGCGGCAATCGCTTTCCTGATCACCGTCGTTGCGACCCGTGGTATCGAGGCCTCCGTTGCGCGACCCATACCCGGCATGGCGCCTTTGCGTCGCGATGACAGCGGATTTATCGAGGCTCTACGTGCCGTTTGGCGTGAGTCGCACTCGCGACGACTGACGAGTTTCGTCTTCATCTCCATGTTGGCCTACAGCGCGCAGGATTTGATCCTCGAGCCCTTTGCCGGCGCTGTCTTTGGCTTATCGCCCGCGGAGTCGACGCGTCTGTCGGGTTTGATGAGTTCGGGTACGCTGATTGGCATGATTCTGGTGGCGCTTGTGTGCACGGTCGGCGCCAAGGCCAAGGTCGGTCGTTTGCGTCTCTGGACGATCGGCGGTTGTATCGCCTCGGCGAGCATGTTGCTGACTCTCGCCGTATCGGGATTCGTAGGTCCCGCCTGGCCGCTGCATCCGACGGTCTTCCTGTTAGGTCTTGCCAATGGCGCTTATGCCGTTGCTGCCATCGGCACCATGATGGGTCTAGTCGGTCGCGGCCGCGAAAGCCGCGAGGGCACCCGTATGGGGTTGTGGGGTGCAGCGCAGGCGATGGCGTTTGCGGTTGGCGGATTGGGCGCCACGGGTCTCGTCGATCTCGCGCGCTGGACATTCGAGTCGGTGCCGCTCGCCTATGCGGTGGTCTTCGTCGGCGAGGCCGCTCTGTTTGTGTGGGCGACGGTTTTCGCCGTGCGTTTGAGTCGTGAGGATACGGCCGGCCTCGTCGAGGTCGATCTGCAAGAACGATCAGCCGTGTACGTGACCGAAGCAGGTCGGGGGTGACCCATGGATGAATTCGACGCCGTGGTGATTGGCGGTGGCCCCTCGGGCGCGACTGCAGCGGATGACTTGGCGCGCGCCGGCTGGCGAGTATTGTTGGTCGATCGTGCCGGTCGCATCAAACCTTGCGGTGGCGCGATTCCACCCAAGTTGGTCGAAGAATTCGCGATCCCGAACGAGTTGCTGGTTGCGCGGATCCAGTCGGCACGCATGATTTCGCCTTCGGCACAGTGTGTCGACATGCCGATCGAGGGCGGTTACGTCGGGATGGTCGATCGTGAGCCGTTCGATGAATGGTTGCGCGAGCGAGCGGCTCGTCACGGCGCCGTGCGTTTCGCGGGCACGTTTCGTCGCATCGAGCGCGACGAGGATGGCGATGCCATCGTCATCATCGAGCCCAAAGATGGCAGCGCGGATATCAGCGTGCGCGCGCGAGTGATCCTCGGTGCTGATGGCGCACGCTCCGAGGTCGCGCGTCAGTCGATCAGCGGCGCGGATGAAGTGCCGTTCGTGTACGCCTATCACGAAATTCTCAGTACACCTCAGACATCGAACGACAAGGCATCGATCGACCCGACTCGTTGCGATGTCTATTACGACGGCAAATTGTCGCCCGACTTTTACGCCTGGATTTTCCCGCACGGATCTACGATCAGTGCGGGCGCGGGTACCGCAATCAAGGGCTTCTCGATCCGAAATGCCGTGGGCGATCTGCGCCGTGTCGCTGGACTCGGCGATGCGAAGATCGTGCGCCGCGAGGGCGCGCCTATTCCCTTGAAGCCGATGCGCCGCTGGGACAACGGGCGAGATGTGCTCGTTACTGGTGATGCTGCCGGAGTTGTTGCTCCCGCATCAGGTGAGGGCATCTATTACGCGATGGCCTGTGGTCGCATGTGTGCGAAGGCGATTGATCAGTTTCTGGTGACGCGCAATGCACATGCCTTGCGTAAGGCGCGCAAAGAATTTCTTGCTGCGCACGGGCGGGTATTCTGGGTACTCGGTCTATTGCAGCGGTTCTGGTACACCAGCGATCGACGTCGCGAGCAGTTCGTGAAGATGTGCCGCGACCCCGACGTACAACGACTCACCTGGGAATCGTACATGCGCAAGGAATTGGTACGGCGCAGTCCGATGGCGCACCTGCGAGTCTTTTTCAAGGATGTGGCGCAACTGCTCGGTTTCGCGCCGGGCTGAAATCCATGTTGCCCGATTTTCTGGTCGCGGCGATCGAAAGCGGCCGTTTGTTCGAGTGGATCGTGCTTCTCGTGATTCTCGAGGGGCTGCTGCTCCACTGGCTTTGGCGGCGTCGCGCGCTCGGTCTGCCCTGGCATCACTTCATCGGCAGTTTCGTTTCAGGCGCGTGTCTGATGCTCGCGGTGCGCGCCGCTGTGATGGACTCACCCATTGCCGAGATCGCACTTTGGCTAGCTCTGTCGCTAGTCGCACATCTCACCGACTTGGGTTTACGCTTTCGTCGTCGATGATGTCGAGGGGAAGGGCGGGAAGCTCAGCAAGGCAAGGCAGCCTAATACCAACAGGCCGCACAGCGTGAACATGGCGGCGGAATAACCGCCACGCTCGACAATCATGGCTGTAGCAAGTGGTCCAACGCCGCCGCTCAAAGAATAAATTCCATAAAAGCTGCCGTATATTCGCGAGAAGTGCAGCATTCCGAAGTATCGGCTATTGAGATACGCCAAGACGTCAACTTCGGCGCCGACGGCGAGGCCGATCATGAGCGCCGCGACGACGGCGAGCCCATCGGGAATATCCATCGCCAGCATGGCGAGCCCGGCGATAGGCGCCAATAAGAACGCTAGGGCGACATGCGGCGCGAAGAATCGATCCATCAACCAACCGGTGACGAGTCGTCCGGTTGTGACGGCGAGAAACATCATCGACTGCGCCATCGCAGCCGCCATCGGTGAGATACCACGACTCGTGAGCAGAGGCACGAGGTGCATCAGCGCGCTTTGAATGGCGAAGCCGATGATGAAGAACGTCAGCAGGATGGTCCAAAACGTGCGGGATCGAACCGCCGCCGCGAGTGTGATTCCCGTTACTGGCTGAGCCGTTGTCGCGGTGCTCGCCTTGTCGATATCACCGTCGGGTCTTTGACCGACACTCGTTGGATCATCCCGCAGTAGCCAGCCGATCGTGGGCAAGGCGATGACACCAATGGCGATGGCGAGTAGTACATAGGCCATCCGCCAACCGTATGCTTCGATCATCGCCTGAACGAACAGGGGCCATATGAAACCGCCGATGCCCACGCCGGAGAGGGCGATGCCAAGGGCAAGACCACGGCGGCGATCGAACCAGAGTGTGATGACTCTAGCGAACGCCACGTGCGTTGTGCCGAGTGCGAACGCCGACAGCAGAAAATAGCGAAGGTAGAAACTCCAAAGATCGGGGCCCTGGAGTGCGAATGAGGCGAAGATGACGATCTCGCAAACAAAGCCGATGAGAATGACCCGCTTGGCGCCGAAGCGATCGACGATGGCGCCCATTAACGGCGACATCAGCGCAGCCGTGAACGTGACTGCGATGAGTGCGGCAAACGCGGCGCTCTGTGACCAGCCGGTTTCCAGTCGGATCGGGCCGACGAAGATGCTGAACGTGGAAGCGCCGAGCGTAGCGATGCCACAGGCGAGGCCCACGGTCGCGGCAAACACGATGCGCCAACCATCGAAACGGTGCTCGGTCATGGCTGAACCCCCCCCCACTGCCAATGAGCGTCACTGTAGCGCGCTGGTAGACTCATGCCTACATGAGTGATTTTGATCTTCAGTCCAAACACGGAGCAGCGATGATCTACCTCGTCTATCGAATGCGCCTCAGTCCCCGAGCGCAACAAGACATGCCGGGTTTCTGGAAGTGGCTCGAGCAGCGCGAAAGCTGGTTCTACCGAGACTTGCCGATGGTCCGGGGTGTCCGCTGGTTCGTCACCGTCATCGGTGAGATCTACACGCTCGAGTGTTGGGCCGCTTTCGATTCAGAGGCCGACTACGGTCGGTATCGAGCGGGACTTGCCACGCTGAAAAAAGACGCAGACTGGGAACGTACCCGCGTGAGTCAGGGCGAGTGGTGGGAATTCCTCGACTCGCGACTGGTGTCCGACGTGCCGTGTTCGGTCGGTTTTGGTCAATTCGGTGCGGGCAACTCCAGCCACTCACCGGCGGCACCGATCACGACCTGAACTCGATCGGCCGATCGAGTTCCGCCGACGTCGAAGCTGACCATCGCAATGCCAGGCGGTAACTCGCCGTCGCGTCGCGGACGCGGTTGCGAGGCGCGCGGATGTTCATCGACTTCGATCAGGTGAAATCGCGGCAACTTGACGATGCCAAGCGGCACGCGCGCCGCGTCACCAAGCGCAAACTCGTCGTTGATGATTCGTACGTTGACGGGTGACGGCGGTAGCGTCGGAGTTGAAAGGCGTATTCGATAGAAGCCGAGCATCGCCTCGATGTCGAGGCCACCGAGAATCGCGATGAAGGGCTCGTCGACTCGTCGCTCTGCCGGACGAAGATCGAGCAAGGTCTTGTGAGTCGGCAGCGAAGTGAAATAAAGAAGCTCGCCCGCAGGGCCAATCACCTGCATGGCATGCAGGTCTGGATCGAAGGGCAGTGGGCGCGGTGGAATGATCACCCTGAACGGGCTGCCTACGAAATCTTTGGCGAGCTCGTACGGGTTTTGACAGAGCACTTCCATCGCATTCCAGCCATGACCCAGTAGCGGCATCCCGGGAATAGGTTCTTGTTCGACGAAACGCACGAAGCAACCGGGGCCGGTCGATGCCGGAACTTGTAGTTCAAGGTAACGGCGACCGACGATGCTGGGCGCGCGCCACTGCTCGGCTTTCATCGGCGTGATGACGCCTTCGTCGCGAACGACATACCCTAAATACGCGACATAGTGTGCGGCTACTGTGGCAGCGTCGGCCGTTGTGATCGTGAAGCCGGCAAGATGGTTCAAGCCTGCAGTCACTTGGATTTGCCTTGCTCGTGCAATTTTCGCGCACCAAAGAAAAACCAGCGAATGCCGGTGGTCAGTCGACCTGTCTTGTCAGAGTCGACCGCATGCGTTTGCGATATGGCTTCACGCCAGCGCTTCTCGCCTAACGCATTCCACGACGGTACTACCGCCTGCAGGTAGTTACGTGGCGCGAAGCCGGCAGCGGCGACCAGCGTCGGCAGCGTCGAGGCGCGGAAGGCTTTATAGAACGGCTCGTTGTTGTAGTGGCCGTCCCAATCCAAATAGAACGAGTCCCACGCTGAGAGCTGATCATCCGGTGGTAATTCCATGTGCAGCATGAGCCCGCCTGGGCGCAGCACTCGATACGCCTCGCGCAAGATTAGCGGAATCTCTTTCTTCGGAATCTCGTGCAGGAACATCGACGAGAAGACGATATCGAACGACTCGTCTGGGTAACGTAGCTCCTTCGCATTCATCTGCTCGAAATTGATTGCGGTACCGATCGAGCGAGCCCGGGCGTGTGCGAATCGTAGGCATGGAGCCGCAACGTCGATGCCGAAGATTTCGGCATTGGGATAGGTCTCCGTCCACGGCAGCGTGTTGTGCCCGACGGTACAGCCGAGATCGAGTACGTGTTTGACGTTCAGATCCGGCATGGTCGCAGCGACGTAGCGAGAGATCGATCTGCCGATATCGCCGAGATCCGGTCCGAAGAGTCCGAACGTCGAGATGCGTAATCGTTGATCGTAGACGAGGCCCATCGTGACATCGTCTGCTTCGTATTCGGTGTGGTAGCTACCTGGCATCAAGTGAATATCGATCGCCGATACCGAGCGCGGTATTTCAAGAGTCGGATCCAAAGTCAGACTGCCCGGTCCTTTGCCGCGTGCGAGGTGACGCGCTCGCTCGTTGATCTCGCGCGACGCTCGTTCGATGCTTGGCTGTACCGTTTGGTAGAGAAGATCCTGCGAAGTCGTGCGTAGAGCCGAATAAAACCGAAACGACTCTCGCCGTCGCATGGCCGCGTGGATATCGCGCGAGGAGGGTTTTTCGCCGAGCGTCGCTTCGACTTGAGCACGATAGTCGTGCTTGATCCATGCTGCGCCTTGATCGAGGAGGCAACGGCGTAAGTCTCGGACGAAAGCGGCGCGTGCGCGCTCGTCTCTGTGCGTCGCGGGTGACAAGTCGGCTAGTGTTGAGCGGCTACGCTGATTCACACGCTTAATGTAGCAATCGTCGGGCATGGACTGCTAACGCGCGCACGGAATTCAAAATCGACCGGTCAGCGGGCGAAAATGCCCGTCGCGAGAGCTGGATGCGCAAGAGACTTTGCCTCCGAGTGTCACATCAACGCAACACTCTGGAAACCGTTCCGGGGTTCCGTTAGCGTACGGGGGTCGCGCCCACGTCGGGCGCGCCAAATAGGGGAGACAGGAATGATCGTTTTCAAGAAGGGAATGACCTCGTTGGTCGCGGGTCTCGCGATCGCGAGCGCAGCAGGGACGGCTACTGCAGCACCCGATCCGCAGGGATCTGAAGCGTCGGGCAGTCTGCTCGATGAGATCGTTGTCACGGCGCAGCGTCGCGAGGAGCGCGTGCAAGACGTGCCGATCGCCATCTCTGCGTTTTCTGCCGATCAGCTCGAGCAGTTGAACGTCACCGAAACGCTGGATATGGTGAAGTTGATTCCGAACCTACTCGGCTTTAACAACACTGGCCTCGGCACCGCTAACGGCTACTACCTGCGCGGTATCGGCAACACCGAATCCATCGCGACCTTTGATCCGCCCGTCGGCACCTACGTCGATGACGTGTTCTTGAGTCGCCAGAACGCTAATAACCTCGGCTTGTTCGATGTGGAGCGCATCGAAGTGCTGCGTGGTCCGCAAGGCACGCTGTTCGGTCGTAACACCACCGGTGGCGCGATGAACGTCATCCTGCGCGCGCCGGGTGAGGAGATGGGCGGTTATGTCGAAGCGGGCTTCGGCGAGTACAACCAGCGCAGCTTCCGCGGCACGATCGATCTGCCGGTCTCCGATACCGTGTTGACCAAGCTTTCGGTCTACTCGATCAAGGACGATGGTTATGTCTCGAACCCAATCACGGGCGAGGACAACATCAATGCTGCCGATACGATGGGTGTCCGCGGTTCGATGCGCGTGCTCGTTTCGGACGAGGTGACGTGGGATCTCGCCGCCCAGTATTCGAAGGATGAGGGACTCAATATCCTCAACTTCGCACGCGGCTCGGGCTCCGCCTATCGCGGTGGCGCGGTAGCGAACGGTCTGGTGTCGATTCCGGCGGGTGGTCCGCAGGTGGCACTCGCTCCGCAGCGTGCCGGTTTGCCGCCGACCTCGTCGGGTGCGCAGAGCGTTGAGGCGCGTTGCTTGGGAACGATCACGAGCGATCGCTTCACTTGCACGGGTTTGCGTCAGACAGGTACACCGCTAGCCAACCTGATTTCCGGTGACAAGCGCTTCTACAACCTCGGCAACGAGGTCGAGAGCACGATGATCACCTCGAACATCAAGTGGCAGTCGTCGGTGGGTGAGTTCAGTTTCATCACCGGTTACGTCGACATGTCGCAGAAGTTCGCGATCGACTTCTTCAACGGTACGGGTGTTAAGACTGCAACGGGCGGCACGCAGCCGACCAACCCGGTTGGTGGTTTCGTCATCGCCAATGATGGCGAGCACAGCCAGTTCAGCCAGGAAATTAAGCTGACGGGTGAGATCGGCGAGGGCACTCGCTACGTGGCCGGCATGTACTTCTTCGACGAGAAGAA
>VFQT010001563.1_pt1 | contig 27010 bp, 22 predicted proteins | sample 3512381 | NCBI WGS metagenome assembly VFQT01 (sample SAMN10412376, study PRJNA504923) | tailings metagenome | isolation source: Relicate 2 Philex TSF3 active mining site | place: Philippines: Tuba, Benguet | collected 2017-08-29
TCACGGACTTGCGCACGCCCTCGATCTCACGCGGCTCGAAGCCGTGGTAGGTTTCGTTGCCGGGGATGAACACCATGGCGGCGTTGCGTGCGAACGGTGAGCGGCCGATATGGCGCTTCTCGGCATCGTAGATATCGGTGCCCAGATCCTTGTGGGACGGATCGTCCGACAGGTAGAGCAGCATCGTGAAGACCTTAACGCCCAGGTCGGTATGCGGCTCGAGCCAGAACCCGTTGGTGTCTTGGGCGTACTCCAGGCGGAGATATGTTCCAGACAGCTTCGTGCCGAACGTACGCTCAATACGGTCGGTCACGGTACGCGACTGGAACGCCTGGGCGAACGCATCGACAACCGGGAAGGTCGCGCGGTTCTCGACGTCGAAGTATTTGCGGGTCGCGTTGTGCAGCTCGCGTTTTCCCGACACGCCGCCGAGTGCGGGCGCGGGGAACGGCAGCGTTGCGATTTCGTCGGCGACCGCCCGAGGCAGGCAGTCCGTCAGCAACCAGTGGCGGTAGGGTTTTGCCTCGCAGTGCCCCTTGGCGAAGCTCGCCAGCAGGGCGGCAACGATCTCGTCGGTGGCCGACGCTTGGGAATGGGTCAGGGGCGCGCTGGACATCAAGTATGCTCCCATTGGCTGTGTCGCCGGCTCAGTCGTCGTCGGCCCCCAACTAGGGTCCGCATCGCGTCGTTCGCGACGTCTCGGGCGGCGTTTACCATCGCAGTACGGCGCCACCCCAGCGGCAAGGCGCCGCGCGGGAAGGAATTCCCCGCGCCAAAACGTAGCAGTCCAGTCGGGATTTAGACAGCGCCACCGCTGCCGCCCTGTGGACAGCGGTGGCGTATGGCCTCCCTCAGCAGGTCGCGCCGCCGTCTACGGCGAGATAGGCGCCGGTGACGAAGGAGGCTTCGTCCGACAGCAGGAAGAGTGCTGCGTTCGAAACCTCTTCAGGCTGGCCCGGCCGGCCCATCGGCGTCTGGTAGGCGCGCTTCTTGACCAACTCCTCCTTGTCCATGCCCATCGTCGACTGCTGGTCTGGGCGCGCCACGAAGACGCGAAGCATGGGCGTATCGATGGGGCCGGGACAAATGGCGTTCACGCGAATCTTCTCCTTCGCATAACGCTTGGCGAGCCCCCGCACGAGACCGACCACGCCATGCTTGACGGCCGAGTACACCGGGCTGAACTGCGAGCCCGAGATGCCGGACGTGGAGGCGGTGTAGAGCAGGGCGCCGCCGCCGCGGGCGCGCATCTCGGGGATCGCGGCCTCGGTGGTGACGAGCACGGTGCGCAGATTCAGCGTGACCGCGTTGTCCCATTCCTTCATGTCGAGCCCTTCGAAGGAGGCGGGGCCCGGGTGGCCGACGTGGTTCCAGACGAAGTCCACACCGCCCAGCACTTTGGCGGTCTCGGTCACGATGCGGCGGGATTCTTCGTCCTTGGTCAGGTCGGCGACGATGCCGTGCGCCTTGCCGCCGGCGGCCTTGATCTCCTCCACCACGGCAGCCACGCCCGCCGCATCGATATCGACGACGCCGACGGCAGCGCCTTCCCTCGCGAACCGCAGGGCGCCGGTCCGGCCCATGCCGGAGGCGGCAGCTGTGACGATGCCGATCTTACCTGCCATTCTCATATGTCGCGTCTCCTGTCTTTGCTGCTCGTCGCGGTCTGCCATGGAGGGTGCAGCTCAGTTGCTCGCCACGGCGTAGATGTCCTTGACTGGCCCCAGGATTGGCATCGCCTGCCAGGTCGCGCCGCCATCTCCGGTGGCGAAGACTTCGCCTTGGTAGCGGGCGCCGATTACGAGCGTCTTCGGGTCGGAGTGCGACAGGCCGATCGACATGATCGTGCCGTGCACTTGAACCTTGTCGAAGCGGCTCCAGGTCCGGCCCGCGTCCGTGCTGCGATAGACGCCGCCGTCGTGGCTCGCCGCTGCAACCGAGAGCGCCGCATAAATGGTGTTCGGATCCTGCGGGGACACCTTCACGTCGCGGCCGTAGGTGGTGGGCGAGAAGCGGCCCATCTCCATGTCGTTCCACGTTCGCCCCTTGTCGGTGCTGCGGAAGAGCCCCATGCGGCACGCGAGGATGACACCCTCGGGGTCTGCCGCGCTCATGGTGATGGCATGGCCGTCGAGCATGCCTTCCGCGAAGCTCTCGGTGACGATCTTGCTCTTGAGATGAGGTTTCTCGGCCAACTCCAGGAGGTGATGGCTGCAGTCGTCCCAGCTTTCGCCGAAGTTCAACGTACGGGCTGCGCCGGCGATCTCCAGCGCGGCATACACTTCGTCGGGGCGCGTGGGGCTCTGCACCATTCGCATGACGCGGTGCGCGAACGGTCCTTCGCAGCGAGAGGGAATGTTCGGGTTGGGCATCAGCCGCCAGGACGCACCCATGTCGTCGCTGCGGTAGATGTCGACGGGCGATGCGCCCGCGAGGATTCGCTTGGTATCTCGGCTGTCGACGAGGAAACACCAGACCTGCTTCTTGCTGTCGGGGAAATTGGCGCGCTTGAACGTGGCGCCCGCATCGGTCGAGAAGTAGACGCCGTCCTCGGTTCCCGCGAGCACCACATTGGCGTCGCCGGGGTGTACGTTGACCGTATAGGACTCCAGCCCCGGAAGGACGTTGGTCCATTCGCCGCTGCTAGCGTCACGACGGAATATGCCAACCTTCCCCTCGGCCTCGGGGCGGCCAACGTAGCCAGCCACGGCGGCGTATATGTAGGACTTCGACATCGCTTCCTCCTGTTGTCGGATGCCCTCTCCCCGGGGCGCGGGGAGAGGGATTTGGGTTTCACGTCTTGGGCAGCACGTAGGCCTGCCGGGCAAAGAGCTTCCATCGGCCGTCTTGCTTCTGCCAGACCTGCAGGACGCCGATGCGGATCGACGTCTGCTTGCCGTCGAGCTCGGACGTGGATTCGTAGAAATGGCGCGAAATCGCGCTGTTGCCGTGGATCGTATTCTTCTGGTCGGTAAAGGCGAGCGATGTGACGACGGCCTTGCGCTTCATGACCGCGTCGATGAACTGCTGCCGGTTCTCGATACGGCCGGCCGAATGACCGTAGCTCAGCTCGGGCGCGGCGACCGCCTCCAACTTGGCTTTGTCCGCCTTCATCAGTCCGAGGCGCAAATCCTCGATGGCAGCCGAGAGCGCAGCCTCGTCCGCGGATTGGGCGAACGCTGGACCGACGGCAATCGACGACGCCAGCACTGCGCCAGCGCCGGCAACAGCAACGACACGACGTGAGAGCATCATTCGGGATTTCCTCCACGTGCCGGGAACGCCGCGGATGGCCTGCTGCCATCTTTCGACGGGCACGGCCGGCACGATACGCCTCGTAAGACGCGGCCGACAAGGGACGTGCCCGAGGCGCAAGGCATCCTGGCCGAGGCTCACGCCGTACTCAGCTGGCGCGCCCAATGACACAGCGCGAGATCGGCGCCGGGGCGCGCCGCGAGAAGACAGCCGAGCGGCAGTCCGTTGGCCGCCTTGCCCGCAGGAACCGTCACGATCGGTCCGCCCAGCGCGGTCCACGGCGAGATGTATTTGGGCTCACCCGTCCAGCTCAGGCCCTCCGGCGCCGGACCGGGCGTGGCCGGCCAAAGGAAGAGGTCGGCTTCCGCGAGACGGCCGTAGAACAGTGCGCGCATCGTGTCGATCTCGAGGCGCATTTCCAGATAGAGGCCAGTATCGATCTGCTGTCCGTCATGGACGGCGGCAAGGATCTTCTCGCCGACGCTACCCTCCGGCGCGTCGCGCAAATGCGCGAGCGCACGGGCGGTCTCGTAGAGCATCGTCTTCCTCTGGAGCAGAAAGAGCCGCTCGAAGGAGATCGGTGACACGCGCCCCTCGACGCGATGCCCGGCGCGCACCCAGTCGGCAGCCAGACGCGCCACGCTCGCCTGCACCTCGGTCGAGGCATCTTTCAGATGGTGATCCTCGGGGATGATGATCGTCAGCGGCGCGGATCTCGGCACCGCCGAGGAGAGGAACTCCGGCGCGATCGCCTCGTAAGCGGCGACCGCATCGTCCACCGTGTAGCCGTAGAAGCCGACCGTATCGTAGGAGGGGGCGAGCGGCGCGATGCCGAATGTCGAAAGAGACCGCGTGGAGGGTTTGAACGCGGCGATGCCGCAATAGGCGGCCGGACGGTTGACGCTCGCGACGGTTTGCGTCCCCAGGGCGATCGGCGCCATCCCGGCGGCGACGGCCGCCGCCGAGCCCGAGCTGGAGCCGCCCGGCGTGTGGGCGATGTTGTGCGGATTGCGCGCGGGCGAGGGGTCGAAGAACGCGAATTCCGTGGTGTGGGCCTTGCCGAGCGGGATGGCGCCCTGCCGCCGGAGCGCCAGCACGATCTCCGCGTCAGCGGCTGCTGGCGCCACATCCGCGCGCGAGCGGCTGTTGCAGCGCGTGGGCAGCCCTTCCACGTCGATGATGTCTTTGACCGCGACGGGAATGCCGTGGAGCGCGCCCATCAGGCGGCCCTTTTTAGCCTGCTGCTCGCGCTCACGCGCGAGGGCGAGGGCGCGCGCGGCATCGACCTCGCGCCAGCACTGGACGTGGGGTTCGGCTTCCGCGATGCGCGCCAGATAGCGCTCCACCAGAGCGACCGGCGACAGCGTGCCCGCTGCGATGTCTGCGGCCATCACCCGCACGCGGCCGGGATCCTGCACATGGTTTGCGTCTGGTGTGCTCATGGCTGCTCTCCCGAAGGTTGCCGAATAGAAGGGGCGGGCCGGTCGCCCGGTCCCGCCCCCGACGCTGGCACCCGATCAGGTCGCGTAGCGCGTGAACGCCGTGGTGGTGGCGCGTGCGCGCCAGTCCGTGACGACGCAGACGATGGCGGACTTGCCGCTGTCGACGGCCTTTTTGGCGCGCTCGAGCGCCGGACGGATGTCCTCGGGCTTCTCCACGTATTCGCCGTGTCCGCCGAAGCACTCCGCGAACTTGTCGTAGCGGGGATAACCGAGATCGCGTCCGGGCTTGTTGCGGTCCGGGTCACCGGTCCAGCCGCCGTTCTGGCTGATGACGACGAGGATCGGCAGGTTGTGGCGGATGGCCGTGTCGAACTCCATGGAGTTCATGCCCCACGAACCGTCACCGTGCAGCACGACCACCTGCTTGTCGGGGCAGGCGACCTTGGCGCCGACGCCGAACGGCATGCCAACGCCCATGGTGCCGTAGGCGCCGGAGTTGATGCGCTGGCGCGCGACGTACTGCGGGATCGCCTGACGCGCGTAGTTCAGCGTTTCCTGGCCGTCGACGCACAGGATGGCGTCGCGATCGATGAAGTCGCGCACTTCCTTGCACAGCCGCAGCGGATGGATCGGCGACTGGTCCGTGGACATCGTCTGCTCGGCTTCCGCCATCTTCTGCACGTTGCGCGAACGCAGGCGCTCCCGCCAGGTTTCGTAGCTGGCCGGCGTCACCTTGCCCTTGATCGCATCGGTGAGCTGCTGGAAGGCGACCTTGGCGTCGGCCACGACGCCGATGTCGAGCTTGCGCGGCGCATTGGATGCGATCTCGTTAGGATCGACGTCGATGCGCACGATCTTGGCGTTGGCGTTCCACCGCGGCGGAGCCGCATGGCCGATGACGTAGTTGACGCGTGTGCCGACGACGAGAATCAGGTCCGCGTCACGGAAGGCGGCTGCGCGCGAGGTAAGGTAGCAGTACTTGTGATCCTCGGGGATCACGCCACGGCCCTGCGGGGTCGTGTAGAACGGAATGCCGGCGGCCTCGACGAAATCGAGCATCTCACGGTCGGCTTCCGACCATTGCACGCCGGAGCCCGTGACGAGGACCGGCTGCTTGGCCTGCGCGAGCGCGTCGACGATCGCCTTGACGTCGTTGCTGTTGATGGCGGGGCGCGCACGCTTCGAATAGTCGAAGGGATCGGGATACTCGATCTTGGACTCGTCGACTTCCTGATAGAGCACGTCGCCCGGCAGATCGAGATAGCAGGGCCCCGTGCGGCCCGACATGGCGTTCGAGATCGCGAGGTGGATCAGCTCGGGAATGCGGCGTGCGTTGTGCACGCGGTCCGACCACTTGGTGATCGGGCGGAACAGAGCGAGCTGGTCCGTGTCCTGGAAGGCGCCGTGATGGCGCGTGGAGACGGGTGCGGCACCGCCCAGGGCGAGGATCGGCGTGCAGTCGGCCCAGGCATGCGCGACGCCCGTGACGAGGTTCGTCGTGGCGGGTCCGGAGGCCGCCATGCAGACGCCCGGCTTGTTGAGCAGGCGGGAGTAGGCGAAGCCGGCCATCGCCGCAGCCTGCTCGTGCCGCACGTCGATTCCGCGCAGACCGATGTTGAGGCAGGCGGATTCCACCGCGAGCATCGGTCCGCCCATGATGTAGAAGAAATCGCTTACGCCCTCGTGCTTGAGCGCTTTCGCGACGATGTCGGAGCCAATAGCCATGCTTGGGGTTCCTTTTGTGGTTGAGCGTCTCACTGCCTCGCTGGACACGAGGTCTCGTTGGAAAGGATGAATGGCGGGATCGGCCGCCGGTCGGCCGCCATCCTATGACGGCTTGCCCGCCGCTGGCCAGTGGTAGCCGCGCGACGCAATGAACCGCATGCGCATCGCTCTTTTCCGCATCGGCTTGCCGAGATCTCCGCCCCCGGCGCAACCCCTTTTCGTCGGCCCGGCGGCGGTGCATAAGGGCGCCAGACAACACCCGGAGGAGATGTCCCCATGCTTCTGGCCGAAAACCTGAAACGGCTCGGCACCGAGACGGCGTTCGAGGTCCTGGCGCGCGCGGCCGAACTGCAGCGGCAGGGCAAGGACGTGATCAACCTTGGGATCGGGCAGCCCGATTTCAAAACGCCCGAGCACATCGTCGAGGCGGCGGTAAAGGCGCTGCGCGACGGCCATCACGGTTATACGCCGGCGAACGGCATCCTGCCGCTGCGCGAGGCCGTTGCTCGCGATCTCAATCGCCGGCACGGCGTCGAGGTCGATCCCGACAACGTCGTCATCATGCCGGGCGGCAAGCCCACGATGTTCTTTGCCATCCTCATGTTCGGCGCGCCGGGCATGGAGATCATGTATCCCGATCCGGGATTCCCGATCTATCGTTCCATGATCCAGTACACGGGCGCCAAGCCCGTGCCGATCGTGCTGCGCGAGGAGAACGAGTTCGCCTTCAGCGCCGAGGAGGTTCTGGCACAGATCACGCCGAAGACGAGCCTGATCATCCTCAATACGCCCGGCAATCCGACCGGCGGCGCCGTGCCGGCGGCCGAGATCCAGAAGCTGATCAAGGGGCTCGAGAAGCATCCCCAGGTCGTGGTTCTGTCGGATGAGATCTACAGCCAGATGCTCTACGATGGCCGCCAGCACGAGAGCTTCCTCAAGTATCCCGAGATCCGTGACCGGCTGATCGTCCTCGACGGTTGGTCGAAGACTTACGCCATGACCGGCTGGCGTCTGGGCTTTTCCGTGTGGCCGAAATCGATCGTCGATCAGGTCGTGCGCCTCAACGTCAACTGCCATTCCTGCGTCAACGCGCCGACGCAATACGCGGGCATCGCCGCCCTCGACGGGCCGCAGGACGAGGTCGTCGCCATGGTCAAGGCATTCGACGAGCGCCGCCGCGTCATCGTTCCGATGCTGAACCAGTTGCCAGGCTTCCGGTGCGTGAACCCGGGTGGCGCCTTCTACGCCTTCCCGAACATCACGGGGACCGGAATGTCGGCGCGCGAGCTTCAGAACAGGATGCTGGAAGAGGCTGGTGTGGCGACAGTGGCCGGCACGAGCTTCGGCATTCACGGAGAGGGTTTCATCCGCTTCTCCTATGCGAACTCGACCGAGAACATCAAACGGGCCATCGAGCGGATCGGCAAGCTGCTGGTCGATCGCTGAGCCGCACGTCGACGGGGGAGTGTGGCGCTTGCCGCCGCAGTCCCCCGGGTGGCGTTCCATTTCGCGACGGACGGCTCCCGTCCGGTTAACGCCGCCTTCACCTTACTTCGCGACAGTGAGCGGGAATTTCGTCCCGTTCTTGCGTGCGTGGAGTGGCTGTGATGAGGGGCCTCGTCTATATTCTGGCTCTGCTTGCTGCCGTGAAAGTCGGCTTTCAAGAATTCCACTACCGGAATGCCGCCGAAAGCGCGGTCGTGCAGGCCTATCGCGAGGTGGCGGTGAAGGCGTGCCGGGAACATGCGCGCGTGCAGAACCCCGGCGAGGCCTCGCCGTGGGAACAGGACGCTCAAATCAAGCTATTGGTTGGCAAGAATAATCTAGATGTCTACTTCTGGCAGGTGGACAATGCGCTGTGGAATGCGCGCTACAAGAATCCCTATCTGTTGATCAGCGCGGCCGAGCATCCTCGGCTCTTCTGTGAATACGATATCGTGCATGGGGCGGCCTCACTTTACCGTATGTGAGGCTGGCCAGCGCACCTCGCTCGAAACGTTTCGGTAACCGGCCGCCGGAGTAATCAATTCAGGGGTTTCCCCGAATAGTCGGCATTCTCGGATTTTTTACCGACATTGTCTCAGATCTCCGCAAGGCTCTGCATAGGCCAGGGCCGCGTAGTTTGCGTGGGGGCGGGTACGATGAGTGTCGCGGGGAGCCTGACGGAAACCGGGTTGATGGAGCGGAGCGCGCGCGAGGAGCGTCGCAGCTCGCGCCGGATCGCTGTGGATATCGTAGGTTTCATGGACATGGCCGCGGTCGTCGTCGGCGGCGTGGCGCCTGCGCTCATCTACCAGATCGGCGGCAATCTGCCCGTCGACTGGCTCAAGCACACGCAGATCTGCCTCGTCTCGGCCGCGATCGTGTACGGATGCTTGCGCAACTTTGGCATGTACGACGAGAACCGGGTCAACGATCTGCCCAGGAGCCCGCTGTATCTTCTCGGGGCTCTCGGGATCGCGCTGCTGGCGCTGCTCGGCCTTGGATTGCCGTTCGCGCCGCGCGAGATGCACATGTGGATCTGGTACGCGGTTTGGATCTCCATGAGCTTCATGCTGCTGCTCAATGTGCGCAATGCAGCTCACTTCGTGCTGCGCCGGATGACAGAGGCCGGTCGCTTCGATGCGCGGGTGGCGGTCTACGGCAACGGCCCGGTGGCGCGACGCGTGCGCGATTATCTCGAGACGCCGGGCCTGGGCCTCTATTTCGCCGGTCTCTACGACGATAGGAACGACGCGGCGCGGGTCGATGGTGACGGCCCGAAGATCGCAGGCCGGCTCGAGGACCTCGTCGAGCGGGCGCGGACCGGGCGGATCGATCGCATCATCATCTCGCTGCCGCAGGCCGCCGACCAACGCACGCAGTGGATCGCGGCCAAGCTGCAGCATCTGCCCGTGAGCCTCCACATCGTCACGCACATCGCATCGGATCTCGTCGAGGAAGGGCCCGCGGTCAGCGTATCGAGCCTGGGTCCCGTGGGGCTTCTCGACGTGAAGCGAAAGCCTTTGTCGGATTGGCAGCCGATCATCAAAGCGATCGAGGATCGCGTGCTGGGCGTGCTCCTGGGTGTGCTCTTCGCCCCGGTTCTCCTGCTCGCCGCGCTCGCGATCAAGCTCGACAGCCAGGGACCCGTGTTCTTCCGGCAGCGCCGGACCGGCCTCAACGGCGAGACGATCGAGGTCGTGAAGTTCCGCACGATGCACGTTCTGGAAGACGGGACGAGCGTTCCTCAGGCGCGGCGCAACGATCCGCGTGTGACGCGCGTCGGCGGGTTCCTGCGCCGCTGGAGCATCGACGAACTGCCGCAGCTCTACAACGTGCTGAAAGGCGAGATGAGCCTCGTGGGGCCGCGCCCGCACGCCCTGGCGCACGACGAACGGTTCGCGGAGGTATTCGCGCGCTATCGCAGCCGCCATCAGGTCAAGCCCGGCATCACCGGTCTGGCCCAGGTGGAGGGCTACAGGGGCGAGATCTCCACGCCGCAGATGCTGGCGCAGCGGATCGAGAAGGATCTCGAGTACCTCGACGCGTGGTCGCTATGGAAGGATCTCGCGATCATCGTGCGAACGCCGCTGAGCTGCCTCAAGTCGGATGCGGCTTACTGAGGAGCGACGCGAGGCTCGGCGCGGGACGCTGCACGCGATGCCGTCGCGATGGCCTCGCGCAGTGTCGCCATGTCCGCGACCTCGTTCATGAGGATGAGCACGAGCCGCGCATTGAGAGCGGCGCTCGCCCGCGCGTCGAGACCGTGATGCGCCGCGGCGAGAAGCGCCAGCGCTCCATCGGGATCGTCCAGTCTGTTGTCGTGATGCAGCGGCATCGTGATCCCCTCTCAAGCAGTACCGGCGGCACGGGCAAGAGCAGCGTCGACCACGGCTGGATCATATGACCGCCAGCGGGCGGCTACGTGCTGGTCGGGCCGCAGCAGGTAGACGGCAGGCGCGGTGACGGCGCCATAGCGGGCAAGGGCCTCGCTGCCGTGCGCGGTCACGGGCGTCACGGTGCATGCCGCAGTCTTGAGAGCGGTGCCGGGCCAGCCGGCCGGCGCAGGGCGATCGGCGGCCCATAGACCAAGCAACGTGAACGCGCCCCTTAGGTGGTGCAGCAGCCACGTGCCAGTGTCCGGAGCATCGCTGGCCGGCGCCCCGGGGCGCAGTGCGGGCGTGTCCCCGGTGGCGAACCCGTCGCCGGTGTTGAGCGGCGAGCCATCATAGGTGGTCGGCAGCGACAAGCGGCCGGAATTGAGCAGGCGCCGTGCGAACGGTTCGCTTGCGGCGAGATCGAGTACGGCATCGCGCAGCACCGTCGCTCCCGGTCCTTTGGGCGCGATGAAGTCCGTGGCGCGCGTGGAGTTGAGGATGTTCTCGTCGGCCGCCTGCTGGCGCTCGATTGCGTAACTGTCGAGCAGTTCTTCAGGAGCTACGCCCGCCAGAACCAGATCGAGCTTCCAGGCGAGGTTGTCGGCATCCTGGATGCCGGAATTGCCGCCTCGCGCGCCGAAGGGCGATACCTGATGCGCGGCATCCCCGGCGAACAGAATGCGGCCGTGCCGGAAGCTCTCCAGACGGCGGCACTGGAAGCGGTAGCAGCTGATCCACTCGAAGGTGAAATCGACGTCGCCCAGCATCGCGCGCACGCGCCGCGCGACGTTCTCCGGCCGCGTCTCCACATCGCGGTCGGCGTCGGATCCGATCTGGAAGTCGAGCCGCCATACGTTGCCGGCTTGGCGGTGGAGCAGGGCAGAGCGGCCGGGATTGAACGGCGGATCGAACCAGAACCAGCGTTCGGTCGGCCGCTCCATGGTCATCTTGATGTCGCAGATCAGGAACTGATCGTCGAAGGTCTGGCCAAGGAACCCGAGCCCAAGGCTCTGGCGCACGGTCGAGCGCGCGCCATCCGCGGCGATCAGCCAGTCGCAGGTGATGGCGTAGGGGCCTTCAGGCGTCGCGATGGCGAGGCGGGCGCCGTCGCCCCGGACTTCGAGCGCCGTGATCTCGTTGGCCCAGCGCAGATCGATCAGATCCGAACGGGCGGCGGCGGCGAGACAGGCGGCCTCGAAATAGAACTGCTGAAGGTTGATGAAGGCCGGCCGCTGATGTCCGGATTCCGGCAGCAGGTCGAACGCATAGACCTCGCGGTCCCTGTGAAACACCTTGCCCGTCTGCCACGTGACGCCGCGCGCGACGAGATCGTCGGCAAGGCCGAGACGCCCCATGATTTCCAGGGTGCGCTTCGACCAGCATATGGCCCGGCTGCCGTCAGAAAGCTGTGTGCGCCGGTCGACGACGACACAGCGGCGCCCTTTTGCGGCGAGATCGAGGGCCATGACGAGGCCCACCGGCCCGGCGCCGACGATGACGACCGGGTGATGGGCTGCCTCGCGCCGGTCCTGATCGGGCGAACGGTGGTAAGCCGGTGTGTCGTACGTGGGTTCCGTCATGGAACGCCATACCCCGCGCGTGATCGGTGTTGCCGCACTATAGCGCGAAAGCGGCCGGTATCACGCGCGGGATCGGTGCCGCCGTCGTCAATGGAGCGTCAGGCTCGTTACGCCGACCGCGACATTGAGGCCGGTCTGCCCCTGCACGCTCAGCGGCTGCAGAACGACCGCGTTCTTATTCCCGCCGACAAGGGCATTGGCGCCGACCCCCAAAGCCACGGAGGCCTCCGCCGAAGCGCCGACATACTGGCCCGCGAGCTCCGTCGGGGCGAACACGGGGCGCGAGCCCAGCACCGACCAGACGATGATGCTTTCGGACTTGAAGCCGACGTCGAGACCGATCTTGTTGATGGTGCCGGTGTAGTGCTGAACGTCGCCGGGCCCGGCCGGGACGTAGGTGCAACTCAAGGCTTGGCTGGAGCCGACGATGAGGCCCACGGTCGCCTTGCCTTTGCATGTCAGCGTGCCGGCGATGACGCGAGCTTGCGCGTCGGCGGGCGTCGTTACCAGCGCCGCAAGGCCGCCCAGGGCGAGGGTTGCACCGAAGGCGAGGCGAATGGCGGCGGTAGCGCGCGAGATCTTGCTCATGCGTTGTTCCTTTGCGGAGTTCTTACGCGATACGGGGTTTGGGGACGCATGTGGGATGCCCTAGCAAGCGAATCGTTAGCGTCCCTTGTCCTGCGTCAGGTTGTGGACGAACGCGGCGACAACGGGGCGAGGCCTGCAGAGTGCCGGTCACGCCATCATCCAGACCAAGCCCGGAAGCGTCTCGGGACGGAGTTCGGGATGTCCATCGAGCAAAGGTCCGGCTACTCCGCCGCTTCTTTCTTTCCCCGGCCGCGTCCGTTGCCACCGGGTTGTGATGCGGCGGCTTGCGGGCGACGGGCGAGGAGGTCCTTCAGGAACTGGCCGGTGTAACTCTCCGCGACGCCCGCGACGTGCTCCGGCGTGCCTTCGGCGACGATGCGTCCGCCGCCGTCGCCGCCTTCCGGTCCCAGATCGATGATCCAGTCGGCGGTCTTGATCACCTCCAGGTTGTGCTCGATCACGACGACCGTGTTTCCAGCCTCGACCAGTTCGTGCAGCACCTCCAGAAGCTTGGCCACATCGTGGAAGTGCAGGCCCGTGGTCGGCTCGTCGAGGATGTAGACGGTGCGGCCCGTGGCGCGCCGCGACAATTCCTTTGCGAGCTTGATGCGCTGGGCCTCGCCGCCCGAAAGGGTTGTCGCCTGCTGTCCGATCTTGATGTAGCCGAGGCCGACGCGGTGCAGCGTTTCCAGCTTGTCGCGGATCGAGGGCACGGCCTGGAAGAAGCCGCAGCCCTCCTCCACGGTCATGTCGAGAATGTCGGCGATCGACTTCTCCCGGAACGTGACGTCGAGCGTCTCGCGATTGTAGCGCTTGCCCTTGCATTCCTCGCAGGTGACGTAGACGTCGGGCAGAAAGTGCATCTCGATCTTGATGACACCGTCGCCCTGGCAGCGTTCGCAGCGCCCGCCCTTGACGTTGAACGAGAAGCGCCCCGGCCCGTAGCCGCGAGCCTTGGCCTCGGGCAGTCCTGCGAACCACTCTCGGATCGGCGTGAAGGCGCCCGTGTAGGTGGCGGGGTTGGAGCGCGGCGTGCGGCCGATCGGGGACTGGTCGATGTCGATGACCTTGTCGAGATGCTCGAGCCCCTCGATCCGGTCGTGTCGGCCCGGCGCCTCGCGCGCGTTGTTGAGCTTGCGCGCCACGGCCTTGTAGACCGTATCGATCAGGAACGTCGATTTGCCGCCGCCCGAGACGCCCGTGACGCAGGTCAGTACGCCGAGCGGGATCTCGGCCGTCACGTTCTTGAGGTTGTTCTCCCGCGCGCCCACCACTTTGATGTGCCGGCCGCGGAAGGCGGTGCGACGCGTCTTGGGAAGGGGTATCTGACGCAGCCCCGTCAGGTATTGCCCTGTGAGGGAGGCGGGGTTCGACATCACCTCCTCCGGTGTGCCCTTGGCGACGATCTGGCCGCCATGGACGCCCGCCCCCGGGCCGATATCCACCACATAGTCGGCGGTGAGGACCGCGTCCTCGTCGTGCTCGACGACAAGCACGGTATTGCCGAGGTCACGCAGGTGACGCAGCGTCTCCAGAAGGCGGGCGTTGTCGCGCTGGTGCAGACCGATCGACGGCTCGTCCAGGACATACAACACACCCGTCAGGCCGGAGCCGATCTGGCTGGCGAGCCGGATCCGCTGGCTTTCACCGCCCGATAGCGTGCCCGACGCGCGCGACAACGTCAGATAGTCGAGGCCCACGTCGTTCAGGAACTGCAAGCGCTCGCGGATCTCTTTCAGGATGCGCGTGGCGATTTCGGTCTGCTGCTTTGTGAAGGTCGCGGGGACCTCGTCGAACCAGGCGTTGGCGGCGCGGATCGAGAGATCGCAGATTTCGCCGATGTGACGGCCGCCGACCCTGACAGCGAGAGACTGCGGTTTCAGGCGATAGCCGTTGCAGGCCTCGCAGGGATGGGCGGCCTGGAAGCGGGACAGTTCCTCGCGCACCCAGTCGCTGTCCGTCTCGCGCCAGCGCCGCTCGATGTTGCCGATGACGCCCTCGAAGGGCTTGGAGGTGCGATAGCTGCGCAGGCCGTCCTCGTAGACGAAATCGAGCTCTTCGCCGTCCGAGCCGAAAAGGATGACGTCACGCACCCGCTTGGGCAGCTTCGCCCAGGGCGTGCGCATGTCCACCTTGTAGTGCAGAGCAATGGCGCGCAGAGTCTGCTCGTAGTAGGGCGAGGTGGCCCCGGTCTTCGCCCATGGATAGACGGCGCCGTCGATCAGGGACAGATCTTCGTTGGGCACCACGAGGTCAGGCTCGAACTTCAGCTCCGTGCCGAGCCCATCGCACTTCGGACAGGCACCGGCCGGCGCGTTGAAGGAGAACAGGCGCGGCTCGATCTCCTCGATGGTGAAGCCGGACACGGGACAAGCGAACCGCTGAGAGAAGATGATGCGCTCGTGCGTATCGTTCTTGGAGCGATTGGGCGCTTTCGTCTCGGCCTCCGGCAGCGGCTTGTCGACGAGTTCCGCCAGGGCGAGCCCGTCCGCGAGCGCAAGCGCCGTCTCGAAGCTGTCGGCCAGACGCGTCCCGATGTCCTTTCTCACGACGATGCGGTCCACCACCACGTCGATGTCGTGCTTGAACTTCTTGTCGAGCTTGGGCGCGTCGGGGATCTCATAGACGGTTCCGTTGATCTTGACGCGCTGGAAGCCCTTCTTCTGCCACTCCGCGAGTTCCTTGCGGTACTCGCCCTTGCGGCCGCGCACGACGGGGGCCAGCAGCATGAGGCGCGTACCCTCCGGCAGGGCGAGTACTTTGTCGACCATCTGGGTGACGGTCTGGCTCTCGATGGGCAGACCTGTGGCCGGGGAGTAGGGCACCCCCACGCGCGCGAACAGGAGGCGCAGGTAGTCGTAGATCTCCGTCACCGTGCCGACCGTTGAGCGCGGGTTCTTCGATGTCGTCTTCTGCTCGATGGAGATGGCGGGGGACAAGCCGTCGATGTGATCCACATCGGGCTTCTGCATCATCTCGAGGAACTGGCGGGCGTACGCCGACAAGCTCTCGACGTAACGGCGCTGTCCCTCGGCGTAGATGGTATCGAAGGCGAGCGACGATTTGCCGGAGCCCGACAACCCCGTGAACACGATGAGAGCATCGCGCGGGATCTCGAGATCCACGTTCTTGAGGTTGTGCTCGCGCGCGCCGCGGACGTTGATCGTCTTGGCGCTGGCGGGGGATTTCGGGGAGGACTTGCTCGGCTTTTTCATGGCGCCCGTGTAGCGGAAACGGCCTGCGGCGGCAATGCAACTCGGGCACGCACGCACAGGTCTCGTTTCGCCACTACGCAGCGGGCAGTCCGTCGGATCGAAGGCGCCGTGACGGTCCGGCGGCCGTCACAACGTCAGGAAGCGCAGCACCAGGACGAGGTGGGCGCCGGTCAGCAGGATCGGGCCGATGATGCGCGTTGCCGCGAGGTGCGCGAGCGCGCAGCGGCGGTCCTCGTCGTCGGCCCTGTCCAAAGCGTCCTTGGCGAACTGGGTGTAGCGCGCGACGGTGACAAGGCTCCAGGCGACGACGGCGGCCGAGAGGAGCGCCTTGGTCGCGCATGGCAGGCGGAACACGAGCGATACGGCGCTGGCAGCCAGAAGAGCGACCGCCGCTTCGCGCCCGTGGGTCGACAGACCTCGAAGGTCCAGGCGCGTCGTTGCGCCGAACAGTGCGGCCCCAGCCACGATCGCCACGGTCGCCGTACCGGCGAGGACCAGAAGCTGGACACCGGTCGCGGGCGGAAGCGCCCGGATAATGGGGGCGAGAGCCAAGCCCCAGATCACCGCCGAGGCCCAGAGCAGGACACTGGCGAGTTCGGTATCGCGCGTCGCAGCCGTGGCCGGCGCGAGAAAGGGAAAAGAAAAGACGCCGAGGAGGATTGCTGTCGGGTACAGCGGATTGAACAGCAGCAGAGCGAGACCGTCCGTGCTGAGCGCGAATATGAGGCCCGTGGCGAGCGCGACGGCCAACGCCGCTGCGATGAGCTCGATGACATGGTTCAGATGCGCGTGCAGGCGCCGGTCGTGTCGGGAGGTGTCGAGGTCGAGACGGGAGCCCGCGTCGAAGCCGATCTGCCGCAAGAGTTTGCGCTCCGTGATATCCTTCAGGCGGTCCACGTACTTGGTCTTGTCCGGATAGAGTTTCGGCAATTGCAGCTCCCTGCGCCCCCGCATGTAACGGCGGGATGCTCACACGGAGGTGTTGCGAGGGTGGAAACGCGAGGTACCAGCGAGCCCGCCGCTTGCGAACATGGTCAATGAAGGGTTGCGGGGGGACTACCCCTACATGCGGCGCAGCCTCTCCTGCAGCCCCCGATTGCCGATCCGGGATCAGGTTCAGTGCAGGGGCAGGCTGCGTCCGACACGACGGGTCATCGGCAGTAGTCCGTCGACGTCCGACAGGTACTGCTCAACATAGCCCGAGAAGCTTTCCCAGTGTGCGCGCGCGTCCACGCCGTCGGTCTGCCCACCCTTCAGATGATCGTCCACGACATTGAGCAGATCGAGCAGCGCGGCCTTATGCTGGATGTTGGCCCGCATCACCAGTGCGATAAGCGCCTCCAACTCCCGCCGTGACGGCGGGGCGGCCTGCGCCTGAGGCGCGGCGACTGGGCGGCCATTGAGGTGAGGGCCGCCGTGCGAGAAAGACTCGCCGGTCGCTGGTGCGGCTGGCCATTGCGCCGATGCCCAGTGCGGCTCCGCTTGCCGGCCGGAAATGACGATCGGATCGCGCGCAGGCGGGAGATGAGCCGGCTGGCCGTTGACCGGGGCTGCGCCACCCCAGCCGGCGGCGGCCACAGCGGAGGGCACGGGGTCGTGCGGCTGCACGGGCGTAGCGGCAGCGGCGGGATGCTGATGCTGCGGTAGCGCAAAGGAGCCGTGCATATCTGCGGCATCAGAGGAACCGCCCGTCGCCGTCATAACGGGTCTGACGGTGCCGGCCTTGAGGTCCACGACGTAATGCAGGCGGTCGCCGGGTGCCGCGACGATCGCCTCCCCGATACGGGCGACGACTTCACGCAGGAAGGCATCGCGCGCGCCAGACAGCAGGATGGTGCGTCCATCGCTCGTCGCGATGGTGAGCCCACGCCGCTGATAGACCGTGGCGAAGATCCCGAGGCCCGCAGCGACGAGGGCCATCCAAATCGGCGTGGAACCGCCCGATTTGATAGCGCCCAGTCCCTTGCCCAAAGCCATCTCGTAGGCGATCGCCGCCAGAGCCAGTGCGACGACCCCGGCGCCGGCCAACCGAAATGGATGCCCGCTCACACAGGATGCCCTGGCGATGTGCCCGACGGCGATGATCTCGTCGCCGAGATCGATGAGTTTGGGCGTGATTTCCAGCTTTTCCCGCGCGCTGGTCATCCGCTAACGACCTCCTCTGCCCGAAGATCGAGCAGTAAAACGAAGTCTATAACGAGATCATCGCCCTTTGCCAGCGCAATGCATCGCCGGGCGGCATCCAAAATGCAAGAAAAGCTAATTGTTGTTGGTGACGGCCACCCAATTCTCGTCGTCCTGGGCGCGGCGTTCGAAGGTAAGGAAATCATAGTAGCCGCACCGCGTCTGGCCGGGGAACGAGCGACAGATACCCGGGCGAGCCTCGTATATCGAGCAATTCCGAGCCTGCTGATCGAAGAAGCGGCATATCTTGCCATAGTGCGGATCGGCCTTTTGGCGTAGCACGTACTTGCGGCCGTGGGCGCGTTTGGTGAACTTGCGTTCGGCGTCCTCGTAGGGGAGACCGAAATGCTTGGCGAGCCGCTCCACGTCGCGCTTCTCCAGTGCAATCAGCGGATAGCTGCAGCAGTATCCGGGGCACTTTGAGCAATCGTACTGGTTACGGGACATCTCGTTCCTTCCGGCGGGCGCGTCGGCGCCGAGGCACATGAGGTCCGCAACTGATGCTCTCGCGCCCATGTCGCGGTCAAGAGGCTGGGCCGCAACGAGGGTCCATTCCCCCCAAGATGTTGTCTGGACGAAGCCAACTCTGCTTATGTGAAGCCATGGCGCGGATGCTCTGCAGGGATTGTCTGGAACTGCACGAGCCGGGAGGAAGCCGTTGTCCCGGTTGCGGCGGTGCGCGTCTCGTCGTTCACCCCGAACTCGAAATCCTGCACATCGCCCACATCGACTGCGACGCGTTCTATGCGTCGGTGGAAAAGCGCGACCGGCCGGAACTTGCCGACGAGCCCGTGATCGTGGGGCATGCGGGCGGGCGCGGCGTCGTGACGACGGCCTGCTACATCGCCAGGCGCTTCGGGGTGCGCTCGGCCATGCCCATGTTCCGAGCGCTGGAATTATGTCCGGGCGCAACAGTCATCCCACCGGACATGGGCCGCTATCGGCGTGTGAGCGAGGCGATCCGCGCGATCTTCCTGGACGAGACGCCGGTGATCGAGCCGGTATCGCTCGACGAGGCCTATCTCGATCTCGACGTGTCCCATCGGGTCGGCGACCGGCTTCCCGCCGAAGCACTCGCCCGGATCGCGATGCGCGTGGAGGACGAGGTCGGGATCACCGTGTCGATCGGGCTCGCGCCCAACAAGCTGTTGGCCAAGCTCGCGTCGGAACTGCGCAAGCCCCGTGGCTACTCCGTGATCGGTGAGGCGGAAGCAGCGTCGTTCCTGGCGCCGCTGGCGGCGGCCAAGATCAACGGCGTGGGGGGGGCCACGGCGAAACGCCTGGAGAGCATGGGCGTGGTCACCATCGGCGACCTGCAACGCATGAGCGAGATGGAGTTGGTGGGCCGTCTCGGTAAATTCGGCCGAAGACTTGCCCACTTCGCGCATGGACGGGACGACCGGCAGGTGACGCCCGATCGCCCCACGAAGAGCGTTTCGGCGGAGACGACATTCCGCACGGACAAGGCGGACGTGGCGGAATTGCGTGCCGCAGCGGCCCCTCTCGCAGAGCGGGTGGCCGCGCAACTCCAGAAAAAGGGTCTGGCCGGTGGAACCGTCGTCGTAAAATTGAAGACCGCGACGTTCAAACAATTGACCCGCAACAGGAAGCTGCCCTTCCCGACGCGCAAGGCGTCCGTGATCCTGGACGCCGCCATCCCCCTGATCGAGAAGGAGGCCGACGGACGCGCTTTCCGGCTCCTGGGTATCGGTGTCGATCAGGTGAGCCCAGCGCCCGACGCAGACCCGCCCGATCTTTTTGACACGTTCTAGCAGGCACCGTTCCTCCTCTATGGTGGCCGCCGCGATAAAAGGGGAGAGAAAGCTTGGCCAGGGGACCGTTGGCGTCCGGTGCGGACGATGAGTTGCCACAGGGCCCGCCCTCGCCGTTGCGATGGCTGGTGTTGCTCGGGGTATGGCTCGTCTATGCAACCTTCGGCATGACGACGGTGAGCCTCGCGCCCCTCGTGGGGACGATCACGGCGGATCTCGGCATCACGCACGGTGCCATGGGTGTCGTATTCGGCGCATGGCAGCTCATGTTCATCGCCTCGGCCGTCCCGTCCGGCCGTCTGATGGATCGGCTGGGAACGGGTTACGGTTTGTTTCTCGGGGCAGTGTCCGTCGCGTTGTCCGGCCTGCTTCGCAGCTGGTCGGTTGATTTCTGGACTTTGGTGGCGGCCGTGTCGGTCCTGGGCATCGGCGGACCGCTGATCTCGACCGGTGCGCCGAAAGTGGTGGCGCGCTGGTTCCAGGGTCAACAGCGCGGACTTGCCATGGGCATCTACATCACAGGTCCCGCGCTGGGCTCCATCCTGTCGCTTTCGCTGACGAACTCCTTGATGATGCCCATGATGGGCGGGGATTGGCGCGCGGTGTCGCGCGTCTGGGCTGCCGTCGCGCTGGCGGCTGGGATCGCCTGGTTGTTGATTGCGCATTTGCCGGCGGTTCGGAAGGCCGACGTCACGGCGCGGGCAGGGCATGGCGGCGCTCGACGCGCCACGCTCGGCGAATTGCTGTCCGTTCCCGCGGTGCGTCTCCTGCTCATGATGAGTGTGGGCATCTTTCTCTTCAATCACGGGCTCAACAACTGGCTGCCCGAGTTGCTGCGGGCGAAGGGCATGTCGCCGGCCGCGGCGGGCTACTGGGCGACAGTTCCCACGCTCGTGGGACTGGTCGGGTCGCTCACCATTCCACGGTTGGCCACGCCGCAGCGCCGGCACGCCATGCTGGGCGGTCTCTTCGTGGCGGCCTTGGCGGCGAGTGTGCTGCTGCACGCCGCGCAAGGACCGCTGCTGATGGTCGGACTGGCGATGCAAGGTATCGCGCGGTCGTCGATGATGACGGTGGCCATGCTGACGCTGGTGGAGACGCCAGGCATCGGGGAGCGAAACGCCGCCACCGCCAGCGGTCTCTTCTTCTCCGCTGCCGAGATCGGGGGCGCGGGCGGGCCGCTGGCGCTGGGTGTCGTGCACGACCTGACGGGTGGTTTCGGCGCCTGCCTCGGTCTGCTCAGCGCGGTGATGGTGATCCTGATCGCCGCATCGGTGCATTTGCGCCGGATCTCGCTGACACCTCATCCCGCGCCTCAAACCTAACGCGGCACCGTTGCGTCTTGCCCGCTGGCGGGGGAGGTGCTTTATCGTGCCTTCATTCGAAAAGCGAAACGACGGCCCCTGAGCGGACAAGACGACCGCAGGGGCGAGCCCGAGGACGCAAAATGGCGAACAAGGTTTATCCGAGCGCGCAAGCCGCGCTCGACGGCGTGGTGAAGGACGGGCAGATGATCGCCGTCGGCGGCTTCGGCCTGTGCGGTATCCCCGAAGCGTTGATCGCGGCGCTGCGCGACAGCGGTGTGAAAGGCCTGACGGCAATATCCAACAACGCCGGCGTCGACGATTTCGGGCTCGGGCTCCTGCTCAAATCACGCCAGATCAAAAAAATGATCGCCTCCTACGTTGGCGAGAACAAGGAATTCGAACGCCAGTATCTGGCGGGTGAGCTGGAGTTGGAGTTCACGCCGCAGGGTACGCTCGCGGAGAAGCTGCGCGCGGGTGGCGCCGGCATCCCCGCCTTCTACACCCAGACCGGCTACGGCACGATCGTCGCCGAGGGCAAGCCGACCGCCGAGTTCGACGGCAAGATGTACGTGCAGGAGCGTTCGCTACGTCCGGACGTGGCGCTCGTGAAGGCCTGGAAGGCCGACAAGGCCGGAAACTTGATCTTCCGCAAGACGGCGCGCAACTTCAATCCGAACGTGGCGACCTCGAGCCGTATGACGATCGCAGAGGTCGAGGTGCTGGTGGAGACGGGCGAGTTGGACCCGGATCTGATCCATACGCCCGGCATCTATGTGAAGCGCATCGTGCACAATCCCGCACCCGAGAAGCGCATCGAGCAGCGCACCGTCCGCAAATCCTGAAGGAGCAGCACCCATGGCTTGGACCCGTGAGCAGATGGCCGAGCGCGCCGCCAAGGAGCTGCGCGACGGTTTCTACGTGAACCTGGGCATCGGCCTGCCGACGCTCGTCGCCAACTACATTCCCGCCGGAATGGACGTGATGCTGCAGTCGGAGAACGGTCTCCTCGGCATCGGGCCGTTCCCCACGGAGAACGAGGTCGACGCCGACCTGATCAATGCCGGCAAGCAGACGGTGACGACGATCAAGGGCTCCAGCTTCTTCTCGTCCGCCGACAGCTTCGCGATGATCCGTGGCGGGCATATCGATCTCGCCATCCTCGGCGCCATGCAGGTGTCGGAGACGGGCGATCTCGCCAACTGGATGATCCCGGGAAAGATGGTGAAGGGCATGGGCGGCGCCATGGACCTCGTCGCCGGCGTCGCGCGTGTCATCGTCGTGATGGAGCACACCGCAAAGAAGAAGGACGGCTCCATCGACATGAAGATTCTGCCGAAGTGCACCCTGCCGCTGACGGGCCTTGGCGTCGTCAACACACTCATCACCGACATGGGCGTGATGGAGGTGACGCCGGGCGGTCTCAAGCTCGTCGAGTTGGCGCCGGGCGTGTCACGCGAGGAGATCGCTGCGGCAACGGGCGTGACGCTGCAATAGTCGGTCCGTTCACGAGCCGTCTCGACTGGAGCCCGGCACCACGTCCGGTGGTGAACCGGGCTCCGTCATGTCTGGTGCACGGGCGCGATCGGCGGGCTCGGCCAGCGCACAATGCAACTCGTCGACGCGGCGCGCGGAGGCGGACCATTCCGCGAATTTGAAATAGTTGTCCGTCAGCCAGTTGAGGGCCCCGAGCACGACCGTGAAGGCCGAGGCGAGCTGCATGACCTGGCCGAGGCTCAGCGTCCCATTTATGTATTTGGGAGCGGTGAGCAAGAGGGGCAGCGCGGGACCGAGGAACGTGTTGCTGTTGGTGAGCCACGTCAGGCGACAATGTTCGCGAATGACGTGGCGCCAGTTTACAAGCGTTTGATCGAAGGCCGCCGCAGCCATCGCGAAGGTTTCCTCTGACCGGCTGGGGTGCGGGCTCTCGACGGCTCGTGTGATCTCGAACAGGAATTGCGATTCTGCTTCGTTCTTCCCCTCGACGCGACGAATGAGGGGTTGGCCGAACACTGTCATGGCCGAGGACATGAGCAGGGCATAGAGCGCAGCCGAGAGGGCGAGATAGGCCGGTATCCTGACCTCGAAACCGAACAACGAGAATTCCGCATCTCCGCCTACGATGGCCAGCAGGCTGATGAAGGTCAGCGCCAGAACGAGGGCATTGCTGAACCCGACCGACAGCTCCACCACGGGCTCCAGCGCGAGCCGGACGTCCTGCGTCAGGCGGTACTCGGGACTACCATGGTTTTCCGTCGGCACCTGGGGATCGGCACTTCGGCTGCGTACGGACCACGTATCGAGAAGCCGCCTGGTCACCCATTCACGCCATGTGAGCTGAAGCGTCATCTGGCATTTGACCATGCCGACGGCGAAGGCGGCACCGACGAGCACCAGCGAGATCAGCGCCGCAATGGCAAGCAGTAACCCCGTGCCGTCGCGGTTCTCCAGCATGTCGAAGAACCAGCGCTGCCATTGGTTCAGGCCCATGTTGATGCAGAGATTTCCCGCCAGCAGCCCTGCAATCCCCAGGAGCAGGGGCCACTTGAAGTTCACTTTCCGGTCGCGCCAGAACCCTCCCGCAAACCTCAGAAAGGCCCGGGCCGAGCCGGCGGGGGCACGCGTTTCGTCGGCACGCTGGTGGCATCGGGGTGTCATGCGATAAACTGAACGCGGGAACGGCAGGTCATCTGTCGCCCTTGATCTAACCGGTGGATCTACGTCGGAAATTGTCCTGCGTCATGCTCCGATCGGGCTGGCGGACGACGGAATAAGGGGGGGCGTCCCGATATCTGGTCGCGAAAATGCAACAGCTGATGGATCAACGTCTCGTTGATCCAATTCCTTTCTGAAACGTACTGGAGATTGTGTTTAAGTCGCAACGAAACTCTTCTCGACTCGAATGCTCACGCTGCGGGATGATCGAAGAATGACGTTCAGGACAGGAATTCTCAAGGCCGGTGTCTCAGCGCTGGCGGTTATGGTTTTAGCGGGCGTTGCGGGAGTATCGGCCGTCTCGGCCGGCGATGTTGCGTGGCCGGCCGAAGCGCGCGTCGGCGGCATGGTCGTTGTTTCACCGACGTACGAGGGCTCGAACCGTTACGAGATCATCGGCGTGCCACTCATCAGCCCAGGCTCCGGCTCCGGCGACCTCGGATTGGTCGATGTGGAAGGGCTGGACGATATCCGCTTGCGACTGTTTCGCGCCGGTGGCTTCGAGGCAGGGCCCCTGTTCGGTTATCGCTTCGGCCGTGAGGAGAGCGATGGTCCGAGGCTCAACGGAATGGGCGACCTGGATGGCGGTGTGATCGTCGGCGGTTATGCGGGCTATCGCTCTGGCGGATTGTTTCCGTTCGTGAGCTACCATCATCAAGTGAGCGGGGACGATACGGGAGCGGTGGCTCGCTTCGGTGTGGAACTGAAGAATCGCTTGTCCAGCCGTGTCGAACTGACCGGCGTGGTCGGGGCGACCTGGGCAAGCAATGATCACATGCAGAGTTTCTTCGGCGTGGATGCGGCGCAGGTACTCACGTCGGGCCATGCACAGTTCGAGGCCGACGCAGGTTTGAAGAACGCCTATCTGGGCCTCACTGCGGACATCCGCCTGGATGACCGCTGGGATCTGAAGCTGATGGGTCGCTATGCGCATCTCGTAGGGGATGCAGCCGATAGTCCGTTGACCGCCTCCGAGCATCAGCTCTACGGCGGGATCGGTCTGACCTACAAGTTCTCGCTTCGGTGATGAGGCGCTGTCCCGGGGGGTGTCCTCCGGGACAGCTTCGTTTCCACCCTCAGGCGCGTGGGCTCTTGACGACGCCCTTGTCGTGCAGCTTGCCAATCGCGGCGCTCGACAGTCCCAGGATGTCAGCCAGGATCTCGTCCGTGTGCTGGCCGAGGAGCGGAGCCGGCTTTGCGGGCAGTCGGGCCGCGTCGGCGAACTCGAACGGTGAAGCTGCCGACCAGAGCTGGCCGATGCCCGGCTGATCGACCCGCGAAAACATCGGGTTCTTCGTGAGCAGAGGATCGCCCGCGACGAGTTCGCGCGGCATCTTGTAGGGCGCCCAAAGCGCGCCGGCCTTGGTCAGCTTGTCGGTCGCCTCGGCAAGTGTGAGAGATGCAACCCACGGTCCGATCACAGCCGCCAGCTCGGCACGCGCCTCCCAGCGGTGCGCCTCGTCGTGGAGGTCCAGCTTGCGCGCCTCCTCGATCGCCTTGAACTGGGCCGCGAGCCCGCCCGCTTCCGCGAGGGCATCGAGTTGCCGCGCCGTGAATACGCAGATCATGAGGGAGCGGCCGTCCTTCGTCGAGAAGTCCCGGGCGAACGTGCCGAAGACCTCGTTGCCGTAGCGCGGCCGGTCGACGCCGTTGATTTCGGCCTCGCCGAGATAGCCGAGCGCCGCGGTCGCCGCGAGCGCTACGTCTTGAAGCGCGATCTTGACGAGTTGGCCGCGTCCCGTGCGGGAGCGATGGCGCTCGGCGGCGAGCAGGGCGACGGCTGCGGCGTAACCGGTCGCGATATCCCACGCAGGCAGCACCTGATTGACCGGTCCTTCGTGTCCGACGGGGCCAGTGATCATGGGGAAGCCCGTGACGGAGTTGACGGTGTAGTCGACCTGGGCGGAGCCGTCGCGGGCTCCCAGGATGTTGAGCGCGATGAGATCGCCGCGGTTCTTTGCCAGCGTTTCGTAGGCCAGCCAGCCGCGTGCGGGAAGGTTCGTTGAGAAGATTCCAGCGTCGGGTCCGGGCGCGGTGATGAGGGCTGAGATCAGTTCGCGGCCTTCCGGATTGCGCAGATCGACGGCGAAGGAGCGTTTTCCTTTGTTGAGGCTTGCCCAGTAGATGCTGGTGCCGTCCTTGGTGACAGGCCACCGGTTGGCATCCAGGCCGCCGTTGACATCGTCGAAACGGATGACGTCGGCTCCGAGCCCGGCGAGTGTCATGCCGCCGAGCGGGGCCGCCACGAACGCCGAGCCTTCGATGATCCGCAAACCTGCCAAGAGACCTTCGCTCACGGTCTTTCTCCTCTTGTGTGATGGGTTGCGGGGAAACTAGCCCGCGCGCCGGGCGGCGTCATCCGTGGATCGGCGCGCGCATTGCCGCGCCGCGTGCCCCAAGCGGCCTTTTGCCTTGACAGCGATGGTCGCGCGCCTATGGTCCCGGCGCCTCGCGCGCGTGCGCGGGCCATCATCCGCAACCCTGACCCGAAAGGCACAGTGCCATGGGCTTTTTCTCCGACAGCCTCAACCGCATCTCTCCCTCTGCGACGATGGGCGTGTCGGCGAAAGCGCGCGCGCTCGCCGCGCAGGGCAAGAACATCATCATCCTGAGCCAGGGTGAACCGGATTTCGACACGCCGCAGAACATCAAGGATGCCGGCATCGCCGCGATCCAGTCGGGCAAGACGAAATACACCGACGCGGACGGCATGCCCGAGCTCAAGGACGCCATCGTCGGCAAATTCAAGCGTGAGAACGAGCTCGAGTACAAGCGGAGCCAGATCACGGTCGGCACGGGCGGCAAGCAGGTGCTGTTCAACGGCCTGATGGCGACCATCAACCCCGGCGACGAGGTGGTGATTCCCGCGCCGTGCTGGGTGTCCTATGCCGATATCGTCCAGCTTTGCGGGGGCAAGCCCGTCTTCGCGATGTGCAAGATGGAAGACGGCTACAAGCTGCGGCCCGAGGTGCTCGATCAGGCGATCACGCCCAAGACGAAGTGGTTCATGTTCAATGCTCCGTCGAACCCGACCGGGGCAGCGTACTCGAAGGAAGAGCTGAAGGCGCTCACCGACGTCCTGCTGAAGCACCCCCACGTCTGGGTGATGACGGACGACATGTACGAGCATCTGCTCTACGACGGCCACAAGTTCTGGACGATCGCTCAGGTGGAGCCGCGCCTCTACGAGCGGACGTTGACGGTCAACGGCCTCTCCAAGGCCTACTGCATGACCGGCTGGCGCATCGGCTATGCGGGCGGCCCGGAGCCTCTCATCAAGGCGATGGGGAAGCTGCAGAGCCAGTCGACGTCGAACCCCTGCTCGATCTCGCAATGGGCGGGCGTGGAGGCGTTGAACGGCCCGCAGGAC
>VFQT010001564.1_pt1 | contig 27003 bp, 22 predicted proteins | sample 3512381 | NCBI WGS metagenome assembly VFQT01 (sample SAMN10412376, study PRJNA504923) | tailings metagenome | isolation source: Relicate 2 Philex TSF3 active mining site | place: Philippines: Tuba, Benguet | collected 2017-08-29
CGGTCGACAGCAACAATCGGTCTGGTGAGATTTGATAAACGGCCGCATCATCTCTGTTCTCCCATCCCAGCAGCAATCCACCATTGTTCGATGGCTGTACTTGCGCGAGAATTCGGTCTAAATGCTGGGCGGGAAGTTTGCAGCCACATCCTGATGCAGGAGCCCATTCGGTTAATCGCGTTTGTTCAGGTATTTGATTCATTCAATAGTATTTTGTATTATTTTATTGTTATTATAAATATTGTATTAATAATTTATTTTAGAATTCATCGCTCACTGACTTTCATATTATGCAATAGTCTTTTCATAACTTGAACTGCTTCCTCATGCATCCCCCAGGTAAGCGATATTCCTCCTTTTGGATGTCTGATGGAAAGACTTTGCGCATAGGCTTTGTCGTAGTAGCGCAGCGCAATGGATGCAGCCTCGTGGAGTCGGCCCTCGTGGAGTGCGTCTAGGGCCAGATTGAGGTATTGCCCACCAATCTTTCGGGCTATTTTCCTGAAAGCACCCTCTAATTCCGCCCGTGTTTGTTGTCCATATTCGCGTACCAATTCTTGAATTCGCCGTTCAAAATCGGTTTTCAGATAAACGAATGGAGAAGTAGACAGACGAGCCAAAACGACCTCCGGAAGATGCAGGCTACCAATCATACTGCTTTCATCTTCCACCCAAATACGTTGTCCTTTTTTCATCCCGCAAATCTTCCAACCGATGTCGCTGATAAATTGTTCATTTCCGGGCTGTGGTGGAAGACCCAGCGCACCGAAGGCCGATCCTCGGTGGTTGGCCAGCGCTTCGAGATCAAAGACTTGTTCGCCAGCCTCTTTTAATGCATGCAGCAGTTTGGTTTTCCCGCTACCGGTGGGTCCGCCAATGACGACCCATTCGCCCCAATTGGCCATCACCTCATATATGTAGCGACGCCAGTTGCGGTATCCACCCTCGAGCACGGAAACCTCCAAGCCAGCCTGTTCCAGAAGCCATGCCATGGAGTGGGAGCGCATGCCCCCCCGCCAACAATACAACAGGATCGGACGGCCGGCACTCAACCGGCGGGCTTGGTCAACGAATCCCGACATCTTGGGCCCAACCCAAATGAGTGCTTGTTGTACAGCTGCGTCACGACCCTTCTGCTTGTAGGTGATGCCCGTTTGTGCCCGCTCGGTATCGCTCAACAGGGGCATGGATACCGCTCCGGGTATATGTCCTTCCCGATACTCAGCGGGAGAGCGAACATCCAAGCACAGCCCGGTTTGCATCAATCCATGTAGTTTTTTAGGCGATAGATTACGTTTTGGCATGCATTTGTATCATTTAGGCATGTAATTATATCCTCTTTAGCAGATTAGGGATGTGAGATTATCTGTATTTTGCGCTAAAATCCCACAAAATATTCATTGTTGACTATGTACTTTTCCAAATTCCAGTGTCGATTGTTTTTAATGGTGTTGACTGGCCTATTGGCTTATCAAAATCGATTAAGCGCTCAAAATTCGCTTCCTGTTTATGTGCAATCCGGCACGGTGCTCATCCAGGAGCAAAGCCCGACCGCGCTCGCACAATCCCTCGAATCGATGCCCCAATGGCAAGGGAATCATTTTTTTATGCTCGCCTTTGCTCAAATTCCAGCACAATCGACGGTTGATCGGTTAAAGGAGGCCGGGCTGGTCCTCAATGGATTCATCCCCCCGCATACGTATTTGGCGTCTGCCGCTGTCGGGTTTTCTGCTCATCATCTCATAGAGGCTGCTGCCTTTGGTATTGCTTCAATGCCCCCAACCGTAAAAATCGATCCTGCGCTGCTCAAACCCAATTTGAACAGTCAACTTCAATACAAGGGCGATAAATTGAAGATCAATGTTATGTTGTTTCAATCCATTTCATTGAATTTTGAGCTTCGTTCGGCGCTTGGATCCCTCTTGGAGATCATACCAAATTCAACAGGGGATCATTTATTGTGCGGTTGGATTAGGCCCGAACAGTTGTTCGCCTTTTCTGAACATCCCGCGATTCAGTTTATCGAGCCCGCCCCAGCGGAAGGCCAACCTGAGGATCGGGAAGGCCGTTCTCTGCACCGGTCTCATGCCATCGACAACCAGCAGGCCGGTGGTTACCGCTACGACGGCAGCGGGATTGTGGTGGGCATCGCCGACGACGGTGCGATCGGTCCACACATCGACTTCACCGGCCGCCTCACTCAATACACGAACGATTTCACCGCCGGGAATACCCATGGTGACATGGTTTCGGGGATCGCATTGGGCGCGGCCAACCTCGATCCCACCAAAAAAGGCATGGCACCAGGGGCTTACCTACACATGTATGGCATTAACGGTTACCCACATGTAACACCGGCCGTTTCTAACTACAACACGCTGGGCACTACGATCACATCAACCTCATACAGCGAAGTAAATGGAGGTCTATACAATGGAAATGCCTCCACCATCGACGCGCAAATCCACAACAATGAAATGCTCATTCACGTTTTTTCTGCTGGAAATGCGGGCACGTCCGACCATGGGTATGGTGCAGGTGCGGGTTGGGGCAATATTACTGGGGGCTACAAAGCGGGCAAAAATGTGGTGGCTTGTGGCAATTTGCGCAATACCGATCAACTGGAAAGTTCGAGCAGCAGGGGCCCAGCCCGCGATGGCCGCATCAAACCCGATATTTGTTCGAATGGCTACAACCAATTGTCGACTGCCCCCAATAACACCTATCAGACAGGTGGCGGTACCTCGGCGGCCTCACCTGGGGTCGCCGGTATTTTCGCCCAGTTGAGCCATGCCTACCGCAGCCTCAACAACAATGCTGTGCCCCCTACTGCCCTTTTAAAAGCCTGTATGCTAAATACGGCTGAGGATTTGGGCAATGCAGGCCCAGACTTCCGCTTCGGCTGGGGACGAGTCAACGCGCTCAAGGCATTGAAGACCATGGAAAGCAACCGATATGCGACTGGTTTGCTCAGCCAAAACGACAGCGCCAGCCTGAGCATCAATGTACCGGTTGGTGCACGCAACCTCCGGGTGATGGTTTATTGGGCCGATGAAGCCGGTGCACCCAATGCCACAAGGGCCTTGGTCAATAATTTAGATATGCGGCTGATTGCGCCGAATGGGCTGAATTTACTGCCCCTTGTTTTAGACCCGACCCCTACAGCCACAGCCCTCAACAGCTTAGCGGTACCCGGTGTGGATACCCTGAATAATGCGGAGCAAGTCAGTGTTTCAACTCCCGAAGCGGGTACTTACACGGTACGCATACGGGGCACGGCCGTCCCTTTAGGCCCACAACGCTATTGGGTCGTTTGGGAATGGCACGAAAACAGCATTCAGATTACCTATCCCATTGGAGGGGAAGGTTTTGTTCCTGGCGAGACAGAACTGATTCGTTGGGATGCCACCGGTGTTGCGGGTACGTTTAATGTGCAGTATTCGCTTAACAATGGGCAATCGTGGACCAATATTGCTACCAATCAGGCCAACACTGTACGTCACGTGAGCTGGGCCTTGCCCACGACCCTAACCCCCACCCACCAAGCCCTAATCCGTGTGACTGCAGGCACCACGACTGCCCAATCGGAACAGCCATTTAATATCATTCGGCTCGTTAGCGGCCTCTCGATAGCCTATGTTTGTCCGACCGAAACCGGCCTGAGCTGGTCGGCTGTATCGGGTGCATCTCAATACATCGTTTACCGATTGGGTCAACGTTATATGGATTCTATAGGAACGACCGCTTCCACTACTTTCACCGTAAACGGAACCATTCCGTCTCAAGCGGATTGGTTTGCCGTGGCGCCTGTTCTGTCGGGTGGTGGTGTTGGCCGACGCTGCATTGCCGTTCCAAAACCAGTGAATAGCCTTTTGAACTGCCAGGCGCCACCCGTGGCCAATTTCGCTGCCAGTTCACTTTCACCCTGTCTCAGCGATACGGTGAACATTTCCGATCAAACCCTCAATGCAGTTATATCTTGGCAGTGGTTCATAACCCCATCCACTTTCCAGTTTGTGGGGGGAACCACGGCCGGCTCCCAGAATCCTCGTTTACTTTTTTCCGCTTTGGGCACCTATAATGTCCGCCTGATTGTGTCGAACAACTTAGGGGCCGACACCCTGCTGCGCACCGATTACATCAACGTGGGGGGTGGACAAACCCCACCCATTCAAGAGAATTTTACGGCCTCTAACCTACCCGTCGGTTGGGGCATACGCAACCCCGATAACAGTGTCACCTGGCAATTCCGCACAGGTGCTGGCCCAGGTGGTGGTAATTCGGGCATGGCCTGGATCAATTTCTATTCCTACAATGCAGCCGGACAAGAAGACGATCTGATTACCCCTGTTTATGATTTGTCGAACGTGGCGGGCGAGGTTAAGCTCTACTTTGACGTAGCCTACGCCCGCTATTCAGCGAGCTTGTTCGATGGGCTCCGGGTGGATGTTTCTACCAATTGTGGGCAGACGTATCAACCCACCGGTTATTTCAGACAGAATTTGGACTTGGCCACGGCGGGCACCTTCAGCAGTGGGGGCTTCACTCCCGCTGCACCTACAGAGTGGCGACGCGACAGTATTGATTTATCGGCCTATGTCGGCAGCCGAATACGCCTGAAGTTTGTTGGCATTTGTGGCTACGGCAACAATCTTTATTTGACCAATATAGCGTTGAGTGGGCAAACCGCCCCACGGGTGGAGGGCAGGCTCACCTATCTCAACACTGCACAGACACCGATGGGGAATAGTTTGGTAGAACTTCGTCAAGCCAACCAGACCCTGAGGTCTGCAACAACAGACTCGATGGGTCGCTACACACTATTGGGTGTGAGTCCGGGCAATTATAGTTTGAGGATCACACACAATAAGCCATGGGGAGGTGCCACAGCGACCGATGCCCTGCTGGCCGCACGACATTTCTCAGGATTAACCATGTTGTCTGGATTGCCTCTAAAAGCGGCGGACGTTAACCTCACCTCAGTCGTGAACGCCTCCGACGCCCTGAACATCAACCAACGTTTTGCCAGCTTGTTGGGATCTTTTGTGGCGGGTGACTGGCAGTACGATTCGCTGCAGGTAATAGTCAGCAATTTGGCTCCAAGCGTTGAGCGGAACATTCGCGTCTTGGCCTCAGGCGATATCAATGGCAGTATGCAACCGAACCCCTGGTTGCGGGCTTCATTCCGCAGCCTTCAGGAGCAGGGGACTACCCAAACCAATCGAGGAATGCGCTTTCCTGTACGCCTCGAGGCTGATCTGAAACAAAATTTAGGAGCCATCAGCCTAGTGCTCCTGCTTCCGGAAGGTCTTACCCTATGGGATGTACGTTTGCCACAAGCGATGGCATCTGACATGGCCCCTGTTTTTCGGCAGATTGGCAGAACAGTACGCATGGCTTGGTATGGGCTTCATGGATTGACGGGTAGCGGAGGCTCCGCAACCGTGGAGTTGTGGCTTGAAGGGTCCGCTGAAGGAAGAATTTCTTTATCAGACGAATCAGAGTGTGCTGATATAAGCGGTGAATTGATGCATGGTCTTGTTTGGTCGGCCCCAAGATTGGTTAAAGAATCTTCTTCTGCCTCCATTTTTGTTTATCCGAATCCTGCTACAGATCGGATCTGGATTGGTGGAATACCAGGCTTCGGTTCAGGCTTCGGATCAGGCTTCGGTTCAGGAACAAAACCAAGCCAAGAAGCGGATGCTGCTGACCTTTCACATACAACCGAACGAAGCGTATGGGTGAAGTTCTACGATCTACAAGGCCGATTGCTCACTGAGGGTCGCCCTGATGGTGCCAACAGCATAGCCCTACCTAATGGCACAACAGGTATGATTCAGGTGGAAGTACACAGCAGCCTGGGCCGATCACACCACAAAATTCTGGTGAACAAAAACCAGTGAATGAGCGCATCAAACGTCGGCTACAACCTCTTTTACCTCAGGCAGCATCCGCTTGAGCAGGTTTTCGATTCCGGCTTTCAGGGTGATAGTGGATGACGGGCATCCACTGCAGGAACCTTGCAGGGTTACCGAAACAACACCCGATGCGGGATCCCATGATTTATACCGAATGGCGCCACCGTCCTGCTCCACCGCAGGTTGAATATACTCGCGCAAAATCTGCTGAATACGCTGGGGTGTCTGGCTGTCGCCTTCGACCGATCCATCAGCATCATGGCTGCCCACGTCAGGCTGAACGCTGCTGGCGACGGGTAGACCAGCTTCTAAGTAACTTTGGATAAATTCTTTAAGGATGGGATTGACTTCGAGCCAATCCTCATGGCTGTGCCGAGTGATGGTCACGAAGTTCTGGCTGATATAGACCCGTTCCACGAATGGAAATTCAAATAACTTCACCGCCAAGGGCACTTCCTTCAGATCGGCGCTATGACGGTCCACTTCAACCCAACCCGTTTCCAGCAAGTATCGGTTGGCTACAAATTTCATGGTCGACGGATTGGGTGTCGACTCGGTATATAGGGTTATGGGATCAGACATAGAGAGTAATGGAATCAGACATAGAGAGTAATGGAATCAGATATAGAGAGTAATGGAATCAGACATAGAGAGTAATGGAATCAGACAAAATGACTTTGGGCAAGAAACAATTTCAATGGCATTTTGTGTGCCGACAGGTAAAATTTATGGGGCTAACCCTCCAATAAACCGCTGAACCCTCAACGCAGCATTGTGTCGGATGTCTATGTAAAATAGGTTAATATCGCCTGCGTGATAGTTGGACGACCGAATAAGGAATGATCCAGGAAAACGCGGGCGATGAACCCACAACACACCCCGATAACGAGCGGCATCGCATCGACGCGGGTAAATGCGTCCGAAAGGCTTCACCACCGCTCCTTTGTGGTGACTCCGACCAACATAGGCTTGTACTGCGTTTCCCTGGGGGTCGGCATCATCATAAACCCAACTGATTGGGTTCACGCATACGGGCTCCGCATGCATGTGGGGTGCCTGCGTGGGTTGGTACCCCCATCGAAAGGTCCTCCAGCTGATCCAACATCCCGTAGCTGTCGAATCTAAACATACAGGTAGACCCGACAACGAATCAGCCGGGATTGGCATTCCGGGCAAGTAGGCTACCACCAACCGCTGCTGCAAGGTTGTGCCTATGATTCGGTTCTTGAGCAAGCGTGCCAGGTGCAGCGTACCTTGTGAATGTCCGGCAAGCAGAAAGGGCCGACCTTGGCTGTATTGTTGAATAAAGTAATCGAATGCTGCCTCCACATCGGCATAGGCCAAGTCGAGGGCTTGTTGTTTATCGTCGAGGTGCGGAGTCAGAAAAACCGAATAATGTGCCTGACGGTAGCGTGGAGCATATACCCTGCCAGCGGCGTTGAAAGCCGAGGCTTGATACCGGATAGGCCATTCATCGACCTGACGATTCAGCTCAGGGTCGCGCACATCCTGGTTCCATTTGAACTCCGTTTTGGGCTTATCGGAAAAAAGGGTGGGGTGCACATAGAACACATCCGCCAAAGCATGCATCCCTACCGGCTGATGGCCTCTAGGAGCCTGGTCAGCCTCATCGACCCTATGGGGCAGGGCGCACCAATTGTTTTGGTCGTTGTAATCGGGCTTGGGAGGCGATGGACTTTCTGCAAAACGGCTCGGAATGAGGTAATGCTGCGCACGCAGGGGGTCAGGGAAAACCAAGACTGCGAAAAAAACAAGGGCAATGAATAGCCTGATCATCAGTCAAGTATTAGGAAAAATGGCTTCAATACCTTCTATTCAGGCATAGTCCATGTATTCAGATACTGGGTATTGAACGTACCCGCTCTGAAATTTTCGTCTTGCAACATCTTTAGATGGAAAGGGATGGTGGTTTTCACCCCCTCTACAACAAACTCACTGAGGGCACGCTCCATGGTAGCAATCGCCTCTTCCCGTGTTTGCGCCACCGAAATGACTTTAGCAATCATTGAGTCATAATAGGGAGGTATGGTGTAGCCCGAATAAATGTGCGTATCGACCCTCACGCCGTGGCCACCAGGCATGTGGAGGGTGGTGATTTTCCCGGGTGAAGGACGGAAATCTTGGTAAACGTCCTCAGCATTCACCCGACACTCTATGGCATGCATTTTCGGGATGTAATTCTTACCCGAAATGGGAATACCTGCGGCCACTTTGATTTGTTCCTTAATGAGATCGTAGTCGATCACCTCCTCCGTTACCGGATGTTCTACCTGAATCCGCGTATTCATCTCCATGAAATAGAAATTGCGGTATTTATCGACCAGGAATTCTATGGTGCCCGCCCCTTCGTAGCCCACGGCCATGGCGCCTTGTATAGCAGCCTCACCCATCCTTTGGCGCAACTCATCCGTCATAAACGGGGATGGTGACTCCTCAATGAGTTTTTGATGCCGGCGTTGAATGCTGCAGTCGCGCTCGCTGAGGTGACAAGCCTTACCGTATTGATCACCCACAATTTGGATTTCAATATGCCTTGGCTCCTCAATAAATTTCTCCATGTAGAGACCATCGTTGCCAAATGAAGCCGTGGCTTCTCGGCGGGCTGAATCCATGGCATCCTCCAGTTCTTCTTCCTTCCAGATTACGCGCATTCCCTTGCCCCCACCACCGGCTGTTGCCTTAATGATCACCGGATAACCAATTTCAGCGGCTACCCCTTTGGCCTGCTCAGGCGAATCCAATAAACCATCGGAACCCGGAACCACTGGCACCCCTGCCCTACGCATAGTTTCTTTAGCTGTCGCCTTATCGCCCATCGCACGAATCGATTCGGGTGATGGACCGATGAACTTAATGCCGTACTCGCGGCAAACTTCCGAAAACTGGGCGTTTTCAGAGAGAAATCCATATCCGGGATGAATGGCATCTGCATTCGTGATTTCAGCAGCCGACAACAAATTCTTCATGCTGAGGTAAGAATCGGCGCTTCGGGGTGGGCCAATACAAACAGCCTCATCGGCAAAACGCACATGCAAACTCTCGCGGTCGGCCGTTGAAAACACAGCCACCGTTTTGATGTTCATTTCCTTACAAGTCCGGATGATCCTAAGGGCAATCTCGCCCCGATTGGCAATCAGAATTTTCTTGAACACTTTGCTGGGCTTTGTCGAAGGTCTACAATCAAGATGGGTCAATCTCAAAAAGGGGCTGCTCGTATTCGACCGGTGTCGAATTTTCCACCAATACCTTGGTGATGGTGCCCGATTGTTCGGCTTCAATTTCGTTGAACAATTTCATCGCCTCCACGATGCAGATGACCTGGCCTTTTTCAACCCGATCGCCTACTTTAACGAAGGGCTCTTTGTCTGGACCCGACGAACGATAAAAGGTACCGATCATGGGGGATTTGAGCAGAGCGACTGAATGCGCAGCAGGGGTTGGCGCAGGCGGTGCTTGGGTATTAACCGAAGCGGGCACAGCCGCAGCCGTAGGCGCAACAGGGGCGGACGCATAGGCAACAGGGGCAGGCGCATAAGCAAGCGGGGCAGGCATTCCCACTGCTGTTGAGGAATGACCTCCGTTTTGTGAGGTACCGGATGCCTTGATCACCAGTTTAAACCCCTCCTTTTCCAATTCAACTTCTGTGACGCCCGACTTAGCAACAAACCTGATCAGGTCTTGAATTTCTTTGATATCCATAATCTTCAAAAATAAGGGATTATTTGACTCTTTCAACATAATCACCCGTGCGGGTGTCGATGCGGATGCGATCGCCTTGATTAACGAACAAAGGCACCTGAACGCTTGGGCCGTTATCAAGGACTGCAGGTTTCAGTGCGGAACCGCTGGCGGTATCGCCTTTTAGACCCGGCTCAGTGTAGGTCACTTCCATTTCCACCATATGGGGCAATTCAAGGCCCAAAATATTTTCATCCTCCGAATTCACTAAGGCCAAACAAACGGCCCCTTCCTTAAGAAATCGAGGTGCATTGATTTTATGCTCTTCAACTGCAAATTGTTCGAAACTCTCACTATCCATGAAATTGTATCCCATATCATCTTGGTAGAGGAATTGCAATTCGCGGGTTTCGACCCGAACGGTATCAATTTTTGCTCCAGCAGGGAAGGTATTTTCTAAAACCCGGCCGTTGGTCATGCTTTTAAGCTTGGTGCGCACAAATGCGGCACCTTTACCAGGTTTTACATGCAAAAATTCGACAACTTGATAAATGTCGTGGTTGAATTTGATGCAAAGTCCATTGCGAAATTCGGAAGTTGATGCCATAATAGGAATTGGGTTGATCGTTGGTTGAATGGATCGTGAGAGAATACTTGTTGATTGAATCGTATGTGAAACTTGTTGAATGAATCGTGAGAGAATACTTGTTGGATGGATCGGGAGAGAATACTTGTTGAATGATTCGTATGTGAAAACTTGGTTGATTAGGGTATAAGGTTGAGTTGGCCCGGCTGGACATCGGTTAGATTGAGGGCTTTGGCGCCATCAAAGGCCCAGCGCACATAAAGAGACCCCCAGGTAAAACCACCGCCAAAGGCCGCCAGGATCAGATTATCACCCTTTTTAAGTTGAGGCTCCCACTCATGCAAGCACAATGGGATAGATGCATTCGTGGTGTTGCCATAACGCTGAATGTTGACCATCACCTTTTCCTCGGGGAGGGCAGTCCGTTCGCGCGTTGCATCGATGATGCGCTTGTTGGCCTGATGGGGCACCAGCCACTGGACATCGTCGGCGGTTAATCCATTGCGTTCCATAATTTCCTCAGCTACCCCCGCCATGTTGGTTACGGCAAATTTAAACACGGTTTTTCCCTCCTGATGAATGAAGTGTTCCTTTCGGGCTACCGTTTCTGGGCTCGCCGGATTCAATGATCCGCCGGCTTTTTGACACAGGTAGGTCCGGCCAACCCCATCGCTGCGCATGATGCCATCGAGTACGCCAAAGCCATCATGGTCTGGCTCGAGTAGAATGGCACCCGCACCGTCGCCGAATATGATGGCCGTTGAACGGTCTTGCAAATCGATGATTGATGTCATTTTATCGGCCCCAACCACGATCACTTTTTTGTACATACCGCTTTCTATGTACCGAGCAGCGGTGTTTACCCCAAACAGAAAACCCGAACAAGCAGCCGACAAGTCAAACCCAGCCGTTTGGGTCATTCCTAACTTATCCGTAATAACATTGGCGGTTGCGGGGAAAGCCATATCAGGTGTTGCTGTGCAACAAATGAGTAGCTCAACATCCAGAGGATTAGTGCCCGTTTTTCTCAGCAGTCCTTCCACCGCTTTCACGCCCAAATCGGATGTTGCCAGGCCGGGCTCTTCCATCCACCTGCGCTCCTTGATGCCTGTCCGAGCGGTAATCCACTCATCTGTGGTTTCCATCAACTGCTCCAAGCGGCTGTTGGAAACAACATTCCTCGGGGCCCACGCATGGACCCCAGTAATGGCCGCTGTTCTTCTGATTTCGGTCATTTTATTCATTCAAGAACACGAAATCCCACGCCCATCATAGGGGAATGCATTCCAATTATGGAATTCGAGCGTATTGGGATGGGGATTTTCAACCGATCGACGGCTGAATTTGATCATTATGCAATGGCCTTTTCCATCACGACCTTGCCACGGTAGTACATCTTACCCTCGAACCAATGGGCTCTGTGGAAGAGATGAGGTTGACCTGTGGTCGGACAAACAGCCAATGTAGGCGCTTCAGCCGTGTAGTGTGTACGACGCTTATCGCGGCGGCTGCGGGAATGTCGGTGTTTGGGATTTGGCATATCAGTTGATCTTAAGTTGTTTTAATTTTTCCCAGCGAGGGTCGGTTTGTTCGACAACCTCTGGGGTGTGAGCAATTGAGTTGGTTGCATGAGACATCCATGAAGACAGACGTTCATCACAGGCCAATTGTTGATCGGCACGGCATACAAACCGAAGGGGAAGAAGCAAACTAGCCGATTCATAGAGGTATTCGGTCAGCTGAAACGACCAAGCTGTTGTTGAAACGTACCAAATTTGATCGGTGTTTTCGATGGGCTCATCTTCGATTTTAACCAGCAGCCGGGCGTCGCCTTCCACTGGGTGATCCAATTCAGTCAGACAACGATCGCAGACACCCTGAATACTGCCGCTCAACCTGAAGTCTAACACCATCTCCCGTGTCTTTCGTTCGAGGCAAAGGCGCACATTGATGAATGCTTGGGTGATCAGGCTCTCTGGAAACTGCATAAAAAAAGCTTGGTCGAGCGCATAATCGTAGTAATGAAACCCGTTTTTAAGCGCTGAAAAGCGTATTTCGTATGCGGTAGTCGACTGCGAGGCCATACGGCTCAAGTTAGCCCGCAAAGGTACGGAAAAAAAAGGATAAAGGCAACAAGAGCTGTACCTGGCTTTAAAGCCCCCGCCTCTAGCGCTAATTGCTCGCGGCGTGTGCGCAGTATGTCAACTGCAGCGTAGAGTGCGCTTCTAAATGAGGATGCATCCGCCTTTTTTTGTCCGGCCAATTCATAAGCCGTTCCATGATCGGGCGAAGTGCGCACTACAGGCAAGCCAGCCGTGAAATTCACCCCAGAATCGAAACACAAGGCCTTGAAAGGGGTAAGGACCTGATCGTGGTACATCCCGAGCACACCGTCGAAATGCACATAACGAGCCGTACCAAAGAAACCATCCGCTCCATAAGGGCCCCAAGCCAGAATACCCTCCGATTGCACCGCCTCGATGGCCGGTATAATAACCTTCTGCTCCTCATCGCCCAACAATCCAGCATCACCGGCGTGAGGATTTAGAGAAAGTACGGCGATTTTTGGTCTTGTAATCGCAAAGTCTTGTGTTAGGACCCGGGCAAAACGGCGGATGCTTTCGGACACGCGCGCTTTGGTGAGGGCCGTGGGCACCTCCTTAAGGGCGATGTGACCCGTTACCGTTGCCACTTTCATGTGATCGCCAAGCAGGATCATCATGGCGTTGCCTGCGGGAAACTCCTTCTGCAAAAATTCCGTGTGTCCGGGCACTTGAAATCCGTCGCCCTGTATTCCAGCTTTATTGATTGGGGCCGTCACCAATGCATCCAAGGCTCCTGATTTGAGGTCCGCTACCGCACGTTCGAGTGATAACCGGGCAAACCGCGCGAGCTGGGGATCGGGTTGACCCGGCACAATTTCAAGTTCTTCGGCCGATAAATTGATTAAACATGCCTTGCGGGCCGGGGCCTGCTGTGGCGTTTCGATGGTCAATAAATTCCAATCCTGAATCCCCAATATCCTTCGGTAAAGGCCAACGGCACGCTGTGGCGCATAAACAATGGGGGTCATGGAATGAAGTATACGCGGGTCACTGAGGATGCGAAGTACCAACTCCATACCCACCCCATTTAAGTCTCCACAACTGATGCCAATGCGGGGTTTATCGCTCATTGCGCATATCTTTTGAGAAAATGAAGCAAAAGCCGCACACCGAATCCTGTTCCATGCTTGCCGCGATAACTGCTTTCGCTGTCGAGGAAAGCAGGGCCAGCGATGTCGATGTGCACCCAGGGATAATCGGTAAAGTGCTGCAAAAACTTGCCTGCCGTTATAGCGCCCGCTTCTCTTCCTCCAATATTTTTCAAATCCGCAATCTGACTTTTAAGCATTTCTCCGTACTCATCCCACAAGGGGAATGGCGCAAGTCGCTCATGTACGGCTAGACCCGATTGTGCAAAAGCGTCTATGGCTGCATCTTCTGCGGTACCCATAACAACCGCGCCTTGTGATCCAATAGCCAATACTGCCGATCCGGTCAGCGTGGCCAGGTCCACGACCAGTTGCGGTTCGTATTTCTTGGCATAATGCAGGGCATCCGCGAGAATAAGCCGTCCTTCGGCATCGGTGTTCAAGACTTCCACGGTGGTGCCATCCGAAATGGTGATGACATCCCCTGGGGCATAGGCCTCGCCCGATGGCCGGTTGTCGGTGGCTGGGATGAGTCCAATGAGGTGAACGGGCAAGCGCATGCGTGCTGCAGCCCCGATGGTTGCCGCCACCGCGGCGGCGCCCGCCATATCGCACTTCATGCTGTCCATACTGCCCGGTGTTGGCTTCAGACTGAGTCCACCCGTGTCATAAACCACCCCCTTTCCGACCAGAACGATGGGTTTCTGTGCATCTGAATTTGTTCCTTGCGGCCACTCAGGTTTCCACTCCAACACCATAAATACGGGCGGCTGAACGGAGCCTTTATTCACCGCCAAGAGCCCCCCCATCTTTAGGCTCTCGATTTGCTTCTTGTGGAAAATCTCAGCATGGAAGCCGGTTTGGGTCGACCAGCGCAGCACTTCTTCGGCAAATTGCGGGGCCGACAGATAGCTTTGGGGTTCATTGACCCAATCACGCGCCGTATAAACCGCCTCCCAAAGGGCGGAAAGCTCATCGACCGCTCCTTGATGCATCCCTGCAGACCCTGCTGAACAAATCTGTATTTCAGTTAAATCGACTGGGGGTTTTTCAGGTGACTTCAAATAGGTGCGAAAACGATAAGCCGCCAGGCCGAGTCCCTCAACAAGAGCCAATATTTCGTCGGCCTCCGCATCACCCGTCAACCAAAGCGTTTCGACCTCTTCGGCCTGAAGTGCCTTCTGAAGTTGACCACCCATCTGTCGGAGGGCCTCCATCTGTTTGGCACGCGCGTGCTCATTTTGCGCACCACGCCCAACCATATCCGAACCTTGTTCTTTCTGCCATACTACCCAGCTCAGGTTCGGCAGTTGATGTACGGCCAAAACGCCTCCCTTTTTCGATAGTCTACGCTCAACGTAGGCACGGTTCGCCGTTTGATCGGCCGGTAGCGATGTGTCCCCCAATCTACTCAACCAAACGCGCGCTGCATCTTGGGGGACATTCGCGTCTTGGGCAACAAGCTGAACGCGTGGTGGCGACATTCGGGGTCGAGGTGGCTGGTGATTGGGGTTCATCATGGGTTTATCAAATTCTAATAGGGCACATTACGGCCATGGAAACACGCTCTTCGTTAAAAATTACGCATGAACGATTCAGGAGCGCAAATATAAGCCAATAAAGGCCATGCGAAATTCTACCAACCCATTTTGGCAAAAAGCTGGGTTTCACTCCTGAAAATATCGATGATGCTGCCTTGTGGATCTACCCACATATACATAGGTGTAGCCACCAAGAGATAGTTGGCGGCATTGGTGCCCAATTGACCCGCTGGATCACGGAGGTGGGTCCATCCTTGCCATCCCTCGATGGCTTTGAGCCAAGCCTCGGGTGCGGTATCGAGACTAACCGTTGTGACTTTCAGCTGGGGGGATTTCGACTTCCACCGCTCCATGATCACCGGTAGTTGTTCCATGCAATGGTCGCATCCTGCCCGCCAAAATATGTACAATCCCCCCGATGGCTTGAGCAGGGTATAGCGGCCGTCGGTGGTATAGAGCGAGTCGAGATCGGGTGCCTTCATGCCGGGCAAAACAGCCAAATATCGATTCAGCTGCCCTTTAAGCCGTTGTTCCAATGCCGGATTATCGCATGCCTCTCGTGCGCTCACCTTCATGGCCAGAAGTTGGAGGGCTCCGGCTCGATTCATCGACTCCATTCCCATGCGCAGAAAATCACTGACCGGATAGAAATACGATGGATGCGCCCGCTCGAGTTTTTCCAGCACACTGTTCATAAAAAGCAATGCCTGAAGATCTTCTGAGGCTTCCTCGGTGGGTTCGTAAATACCAAAATACTCCACAATGTGGCGGGTAAGATGGGGATGGTGCAGGGCATTGCTGTCGTCGAGTGCGAGCAAAGACAGGTAGCGGCCTGGCTTTAGCTCTGCAGCTAAATCTTCTTTGGCTCGTCCGATAAATGGCCATTCAAAACGCAACATGCCCAGAGCGATGTCGCCCGCCTGCGCCTGATCGACCGCTCGTTTCAGGCTGTCGGTACGTGCCGCTACCCGCTGCATGCCTCGCTCCGCCTCGGTGGTGAGTGCTTTGTCGTCGGCGAAATCGACCTGCAGTTGCTTGAGGAGCTTTTCCTTTCTCCGAAGCTCCGTGAGCATGCGGGTGAGTTTTCTGTACTCCTTCCACGCCTTTCCCTCCTGTACATCCACGCTATCCCCCCCGTGGTGGGTGAATCGTATGTTGCCTCCGTCCCAAACCAGATCCACTCCTTCACCCTTCCACACGAGCCGATACATTCCGTGGTAGTTGGGACCGGCGGGGGTGAGCTTGAAACTACCCCCCATTCCCACTGAACCTTTGGCTACTGTGTCGAGGTCATTGACTGTGAAGCCGATCAGCAGCAATTCGGTGCCCGGATCGGCCTTGAGGGTGCCCCCGAGTGATTGAGCTTTGAGGGGCACGCAGGGCAAAAACAAGAGAACGAATAAGGGGAAAAGGCAGTTTTTCATAAGTGGCTCGGCGGTGGTATGGATTGCTGCAAAAATACGCGTGATCATCCGGCTTTCATAGGTACGCATTAAGCGGGATCTACATCCAGCCAAATGCGGCATTGGTGCCCCAGCGAACTTTCTTCGAGGGCGGTGACTGCATCCATGACGTTACGTTTGACCTTAGCTAAATCGGGACCTGCCCGCTCAATTTTAAGCAACAACTCGCGGTGGTATTCATTTCGGACCCGGGCAATCGTGGGCACGGAAGGACCTGTAACTCTTGGACCAAGGAGTCGACGCAGTTCATTCGCCAGCCACAGAGCAGCGCGCGATGCGGTGGCCTCTTGCCGGTGCCGGATGCTCAATCGGATAAGACGGACGAAGGGCGGATAACCGTGCGTGGAACGATTGCCCAATTCGGCCTCTATAAATCCGCTGTAGTTATGATCCTGGATGAGTTGAAACAACGGATGCCGTGGTTGACGCGATTGAATCAGCACTTCACCCCGTACCCGGCGCCGACCAGACCGGCCACTCACCTGACTCAACAACTGAAAAGTACGTTCCTGCGCCCTAAAATCGGGTATTTTCAGTCCTGAATCGGCATTAAGCACCCCCACGAGGGTTACCCTTTCGAAGTCTAATCCCTTGGCCACCATTTGGGTGCCCACCAAAAGATCAAGCTGCCCCGCTTCAAACCGACCAAGGATATCGGCATAGGCATGTTTTTTACGGGCTACGTCCTGGTCGAGTCGAGCCAATCGGATGTTCGGGAAAACCTGAAGCACTTCCTCCTCTATTTTCTCCGTACCAAATCCCTTGGTTTTCAGTTGGATGCTGCCGCAGGCGGGGCAAGCAGGCGCTGGAATGGCCTGGAAACCACAATAGTGGCAAGCCATACGGTGCCTGGTTTTATGAAAGGTTAGCGTAATGTCGCAATCGGTGCAGCCCGGTGTCCATCCACAATCGGCACATTCGGTATAGGGCACATAACCCCGTCGGTTTTGCAAGAGGATGATTTGTTCTTGCCGGTCGAGCCTTTTCTGAATGGCCGCACAAAGCGCCCCAGACAACTCTCCTTTTAAGGTTTTGTTGCGCTTTTCGGCCAAAAGATCCACCAGATGAATTTGCGGTAGCTGTATCCCTCCGAAGCGTTCTTCCAGGCGCACCAAATGGTATTTTCCCGTTGAGGCCAGGTACCAACTCTCCATAGAAGGGGTGGCCGACCCCAAAATCACCCTGCTTCCGTGTGAGGCTGCCAAAACCAAAGCCGAGTCGCGGCCGTGGTAGCGGGGGGCTGGATCCTCCTGCTTAAAGGAAGCATCGTGCTCTTCGTCGACCACCACCATCCCCAGCTTGCGAAAGGGAAGGAACACGGCAGAACGCGCACCTAAGACCACCCGTGCTTGTCCGTCGGCTACTTGTTGCCAAATCTCGGCGCGTTCAGAATCACTAAAGCGCGAATGGTACATAGCAATGCCCGTTCCTAGGTATCGGCGCAGACGTTCGAGCAGTTGGGTGGTGAGGGCAATTTCGGGAAGAATATAAAGTGCCTGCTCCCCGTCGGCCAGGTTTCGGCGGATCAGCTCTACATAAAGCAGGGTTTTTCCACTGCCTGTCCACCCATACAAGAGTACCGGTAGGCGTTGCATCCAAGCCTGTTCTGTTTCTTCGAGTGCTTGAAGTTGTCGGTCTGATAAGTTATAGGCTTCGCCGCGCCCCAACACAACGGGCACGCGATCCACCCGAAAAGTGGTATGCTCGAATATGCCTTTCTCCACCAAGGTCTGCAGCGCGTGGGCAGGCAATTTTTTATGATCGACCAGCTGCGTACGGGCCACCCAGGCGCGGGCGGGTGACTCTTGCAGATAGGCCATAAGTATGTCTGTTTGCCGTGGCGAACGACGTTCTACCTCTTGCATGAGCGAACGAAGCGCTTCATCATGGCGATAGGCCTCAACCAGCCGATAATAACGGACTCTTTTCTCCTTGTATTTGTTGTCGAGGTTTTCAACAGCTCGAATGTAGCCTTGGGCTACCAACCGACGAAGAAGTCCTCCCACCAACTTCCGGCCGAGCATATGCTGAACTTGCGCTTGTGCCATGCTGTGGCGCGCATCGACCCAAACCGTGGGGGTTTTCTCCTCCCCTCTGTAGGTCACCCGTCTGGGGTCCTCCGCTCCCGAATCCTCCGCTCCCGAATCCTCCGCTCCCGAATCCTCCGCTCCCGAATCCTCCTCAACTTCAAGGGACATCAGGTTGCGCAACAGCAACGCCTCATCACTGCTTGGGGGGTAGGCCCGTTGGAATGCCTCTGCATCGAAATCGGGATCGCGAACAAAGCGGGTTTCTGAACTGATGCGCATGGCACTGGGTAGCGCGGCCTGCATAACATCGCCCGGATAACAGATGTAATAGGCCGACATCCACTCCCAAAACTTCTTCATGCGTTCATCGACCACGGGCTGGTCGTCGAGCACCTCAAGGATATCCCGCGACGTACCCTTTATGGGCGGATTGCGGTGCAAGGACCAAATAAGTCCCGCCACGAGCCGGTTTCGTCCGAGGGGCACCACCACACGGATCCCTATCTGCAATGCAGCCACCAAAGCGTCGGGCACCCTGTACGTATAGGTACCCGGGATGTGCAACGGCAGTAAGATCTCGGCGTAGTGGGCATCCTCAGGCATTTTGCAAAAATAGGGGATTGGCAGCCTTTTCTCCTGTCGGCAGAGGCTCAGTATGAACGGATTTGCTTCGTATTTTTGTGGTTATGAAGTACGACAAGCATTTTTTTGTTTGCCAAAATGAGCGCAGCGACCCGTCTAAGAAAAGTTGTGGCAAGGAACAGGCTCAGATGATGGTACAGGCCCTACGTGATTCGGTTCGAGCGATCCATTCCGACCCGACCGCCTCCATTCGTGTGCGGGCTCAAGCTTGCGCCTGTCTCGATGCTTGCGCAGACGGACCAACCTTGGTGGTCTACCCCGAAGGTGTTTGGTATGGTGGCGTGCAACCTGCTGATGCGCACGAAATCGTGGAGGCCCACTTAAGTGATGGTTCTCCCGTACGGCGGCTACAAATTCATCGACCCCAGGAAAACGATTCGATGGTTCAACAATCCCAGGCAAACGATTCGACTGAGGCGACCAAGCAATGAAAACTGCGCGCCTTCATGCCGAGTGGGTGAAGGAGGAGGCCAAGCGGATCGGTTTCCATGCCTGCGGGATTAGCCGCGCTGAATTTTTAGAAGAGGATGCACCACGGCTCGAGCAATGGCTCAAATCGGGTATGCAGGGCCAAATGGCTTATATGGAGCGCAACTTTGACATGCGCTTAGACCCCCGCAAATTGGTGCCCGGGGCACGGTCGGTGGTGAGTCTGTTGTTTAACTACCACAACCCTGATTCTGTGGGGGGTGATGACACACCCCGTATCGCGCAATATGCCTATGGGGAGGACTACCATTTTGTGTTGCGCGACAAACTCAGGGAACTGCTGGACTGTCTTCGCGCACGGATTGGGCAAATCGAAGGCCGGATTTTCGTGGACAGTGCTCCGGTACTCGAAAAAAGCTGGGCAGCCCGCTCTGGGCTCGGCTGGGTGGGCAAAAACACGAACCTGATAACCCGCGAACAAGGCAGCTACTTCTTTTTATGTGAACTCATCTCCGATCTGGAGTTGGCGCCCGATGGCTCCATGGCCGATTATTGCGGCACCTGCACCCGTTGCATCGATGCGTGTCCGACCCAGGCCATCACTCCCTATAAAGTCGATGGCAGTCGATGCATCAGCTACCTGACGATTGAGCTGCGCGATCAGATGCCCCATTGGGCCCAAGGACAATGGAAAGACTGGGTATTTGGGTGCGACATTTGTCAGGAAGTGTGCCCTTGGAACCGTTTCAGCCGACGGCACAACGAGGAACGGCTGATGCCCCATCCCGATTTACCGCTTCTCGATCGAGATGCCTGGGTTGAAATGACGCGTGAGGTTTTTGGGACCTTATTTCGCCGAAGTGCTGTCAAAAGAGCGGGCTATGATCGGCTGATGTCGACCGTACGCCTGGTAGCATTGGGCGATGCAGGGGATGATAACGCTGAGTAGTATCCCAGCTAAGTGATGGACGAAAACAAGAGCAGGCTGGGGACGAATCCCAGGCAGAGGCTATGGACGACAACAAGAGCAGGCTGGGGAACGAATCCCAGGCAGAGGCTATGGACGACAACAAGAGCAGGCTGGGGACGAACCCAAGGCTGAGGCTATGGACGACAACAAGAGCAGGCTGGGGACGAATCCAAGGACAAGGCTAGAGAAAAAACAAGGACAAGACTCAATAAAAGCTAAAGCAAAGCATCAAGGCTTACCCAAGGCGTATAAAGTGCGTATGTGCGAAACATAGGCACCAGACAGGTCATCGAAGCAGTGATAAGGCAGGTTGAATTCGCGCGCTGTTTGTTCGACGATTTGAGAGATGGCCGGGTAGTGGATGTGGCAAATATTGGGGAATAAGTGGTGCTCAATTTGGTAATTGAGTCCTCCGACATACCAATTCAACAATTTGTTTTTACGGGCAAAATTGGCGGTGGTATGCAATTGGTGATCCGCCCATGGCTTATCCATTTTTCCATCCTGATCCGGAAGCGGCTGGTCGACCCCTTCCACCAAGTGTGCCAACTGAAAAACAGACGCCATAATAAATCCCGCAACCAAAGCCATCACCGCGTAGCCCAAGAACCATTGTCCGAAGCTAATGGGCAGCAGAAAATAAGGTATGAGTAAGACCCCAAAATAGAACACTTTGCTCACCACCAAGGTCGTGAGTTCGCGACGAAAAGCGGCGGCACCCGACTGACGACCCCACGTAATCACCTGAACAAAATCCTTGATATGAAAGGTCATCACCATAAGGCTGTACAAAAATGGACCATACAAAAACTGTAGACGCATGATGCCCAAATAGGGGTCATGCTTGTCAAAGCGGAGGATAACGCGCCCTGCGATGTCGCCATCAGCCTCGTGGATGTTGGTAAATGTGTGATGCAAGGTATTGTGTTGGACCTTCCAGTTGTAGACATTCCCCCCCAATAGATACATGCTACCCGAAAACAATCGGTTGATCCAAGGACGGTCGCTGAACGCGCCATGGCAGGCATCGTGCATGACCGACATGCCCACGCCAGCCAAACCGATCCCCATCAGCAAGGCCAAGACCAGCATTTGAAGGGGCGTAAACCATCCGGTAAGAATCAGAGCGAAGGGCGCAATGTATAAAGAAAGCATGCCCAATGATTTGTATACCATGCGGCTTCCACCCTTCTGGGAGATGCCTTGTTGTTGAAACCATTGGTCGACCCGTTCACGAAGAACAGGGAAAAATCCGTCTTGAGTACTTCTGGCAAACTTGATCGCTGGTACTTTCATTTTTTCGAAGAATATTTAGTTTCGATTGGTTGGAGATTTGAAGCAATGAATGAAGCTATTTGGATGCGTCTGAAGAAAGGTTGCTTTCGCAATCCATTGCAAAAGTACATAGAGGAACTCAAATATTTCTAGCTGTTTTTTTACACCCAATAGGGCTCATTTCCACTTATTTTTGGGACGTTTTATGAAAACAAGATGATTCAGGGCCTTGTGCATGCCGTAAAATCGTGGATTCCCAATGCCATCACGCTGATGAACCTTCTGATGGGTTGCGTGGGTGTGAGCCTTGCTGCTTGGGGCGATTTGGTGGGTGCCTCCCGGGCCGTCATGCTGGCGGCTTTTTTAGATTTGTTTGATGGCATGGCAGCGCGAGCCCTGGGTGCGGCATCGCCTGTTGGAAAAGACTTGGATTCATTGGCCGATGTGGTGAGCTTCGGACTTGTTCCGTCCTTTATATTGTATCAACTGGCGGCCAGCGCTCCCGGCCTTGCCGGCACCGAATGGATCGTTTATGTACACACCCTCGCTGCGGCATTGCGTTTAGCCCGGTTTAACCACGATACGCGACAGACCGACCACTTTATTGGTCTAGCGAGTCCCGCTGCAGCCTTAATTCTCGTTTCTGCTGTCGCTTTTTTGGGTCAAAATGAACCCCTTTCTCTTCAGATCCGATCGGAATTGACCAAACTGCTGATCTATGGAGCCGCCTCGGGCACAGCGCTGCTGATGCTCGCTCCCCTTCCTATGCCCTCATTAAAAAATCGGGCTCCTGGCCCGACGATTGCAGACCTTGTGGTATTGGGGACTTCGGCCCTCGTTGGGGTCTTGAGCGCATGGCTACTTTCACCCGATGCAGGCATATTTTGTGCTTTATTGACGTACACGCTCTGTTCCGTTCTTCGTTTATTGCTTTTCCCCAAAAGCTTTCGCCCTTAATTACCGAATATTCTTCCATTTGATAATAAATCCCTATGATCTTCATTGCTCACATCGACATCATGCCCCACGACGCGCTGTTAGACCCCCAAGGAAAGGCGGTTGAAGGAGGATTGGCCAAATTGAATCTGGCTAACCTCACCCAAGTTCGGGTGGGCAAGCACATTCGTGTGCAGGTTGAGGCCGACAACCAGGAGGCGGCCAGCGCAGCGGTCGATACGGCCTGCAAGCAGTTGCTCGCCAATACCATCATGGAGCGTTTTCAGTACACACTCGAACCCATATCCTGAGGAATTTCTACTGAATGACCCATGCGGCCATCGGCATACACGCTCCATAACCCGTTGTGGCCAAGAATTATGGCCATTTGTATGGGCGTCTGCTTGTCGGCTGTTGATTTTTCTTATGCTCAAGACACGCTCTTGGCGCGGCAAATACTCGATACGCTGTGCAGTCCCATTTTTGCGGGCAGGGGTTATCAGCGGGGGGGACAGCAGGCAGCGGGGGCGTACATCCAAGATCGATTCGAGGGATGGGGCCTGCATACGCTACCCACATCGCCCTGCACCGTGCGTGTGGCCTGCTATGACGAGGTTGAATTATCTGTAGGTCGTAAGCGACTGAAGACTGGTGTGGATTATAGTGTGGCAGCGGGTTCAGGCTGTGGCTCAGGATACCTGAAAGGATTGCCCCGAAACAAAAGGGCCATCCCCTACTATGCGGATCGGTCGACCTACATCTACCCATACAACAGCCACGTTAAGAATAAGCTTCAAGCTTCGGCTCAGGGTCGTTTGGAACTGGAATGGCGCAAAGGACCCTTTATTGGTTCACTGGCCGACAGCATCGGTCAAACCACACGCATCCGAATCGACCCCAGTCATTTACCCAAAAATGCCCGTCGCCTCCGCTGGAACATCGAGGGAAGGCTCGACACCTCCCTGCAATTCAACATTGTCGGTATGATTGAGGGCAGTCAATACCCAGATTCGATCATAGTGTTGTGCGCCCACTACGACCACTTAGGCCTGTTGGGTCGTTCGTGCATGTATCCGGGTGCCAACGACAACGCCAGCGGTACGGCCATGCTCATGGATCTGGCCAGACATTACGCCCTATCCCAAAATCGTCCACCCTACAGCCTGTTGTTTGTGGCTTTTGCCGCTGAAGAAGCTGGCCTTTTAGGCTCAAGGCAGTATGTAAAGGATCCACCTATTCCCCTTGAGCGGCACTGCCTGGTCATCAACCTAGACCTCATGGGCGGAGGATCGAAAGGACTGATGGTTGTGAACGGGGAGGAAGAGGCAGCCCTAACTGAACTCATTCGCCGTTGCAATGCCCAGGGACAATTCCTCAGTCGAATCGACGTTCGAAGGAATGCCCCCAACAGCGACCACTATCCATTCACGCTCAAGAATGTGCCCGCCGTGTTTTTGTACACACAGGGTGATGTGACGGCCTACCACCATCCCGACGACCGGGCGGAGGACCTCGCATGGAAGCATTATACGCCTACCTTTCAACTCCTGCGCGATGTGGTTGACCAACGCATGCGCATTGATCCTGCGGCCCATTCCCAGACCCCTTCCAGACCATGACCACCGGCATCCTGTACCTTGTGCCCACCCCCATAGGAAACCGGGGCGATATCACCCGTCGCGCCCTTGAGGTGCTGTCCGAGGTAGACCTCGTGCTCTGCGAAGATACCCGCCGGAGTGGTCAGCTGCTGCGCGATTATGCTTTACACAAGCCCTTGCAGTCGCACCATAAATTCAATGAGCACCAAAGCATCGGGCGTCTGATGAGTCTGTTGGGTGAAGGCAAGAACATTGCGCTGGTGAGCGATGCGGGTACCCCGGGCATCTCGGATCCCGGATTTTTGGTGGTGCGGGCTGCGTTGGCTGCCGGACACACAGTAGACGCCCTCCCTGGGCCAACCGCCTTGATACCGGCCCTTGTTCAATCGGGAATCCCATGCGACCGTTTTTGCTTCGAAGGATTCCTCCCGGTTAAAAAAGGGCGACAAACACGCCTGCAAGAACTCGCACAGGAAAGCCGTACCATGGTCTTTTATGAATCGCCTCATCGGTTGCTGAAAACCCTGGAACAATTGGCACAGGCATGTGGTGAAGACCGTCAGGCCAGCGTGTCGCGCGAGTTGTCGAAAAAATTCTCTGATACCGTGCGTGGCAGCCTTGCCAGCCTGCATAGCCACTTCCAAAAACAAGAACCCCGTGGAGAATTCGTTATCGTTCTGGCTGGCCGCTGACCGGCGCGTTCGCTTGGTTTATGCACTGGCCTCCGCCATCATGGCCTGGCAGGCCTTCCCCCCTTATAGCCTGAGCGTTCTGATCTTCGTGGCCTGGGTTCCTTTGCTTATAACGGAAGACCAGCTCTATTACCAACATGGTAAAGACGCGGGGCGGCATGTTTGGCTTTGGAGTGCCCTTCATTTCCTTTTGTTCAACACCTTGGCTACCTGGTGGATAAAAAACGCGGCATGGATTGGCGCCATAGCCGCCATCCTGATCAACACATTCCTGATGAGTGCGGTGATTTACGCATACCACCGGGTGAAGCGCAACAGCGGCGAACGAACAGCGTGGCCCGTACTTGTGGCGGGTTGGCTGGCCATGGAACACATGAACCTTCGTTGGGACCTCGATTTCCCTTGGTTGCTCCTGGGCAATGCCTTTGCAGGCAATCCTTGGATGGTGCAATTCTACAGCGCAACAGGGGTTGCCGGTGGAACGCTTTGGGTATGGGTGGTGAATATCTTGGTATTTACCGGACTCCGCCATTTGTTGCTGCGCCCTCCCTTGTCGGCTGAAGAGCGCACAACACGGGGCTGGCTCGCTTTCCGAGATCTTTTCAGGGCAGCCGTTGTGTTGTTTCTACCCCTATTGGTTTCGCTTTACCTCTACAGAACCCATAGTGATGAAGGCTTACCTACGGCCGAAGTAGGCATTATACAGCCCAATGTAGATCCCTACAACGAAAAATTCGAAGCCGGAACAGAAGCCAAACAGCTGGATAAATTATTGCGCTTATCTGATCAGGCCATTGGCCGCGATACACGGCTATTGTTGTGGCCCGAGACTTCCATACCGGGATTGGTTTGGCTACCCGACAGCGGGGCCCTGCAACCAGAATTGCAACAAATTCGACACCGACTCAGTTATTACGAAGGTCTGAGCCTGCTTGCGGGTGCCAGCGCCATCACCGATTGGGGCATGAACCCGCCCGATCAGCCTGCGGTCAGGCGACAGGCCAGCGGTCGTGGGTACACTGTCCACAATTCCGCTCTGTGGTTAAAAAACGGGGACGCTCTAGGGGTATACCACAAGTCGAAACTGGTGGCAGGCGTAGAGAAGCTGCCCTACCCCCACTTTTTCGGGCTCATAAGTCGCCTCATCTCGGTCGATCTGGGCGGAATGAGCGGGCAACTTGGCGCTCAGGAACAGCGCTCCGTTTTCACTGCCGGCACCCTACGCGTGGCACCTGTTATTTGCTATGAATCGGTTTTCGGTGATTATACCACCGGATACACCCGCGGTCCGAACGGAGCCAATCTCATTGCCGTCGTCACCAACGATGGCTGGTGGGGCGAAACCGACGGCCACCGGCAGCATCTGGCGTATGCCCGTCTGCGCGCCATCGAAAACCAACGCTATGTGGTGCGGTCTGCGAATACAGGCATTTCAGCTGCCATCAATGCCCGCGGCGATGTGTTGCAGCAGCTTCCATGGTGGAAAGCCGGCTGGCTTCGGGTTCGCGTGGCGCTGCATGATGAGCAGACCTTTTATATGCAGTATGGCGACTACCTGGGCCGCCTGGGTTGTTTCTTGTTTGCCCTTCTGCTGCTGGCCTCTTGGGTGCAAACGAAATCGCATCAACGCCGACGAGCCTAATAAACCGAATGAAACCAACAGCATCATGGACGTATTAAACCATCACCCTAACCTACGCGAACAGGTACTCGAACTGGCCCGTCCCGTGGCCGATTTTCAACGCCGCGAATGGGCGACCTTCAACCGAAGCGCAATCGAATACAAGGGCGCGCATGATTTGGTGAGTTATGTTGACCGGAGGTCAGAGGAAATGCTTGTGGCTGGCTTGTCGGCCCTCCTTCCCGAAGCCGGCTTTCTCACCGAAGAGGGAACGGTAGAACAGCACCAACGCCCGCTGATGTGGGTGGTAGACCCCCTCGACGGCACCACCAACTTTACCCACGGGCTGCCCTTCTTCTCCATCAGTATTGCCCTATTGTTTGAAGGGACTCCGCTGTTGGGATTGGTTT